>Ga0098045_1000234_pt1 | contig 23566 bp, 40 predicted proteins | sample 11_taG_FD_77071 | JGI IMG/M metagenome (GOLD analysis project Ga0098045, IMG submission 77071) | Marine viral communities from the Subarctic Pacific Ocean - 11_ETSP_OMZ_AT15265 metaG | ecosystem: Environmental > Aquatic > Marine > Oceanic | place: Pacific Ocean | collected 2015-01-16 | reverse complement strand
TTTTGAAGATTTTTTAGATCGGTGGATTGAAAATTGCAACGACTGGAATAGGTATGCACATGGTGACCAAATAAAAGTAGATGCTCTAATAGACTATAGCAAATTGCACCAAAGCCTTAAGGAACTTCCCGTTCCTTACAATGATGAACTACTGAGTGTGTTTATGAAAAGTGATACCAGACAGAATCACGACTATAGAGAAATGTATACAGCAGATACTAGAAGAAGTGTTGAACAGGTCTTTTGCAAACACATCCAACACTTCGGGTATACTTTCTAGTTGTGTATTTGACCCATGACCTTTCTTGGCGCAGCGAGTCTTAGCTCTGTCCTACAATTTAAAGTGTGCTTCTATCGTCCCCCGGGCAATGCCCACCGTATGTAAGCACACTTATTCTTTAAGCCGCAATTGATAGTGTGCGGCGCTGACCTTCAATGTTAAGTTCGTAGGGCTTGTCCCACTTACCAACATGAATGTTTACATAGTAAGCACGATCGAAATAATCGCTCATCGCATCATCGTTACAGTAGTAACTCTTACCACCAGCAAGACCAGGTGCAGTGTGTGCAATCTCTGAAATCTTAGCAAACAATGCTTCATGCTTACCATAAAAATGCAAGTGATAATGGTTAACTTGTTCGTAACCAGTAAAAGTGTTTACACGACCTGAGTACTTGTCAGTGCTGTCCATTGAACCATCATAGAAGTTAGCAACACCACTCATAATAGCAATACGTACACCTGAATAATGATCACGTGTTACACTAAACTTAAAGTCTTTACCGAACTCTGCTTTAAGTGCTTCACGGATTGCTTTAACGTCTTTTGTATCAATATATGCCATTTGTTTGTTCTCTCTCTCAAAATTAACTTACTATTAAATGTAACACACTATACAGATGTGTCAACCTTTATTAAGCAAAATCTCGCATAATACAAACTTCTTCAAACACATTAACGCCTTCGACTTGGGCGTTTGCACGGATTTGCTCAACTGCTTCAAGCATGCCCTCTTCAGTGCCGCGAACAGTTTCAGCCAATTGACCATTGTTAAACTTAGTAACGATTCTGTATTTTGTCAATCTTGTCATTACGTCTCTCCTCAAAAACAACTTACTATTAAACATAACACACTATAGAGATATGTCAACCTTTTTCTAAAATATATCTGCTTTTTTCAGAACATTATAGGCTTGGGTTACACGTTGTGTTTCGTCAGCATAACCAACTTCATTAAAACCTTTTTGCATTTCATCAGCCAACCATGCTACAGACATGCCGTAGAAGTTTTCAGCGCGATCTTTAAAGACCTTCATTGCAGTTTCTAGTTTCATTTTCGTCTCTCCTCAAAATCAACTTACTATTAAACATAGCATATAATAGTAGAATGTCAACCTTTTTTGATAATTTTTTTTAAAAAATGTACTCTGTATATACCTAGAACCAAATAAGGTATTATTTAAAGCAAAAAATGTAGCCTAAATAACACACGGTTACGAGAAACCGCTTACTTTTGAAAGGAGATCTATTATGGATATGATGAAAAAAGTAAAAGACTGGGCAAAGTCACTAACTGAAGTTGGTGTTAGCCTAATTGCACTAGGGGTAGTACTTGAAGTACTATTCAGTGGACAAGGTATCCCATTTTGGGGTAGCATGAGTGTTGTAGCAAATGTACAAGGTATGCTTGCTGGATTCTCAGATCAAGGTCTACTAGGTCTAGTGGGTATTTGGATTCTATACCATATTTACAAAACTAAGTAATATTAATATAGTATAGAACCCTGTGAACGGACGGGATGTCTTTCGCGGGGTGTCTCGTCCGTAACTATTTAATCAAACAATCATCGACCTTTTGTTGGTACATTTCATTGTAGAAGGCAATACTTGCTACTTGTTTTGACTTGCTCTCACACATGATGTCAAACTGTTCATTGAAACTTATAGCCCATTCGTTGACGGCTGTATTCCAGTACATGTCACTATGCGCACGAAGTTTTGCTTTTTTGTAGCCATCTTCTAGCAGTGTAGCATAGTCAGGCTTTTTATTCATGTCATGATCAATGAGATAGTCTTCTCTGCTTACACTGTAATGAATAACAGGTCGTACACCTCTCCAACTATCTTTTATGCGAGAAACTCTATCGTCCATTGGCGAGATGTATTCTCCTGTAGCGACCCAGTGGTGGTGTATGTCAAGTACGAGTGCGCAGTGGTTGACAAGTTCGAAGCTGGCTTCGATGCCCCACGACATCTCGTCATTCTCAATAGTAATGCAGTTTCGTGATTCCGGAGAAAGTCTTCCGAGGACTGCTTTGATACCTTCTGGACCTTGCCTACCCGAGATGTGTACGTTGCATTTAAAGTCCTGGAATTGTTTACCATATCCAAGGTACCTGATGACATCGGTGTGATATTCAAATTCTTCTATGCTCCTGTCAACAACATCTGGGCGGTCACTAGCAAGCACAGTGAACTGACCAGGATGCATGCTGAGCCGTACGTCCCTAGTACGAGCTTTGTTACCAACCTGTGCGAGGTTAGTTTCCAAATAGCGCCGTACATCAGGTAACTGCCAATAATAACTCCAACTAGGCTCAGTATAGGCAGGGAGTATACCACTGCCAAGTCTAACCATTCGTAATTCATCAGGTAATCCTCCTACGTACTCGATCAAATTGTTCAAGCTCTGGACATTATGCTCCATAATATCCCACAAACGCTGTTCAGCAACTTCACGAGTTTGCCTATTAAGCCAGGTTATCGTTGTGCTACGTTCGTTCAGCGGGCGTTCAATCTCTTCTAGAAGTTTCTTTTTGAGACTGCGGTCCGGATGAAAATACTTGCAAGCGAAACCAATTCTTTTTACATCTGTATCAAACATACTATTAATGTAGCATGTTTTAAGTGTATGTCAACCTAATATTTTTCCATACCTATAAGTGGAACATCAAATGGTTGCTCTAGTATCCACTTAATTGTTTGTGCAACACTAACTAAGTCTATCCATGTTTCGTGTCCAGGCTTTCCGTCATTTAATCCACTAGCAACAATGTGCGTAGTTTTGAGACGAATGCCATTTAGTTGTAAACTTCTAGTTCGAAGTGCTTGCTTGTCTACATGGTACTGACCATACTTGCTATCATATTCTGCTGTACTTCCAATATTAAAAATGTGACCTTGTTTCCATACTTCAACAGTTTCATTTAGAATTTTCATTTGACCACCGTTACAAATAAAACTACTATTAATCAATATGTCATAGTTTACAACATTCTCTATAAAATGTTCTCGACTTTCTTCGTCCCACATCCTCAAGTCATAATTTGTTTCTCGCGAAGCGAAATCAGCATCAGGAAAAACTTTTTGTACTGCACTTGCTACTGTTTGATGTTTAGGATTACCGGTGCATAGTATTTTCATTTAAAATATCACTCCATTCTGGAAATGTTGCACTAAAACTATTATTACGTCTACGATCAATTTCCGCTACTTTAGAAAAAAATGTTACATCTTTGTCTTGAGGCTGTTGTATTTTTTCTACAATTGGACGTAAAAACTTTTTAAGTTTGTGTTTTTCAAATTTGTCTATTATTATTTCTTTAACTTTATCATTTAAATTGTTTATAGCATAGTGTGCAGGCTCATCCACATACTGCATTAATATGTTTGTTCCAAAATTCTTAACTAACCAAACAGCGAATTCTGGAAAATAAAATAAATTAATACTGCTAATAGCAGGTGTAACTCCTATTCTAAATCCATATTCTTTAGCAAGTTGTATATTTTTTGTAACTTTTTCAAAGTTTGCTGGATATCTTAAGTACTCGAAACGCTCGTTAATATCATCAATGCTAAACAATAATTCAACATCGTGTCCTTGAAACTCTTTCATTTTTTCTGGAAACACTGTGCCATTTGTATTGATTTTAAAATGTGCATCCGGAGACATTTTTAATATTTCCCACGGATAGTCATTAAGCAATGGTTCACCGCCATGTAAATCCCAAACTTTTACCTTAGATGCATCAACGCCAGTTTGTGCTAACACATCTTTAACATCAGGCATTTTTTTCTGATCAAAAATAAATCTGTCAGGTATATCCTTGCCAAATTTAACATCTTCATTTGCCCATGCACTACTGCGTATATAACTGCATATAGGACATCTCAGATTACATAATGTTCCGTACCTAAAACTAACTGCTTGAATACCACCATCACGTGTTATTCCTTTATCAGTGTAAAGTTTGTTTACACCTTTTTGTCTGCTTAATTGATTATGTTCATTTGCAAATTTGCAACTCTTACACCCGTCGGGCCAAACACCTTTATTATGCATTTCTATTACTTGCGAACTTGTTTCAGATCCGTAATATATATTACATGGTTTTGTTTTTACTACATTGTTTTCAACCATAATATCCATATGAACATATGGTTCTAAACAGAAAATCATATTAGTATTTGCCAGTGTAATTTGCTAGGAAGTGTGTAAGGTCTTCTGGAGTACCCAATCCCCACATGCCTGTAGGCTCAATTTCTTTAATGCGTATTTTCCCACCACGTTCAACAAGTTCATTAAATGTTGGAGCAACATAAAATTCATTGTTAGTACGGATGTCTTTTTCAATCATCTGGTCAGCGCAACTAACATAATCACTACCGCGTGACCAATAATAGATGCCAACAGTGGCGTTAGTCGATATAGGTTGCTTTTCTGCGACTTGAGAAACAAACCCGTTGTCGTCCAGTTTTGCATAACTCCACTTTGGATGAGTACTCTGGAATGTGAGGATGCCTCCATCAACGCCTTCTGTTGTGAAAGCATAGAGAACTTCATTGCTATTCCATTCGACGAATTGGTCTGAGTTAGCGATAATAAGCGGTTGATCATTGTCTATATATTCCCTTGCTAATAGTGTAGTGCATGCCGCACCTTCTGTTACTCCATCTACTTGTACAATAGTACAGTCCGGACTTACCATGTTAAGTACAGTTTCTAGGTTGTACTTTTCATAGTGTTCTTTTTGCACAATATAGATATGGTGTGCATCAATATTTAGATTGTCAGTTACCACTTGTATCATTGGCTTGTTACCAACTTCAATTAGTGGTTTTGGAAATGTGTATCCTTGTTCTGCAAAGCGCGATCCTGCGCCAGCCATTGGTATTAGTACGTTCATTGTTTTGCTCTTCCATGGTATACGTTTTACAGTTTCGTCATTGTATTCTTCTATAGCATCTAATACTTTACTTAAACTTGTTTCATAACTATTTTCAACTGCAAGTAAATGACATCCGGCATCTAGCACTGCTTGTCTACCGATATGACTATCTTCAATAATAAGTGTTTCACTAGGCTTTGCATTGGCTTTAAGCATGCATTTGAAGTGCATTTCAAAATGAGGCTTCCCTCGTACTACATCTTCATTGCTATACCAAAAATCAAAATACTCGATAATGCCCAATTGCAGTAAACTCATCTTAAGAGTTTCTCTAACAGCATTGCTTGCACATGCTAAAGTGTAGCCTCTGTCTTTTAATTCTCTACACATATCAATAAAATCGTTGCGCGGTGTAACAGTTTCCTTAAGAACTTCCACTGTAATGCGTTGTTTATTTCTAGCAATTTCTGCATGCCTGTCTGTTGGTAATCCGCGTGTTTCGCTGAGCATATTAAGTTTAGCTCTAGTAGGTAAGCCATCATAAGTGCTTAGATGCTCTTCAATACTAATAGCATATTCTTTTCCCAATGCCCGATTGAGAGTTTCGTAATGCATTTGTTTGCTTTCAATAAGCACACCGTCTAGGTCAAATATTATTAGTTTGATCATTTCTATATTGCTCGATTATATCACTGCATACGCCTCTAAAACCACTTATATCATCATTGTTAATTTCGGGCAATGCAATGTAACTTTTTTTACCAATTGCTGGCTTTCCTGGGTATGTCCATATCCAGTTTTTACTTGTAAGTGTGTATTCATCATTCTCATGCCAAAAGCAATGAACTCGCTTCATGTTTAGCATATATGCTAGTGCTTCTTTATTCTTTGCATGACAGATTAGTTTTGGATGCTGTAACATTTTTTCATTGACGCTATACTGAGGATTATCATGTCCCAGCATAATACCAGTACCAGTAAGCCATACATCTATTTCACACCAATAGCCTTCTGCTAGTGCTTCAAAAATATAATGAGGGCTATTTTCTCTGTCAGGTTGTTTGCCTGTTAAGTTGCCTCTATGACTGATCCAACGCACTTGCTAATCCTCCTAAATTTTCATACGAAACATTGCTAATATTATCCCATCCATCTGGTTTACGCCAGGTACTTGGTTGACAAAAAACAAATTGCTTGTCGGTATAATGTTTAAAAAATAATTCAAACTGTTTAATCCAAAAACTAGGATCTATCGCATGATGTACTTTGTCATTATAATTTTCTGTACCTTTGTACAGGTTGTTGTGCAGGTTTCCGTTTCCCCAGAAATCATGTCCTATTAACACTAAAATGTCTGCACCATGAAGTAGTGCTAGGTTAACTGCATGTAGTCCACTACCAGTGTGAAAACTATGCGTGTGTTTTTCAGTTTCTTCCCAGGGCAATTCTGGTAATTGTTTAAAGTTATCATATGGAAAAAAACTATACCAATCTTTGCGGGTATAAACTATTCCGGAATATTTGTGTTGTACTGTTTCAATAGCCATTCGTCTATCGCAACATACTAGGTAATCAACATCTACGTCTCTGTACAATGCATTTGATCCGTATATGTCTCCCCACTTATTGAGTTGACTAATATCGTATCCTTGCCGGCTTTCACCATTGCCTATACAGAATGCAAATTTCATTATTCTATTTTACCAAAGCCAGACCATTTCAATCCATCTAAACACACCCAACCAATATAGCTACCTACTGCTGGATTACTGTTTAGTACTATATCACCAGTTTTTGCCGCATGCCCTGGTGTAGTTTTTGATTGTGAAATAATACGACCCATTAGCTCTAACTTATCAATAGATACATTGCCGTCACTTTTAACTTTGATACCTACATTGTTGTTAGCACCAATATTCAAATCCTGGCGTCTACGTGTGCCTATATAGCCCTCTTGACTTGCATGCTTGCCAATAACTACTTCTGCTTCTTGATCCCATACAGTGAGCGCATCGCTAGGTTCCATAGTGTTTATACCGACACGTTTGTTACCCGGAGTAGTGTAAAGCACATCACTTAGCATTGCTTCGCCGCTGACTTCAAGTTCATTTAGTTGCCCACTACGCTTTGCATTAACATCAATGCGAGCATCCATTTCAGCAATTTTAAAACTCCAGTCTTTGGGTTTATCCGGAGTTGGTATATTTGTAAGTATATCTTGTTTAAGATTAGCATACCAGTCTTGATCTGTAGCAACGTCTTTTACAATTAATGTATCGGCTTGAATTGTTTTAGCAATAACTTGATCTTCAACAACTACACAACTATCCATAACTGTTAATTGTACTTTTGTTGCTAAATCTTCAATACCGTCTGTATTACCAAAGTCAGAAATATTTTCACGTGATAAAGTTAACTTACTAGTGTCAATAAAACGTGCATCTATACTTTGTTCTGGGAAACTAAAGTTTTTTAACTTTTGATCAACTATATCTGAGATAACAGCATCAATACGTTCAAGCGCACGATCCTGGATTGAACTCATATATGGTTGAAGTGATGTATGAATTTTTGCTTGAAGTTCTTTCTCAAGCAGGTCTTGAATAGTACTCATGCCCTTATGGCTCCTTGAATTATATGCTACTATTACTTATGTTTAAAATTTAACGCATATAACATATTCGAATGTTTTACTAAAGATTGGTTTATACATGTTTTGTTTTTCAACACTAAAACTTGTAGCACCTAAATCACTAGTGAACTTTGCTAATTGTTTAAAATACATTGTACGGCGATTGTGCTTTGGACATATAATTAACTCGTTGCCGTGAATAATGTAATTTTGCTGTTCCCATGCTTGCTTATCAATTGTATCCCATTCACGTTTACGTATAATTATAGCATCTCCGCTGTCACTACGCAAGACAAAAGGCTCTTCAAAGTATCGTTGATTAGCATACATATTTTTATAATCTTTAATTGTAGTAAAAAAGCCTTTACGAGTAATTTTACTAATCATACTTAACATTTGTTTTTGTTGTTCTTCACTGTCAGCATAAGTGATCCATTCATTAGGAGCAACCACCCAATCAAACATTTGTCCTTGTGCAACAAAATCTGCTAGTTCGCCATCATGGTGGTTAGCATCACATATGTGACTGCCATAACTTTTTAGACCATCGAGTACTGTTACACGATCATTGTTAGTTAATCCAAATGGTATAACGTTTTCACCGAGCACTAAAAAACTGTCGTTACGACGATCTGGATTTTGCTGACAGGCATTTATAACACTACTAGTTTTAACTTGGCATATGTTATAAAAACCTTTGCCTGCAATATCTGTCAATCCAGCCAAATACGCTATACAAGATTTTGTTTCATACATTTTATTTTGTTCTCTCGGTTTGTAGTATTTATTTTATTCTGTATAGTTAACCTCACTACTATAAATATGTGTACATTATGAAACCTTACCAACATATTAACTACATTCTCCAAACTATTATGCACGACTGTATGAACGTTGATGTTGAACATTATGTTTTTAACAACGATGCTAGATGGAACACAGGCAATACAATACCCAGCAAGTATATGTACTCTTCTAATGAGTATTACGACTTCAACAATAAGAAATGGAGAAGTATAGATGATAGAGATAGAATATATCCTACTATAGTAGATCATAGTTTCGAACCTGTAAACTATGCATTAGATTTTGATTTATGGGATTTAAAGTTTAGAGAACATCAGCACTGGCCCATGTACAAAGATTCTAAATTTATAGAAATACAAGATCTTCCGTTAATAGTGTTACACAGTGAAAAAAATAGCAACGATATTGATAAGTTAACCAGTTTAGGATATACAGACGTGCATTGGTTTAGTCATGCCTTTCTTTGCAGTGAATACTACTTTAGTTTATACAACAAATTAGATATAGTAAAAAACTATCAGGCTAGACCTATACAATATGCTTGGGTATGTGCTAACAGGCTATTGCGCAAACATCGAACAGACTTTTTAGAGATGTTAGATTTAGATCAAGGGTGTTATAGTTTAGCAAGTCCAGATCCAAATGGATTGATATACAATGGGCCTGTAGCACCTCATAGTTTCGATGATCACGGTAATAGCAGTGCAGAAATAAATGTTACAACTCTTGATACATTTAATACAAGTTTTTTGCATGTTGTTAGCGAAACAGTATGGCAGGATAAAATACACTTTACTGAAAAAGTGTTCAAACCCATTGTGCTACATCAACCATTTGTTGTACTGCAAGCACCTGGCAGTTTAGAATACTTGCGCAGTTACGGCTTCAAAACTTTTGGAGACTGGTGGGATGAAAGTTATGACACAATAGAAGATCCTGATCAACGCATGCAGGCTATTGCTGATATTGTAAATTGGATAGGTAGCAAAAGTTTAGATGAACTAGAAACTATGCGTACAGAAATGGCGAGTGATCTCGAATATAACTTTCGTCATTTCTACGAGAACATACCCGCCATATGTATTGATGAACTAAGAGCTAATCTTACTCCATAAGTGTAGTAGCATCACGCTTTTCACGAGCTTCGCTTTCTAATTGCGACTGACTAATACCCCACAGGAGCCACACTAGCATACCTGAGAACAGTGCAAGCATAGGGTAAACAGGGTTATTCAAATACTCTGCACTAAGTTGTGTGCCATAAAAACACACTGCCGCTACTACTGCCATAATAGTTGCATTACGAACAAAACGCTTCAAGACTTTAATATTTTCCATTATTTCTATCCTTCTACTATATATTGTGGTTTTACTTCTTATTTACTGTAGTATTATACTACATCCTGTATGTCGTGTCAATGTTTTTATTTCTGACGTTATATATGCTCTTGTGTGTCATACTGCATCAATTCGTTAAATGTTACTGAAACATCGTATCTTTTTCCATATATGCCATCTGGTATTTTTTCCAATGTTTTAGGATGGATATTAAAAATTTCAGTCCAGTCTTCAATTATCATTTGGTCGCCAAATTTTATCTTAATCAAAGTCATCTCTTGTGGAGTCATTACTACAATTTCATTAAGACGCATGTCCTGTGTTACTACACAGTAACAACGTTTGCCATCAGGATCTGGTTCAGCATCTTTAACATAGAATGTTTCATTGCCATCGGGCTGAAGTTTAGTAAGACCTGCTTCTCTATACTTTTTTAAAGACATAAACGCCCTCGTACTTTTCTCTGCCTGCTAGTTTGTCATTGCCAACACCCGGACGAGTGTTAAGCATCATCTTAATCATTCCTTGATACTTAAATCCGACTTTTTCTGCGAGTCCGATCCATCTATCGCAGACTGCAAATTCTTCTTTTGGCGTTTTGTAGTCTGCAATGTTAGTGGCGAAAAGTCCTTCTCTATTAAGTCCTCTGAATATGTTACTAATGGTCGGCTCAACGTAACCACCAAACCAGTCGTCAAGCGTTTGATACCTGACCATGCATTGTGTTTCTTCATCACTATACTTCTCCAAGTTAAAGTAGGGAGGACTACTAAACGCACAGTCTATGTCCTCTGGTTGGTATTCTTCGCTTACGCTTTGTACAATAGTACCAGTGTTGTCGATAATACTATTTAAATAATTTAGACGTTCTACTGTTTCAGTGTTGGGATCAACACCAATATATTGGTATCGCATATTACTGCTTGTTATACCCAACAGTCTGCCGCCATAGCCAGCACTGTAATCATATACCCTACCCCACATTACAGGACATAAATGTTCTACGATAGCTCTTGCATTTTGAGGCTTGAAGTTTTGTATATTCTCGCCTGTTACAAGTTCAAGAGCCCTGCGTACTGCTGTAGGATAGACAAGTCTATTACCATCGCGGAATTCAAAACATATTCTAATTGCTCTCCGAAGTTTATTATCATTTTCAAACCTGTCCCTTAAACTGTTACTGCCTCTGCCTTTTGGCTCTGCTGTCATCATGTTTGTAAACACGAATCTATTGATCTTTTGTCCTTGATTGTTACCTAGTGGTATCGTTTTATTTTGAACTGCGTTATATTTGGTACTTGCAAATTCGCGGATTGCTGTAACCAACCCATGCTCGGTATAGTAATCAATAGGCACAATGCCACGACTGCGGTACAAATTAAAAACGTTTTCGATAGTACCTTGTGGATCTTTATCATAACTTTCCTTTGTATACGTATCAAATTTGTCGTAAAGATCCTCGTATCCAGTAAACTGATCTGCTACTGCATAACTGTCGTCTATATTCCAAAAATTGTAGATATCTTTGATCAACCTCTGCGCATCCTTGCAATTTCTTTTGCATCATTGCTGTCTTTGCGGATGGGTACTAGATTACTCTTATGTAATAATCCAATTCCTGCAATTTCGTCACCAGTATAAACATTCTCTTGCTTTTTAATACCATTACCAACTGTGTCGCTAGTAGGTGCTGTAACTGTATCAGTTTTATAGTTAGGCATTTCAGCTACACCTAAACGTCTGCCTTTAGCATCATGCGGTAGTGCCGCTTTTAGTTGATCAGGAGCCAGCCCACGTTTGCGGAGCCATGCGTTATGTTCGCGCTCTGCTTGTAGTTGTCGCTCACTTTTGTTTTTGCTTTTTTTTCTGCTATAGCGTGTTGTGGTCATGTGTGGACCAAGTAAGTGCATACCGCTCATTTATATTCCTCCGCTTTTCCGTATTTTAACTGTAACATAAAATAGTCTTTTTCGCAACCTAAACGTACTCGGATACCATTGTGTAGTATATCCAAATTATCACTTTCCCAAGGTCCAGAACATACCATGCTAACATAATCTAATATCTGTTTGCGCATGGCAGTTACCTCTTCTGGAACCTCTTCCATAACGGCTATATATTTTTCACCATTAGGATACGGAATCACTACTAGCATTCTATGTAAGCCACTTCCCGGCTTTGTAGCCAGCATATGCGCCTGCAGCAAACTTTACCGGCTTTGGTATGCCACCGCCGCCATTGTTATCATTTCTTAGTGTGCCGTTTTTCTTATGCATACGTCGTGCTTCTGGAATAAATTTACGATCAAAATCTTGGTTAACTTTGATAATGTCACTGTTACTAGGCTGGTCATTAATCAACTGAATATCCGGATCACTATAAGATTCAAATTGTAATTTGTTCCATGGAAAATTGTTAACAAATCTAAAGACGTCATCCTCTACTTCATTCCAACTTGACTTTACTATTGGATAACTATAATTAAATCTGTTACTGCTAAAGAATCCATGTTTACACTGAATACTATAACTAACTTTAAAAATTATCATGAACACTATGCCTCTTGTTGCATTTCAAGACATTCAGTTGCGAGAACAATATGATGCTCGATTTGCTCATCTGTCATGTCAGACAAATCAAATGAGCGAGCATAGTTCTTGCTCCAAGCATCACACATCATATAGTAGCAAGTCTCTTCAAGTTCAATACGATTGTACTCCTTAAGAGTACCTGTAGGCACACGAGTCTCCCAATAAGAGAGCTCAGTTGCCTCGGGCATCATACCCATCCAACAACCGGGTTGCTTTGAGAACTCTTCAGCCTCAGCACGTTGAGCGTTAATCAAATTTACCAAACCTTGTTCTAACTTGTACATTTTTGTCTCTCCACAAAACTAACTTACTATTAAATGTAACACACTATACAGATGTGTCAACCTTTTTATATAAAAAAAAGCGCATCGCTGCGCTTTTTCTTTTACTTGCCTTCTGCAATTTGTTGCTTAATGGCTTTCTTTGCTAGTCTGTAACTAAGCCTTGCATTGTTACGTAGTGCAGCTCTATATTCTTCTGCAGGTCTAGCACCACGTGCGCCGTCATCTGTATAACGATCCATGAGATCAGCAACGCGATCAAAACGATCACGCATGTAATGTTGTGTACCTTGATACATGTTTATTCCTTTTCTATTACAGGATCCCAGGGATCTGTTTTTGGTTGTTGTGTTCTTGCATATAGTTCTGTATAAAAACTATCAACGTTACCGCCAAACTTTCCTTTAAGATGTTCTAGCATCTGTTCAACAAAGTTTAAGTCGCCTTTTTTATAGTTTCGTATAAGATTCTCATGTTGTTTTTTAAAGTGGTCAAGTTCTGTCATTTCAGACAAACCAATATCACCAGCATCAATAATGCACCAACTTGGAATCTCAGTACCTTTGATACGAAACGTATCCAATTCTAATACAAGATATCTTTCCTGTACAGGCTTAATATCTTCTTGTGTTGCTAATATTATTTTCATGTACACATTATAAGGTTTATTTTATTCAAAGTCAATTATTTTTTTAGGTGCGTTAAAACAACGCAGCTAAGAATATTACATTACTTACACCGGATAAGCACAAAATATAAAAAAGGCGCTTAACAGAACGTAATAAAATTTATTACTTAAATCCTAATTAGTACAGTATTCCTGTCCTATTTTATAAATAAACGTGTAGAAAAGAGCGACCTCAGCTCAGAAAAAATGAGTGGCACTGGGAAAGACTAGGGCTGGTGCAGACAGCCACATCAAGCGAATGACGGTAACCAAAGGTTGCTGACGCCGAGAAAAGACTCGGGGTATTGCTTTCCTCAAGCAAAAACAACATGATAGGAGAATGAGATGACTGGGAAGTTATTTAAAAGTCTACGTGTGGTTTTTGGATCACGCGATGAAGATTATAACAAAGACCTACTAACGTGGGCAAAAACAGAATACGGCAAAGATTGGCGTTACGCATATGAGTACGCAAAGGAGAATAATGGACAAGGTCCAAAGATGGGAATATACTAAAATGATAAAGGCAATTAAAGCATGGTGGAATACTCCACGCATGACACCAGAAGAAAAATATTTGGCACAAAGTCAGGATCTAGTGGATCTTGAAAATAGAATTAACGAACTAAAGCGTAAAGGAACTTGGGTATGAGTACTATTACAGCAACATATTGTGCAGTCTGCGACAAAGTTTCAGATGCATTTGACAGTATTATTTCTGCAACTAGTGCAATGGCAACAGCATCAGCAGCAGCTCGTTTAGCAAATGCTGGTTACTACAAAGAGGCACAAACACTAATGAACACATTAAAGGATGAAAAGTAAAAATGAAAGACATATTTAAATCAATAGCAGTAGCATTAAGTTTATGGGCAATAGCAAGTGCAGTTGTACTTGTATCAGCAGTTGGGCCTGCACTAGCAGATACAACAACAATCGAAATGCTTAACAAGCGCGAAGATGGCGCAAAAATGGTATACAGTCAGGATATTGTAGAAATTGCAGTAGGTGATAGCATAACATGGGTACCAACTTCAAAAGGTCACAATGTACAAATTATTGCGGCACCAGAAGGATTTGACATTCCAAAGAAGTCAAAGAACTCAAAAGAAGTTACTATTGAATTTAATACACCTGGAATTTACTACTACTTGTGTACACCACACAAAGCAATGGGCATGATTGGTCTTGTTGTTGTAGGTGGTGATACTAGTAACAAAGACGATATTGCAAAAGCAAAAGCATTAGGCAAAAGCAAAAAGAAACTAAAAAAATTATTAGGCGAATTGTAATGTGGCCCTACACTGAAGAAGAAAAAGAATTTTATAACTAAACTAAAAAAGCACCCTCAGGGGTGCTTTTTCTTTTTGTATGTTTTTATGTATTATAGTCCGTTAGGAACAATTACATAGTGTATCACTAACACAATAGCAAGACTTGCACTTAGTCCGATCATCATCTTACCAAAGTCTCTGCCTACTAGTGGGAAAACACTTTTTGTTTTCTTCTTGCCCATGAAACTTGCAATAGCAAATTCACGTCCGGCTAACATACCCACAAACACCCAAGTAGTACTCATTGGAATATCATTTAGCTCTTTAAAGAAGTACAAGATTAGCCAGTAGAACAAATCAATAATTGTAGCACTACGAACATAACGTGTGTTGTGTTTCTCCAGTACAATCTTTTGGATCTTACCACCGCCTTCGCGGAACATAAACCATAGTCCACCAACAAACACAACGCTAATCATAAACATTAGTGACAAGTCAAGTTGTCTTGGTAGGAACACAGCAATGTTTGCCATATCATGACTTAGCCATGTCCACCATAAGAAGCCTGTTGTTACCCATTGTCCTATACGCCAGTACTGTTTGTGTTCTTCTTTAACTGGCTTTGTTTCATCCAGCCAACGACTTACAACATACCAAATAGCATATGCAGCTGTAGCCGCTACAACATAACCCATCATGCTTTTAATAAGCATCTTCTCTAGTACAAAAGTACTTGCAAATGCACTAAGCACAAGGAAACTTGTACTAACAGGTACACCCACACGGGTTAACAACAACAACACTAGCGGTGCCATTGCATGATACCATTGTACTTCCACAAATGGTATTTTGTTTAGTCGACCATATGAAATGTCGCCGTACACATAGTATCCATACCATAATGCCCATAACAAAACCGCTGAAGCAGCGGCCCACATAGTTTTCCAATTAAATCTCTCATTATTACTTGCGATCCATGTACCGAGAGTCTGTACACTATCGTTTGCTATTACCGCATATGCGGCAAACAAAAAGCCCATGAGGCTCCATAGGGTGAGTGCTTCCATAATTTTCTCCTTTGCTTGACGGCTTTACCCCGTCGCTCACAATTGTAATCATATGTTACATGATTACTTAGTAACTGTCAATACAAAAAAGATTACAGTTTTATTACAATCTATAATATACGCATATTTTAATAAATATTATTGAGGAGATTTCGATGGAATTTTTAGAGCTAGTAGGAGATGTAGGTTTTCCTATCGCCGGTGCAATTGCCGCAGGCGTGTTTGTTTTTGTTACACTAAAGTTTATTCTGGCAGGAGTCACAGACAGTGTAAATACTCTGAAAAATATCATTGGCGCACTGGATAATCGTGTGCAGACAATGAATAATGACCTAGTTAAAATTGATACACTGTTAAGTTATGTTCTGCATGTGCGTCCTAACATTGACAGAATTGCCGCCAATGAAGGCAAAGAAGATGCAAGGAGAGACTAATGTTTTACATGGACTATAATATAGAACAGTTTGGTGATGACTTTATCATCCATGGCGACTGGCCCGGCGAAATAATGGGTGTTGATAAAGATGGCAAAGTTCTAAAGCATGGACTATACAAGCCAGGTGATGTATTTGAAGTACAACCAAACGGCATGTTAAAGAAGGTACAAGATGGAAGAAACAAATCTACTAGTTGATGCCATTAACCAATATGGATTTCCTATCATTGCTGCAATTGGTATGGGTTACTTTATATTCTTTATATGGAAGTGGGTAACAGAAACCATTGACCCTGTTATTGGTGAAGCAATGTTTACACTTATTAAACTAGTGGATCGTGTGCGTATGTTGGACAATGACCTTATACGCTTAAATCAAAAACTTGCAATGGTACTTGAATACAAAGAAGAAATAGCAAAGACAAATCCAGAACTAGCAGAAAGTCTGGATGAAATACTGCGGGATAACAGAACACGTAGTCAGCAGTTTGATTCGACAGGAAAAGAATAATGTCAAAAGAATACTCATATGGTTGGGATAAAATCGAGCCACAGTGGAAAATAAAAGATTTATTTGTAGCATTTCTAGTAGGGTTTGCATTTGGACTACTAGCGGGCATAATAATTTAATTGCGCTTTTACATAGACACAGTTCCTATGAAATGGACACACAAAGACAAACTACGTGACCAGTGGGTTCGACGTCAGTTAGGTGATGAACTGTACACTGAACTTCAAAAGGATTATGTTGACTTAACTTACATCGAACTACCAAGTTGGCATTTGCCTGATGAAGCATATAAAGATGTACAAGTATTTGCAGAAATAAAAGATCCCAAAATGATTATGTGGTTCAAACTAAAAGAACTTAAACCTAAATACAATTTTTCTACTTGGACGTAGCGCGGTAAATTCCGTCCCAGTCACTAGGCTTGCCCTGTGACATGCGCTCTATCATTTTATCATAGTATGCAGCCATTTTAGGAGCAGCACGTTGATACGTTCTGTAATCTCTTATGCAAACATCCCATTTTCCGCTGTAATAGTTCTTAAGGAATGTTACATGCTCTTTAGTTTGCTTGTGTACTGCGTATATACGCAATGGCTTTTCCTTGCCCTTAACTGCAATGTTATCCAACTCCCACCAATCAAAATCATCTTGTGTAAGTGCAACAGTATCAGATCCTACAATTAACAGTACGCCATAGCTCTTTGTTTGACTTTCTAAACGTGCCGCAACACTGACCGGATCGCCCAAACAGTCATAGCCCAGTTTGCGTTCACTACCGATATTACCAACTAGTATCTTGCCTGTGTTAACACCTGCACCTAATCCTACGCGAGGAGGTAGTGGGCCTGGATCTGTTGTGTTTAATGCTGCTTGTTCTCTGCGATCGTTAAACTCCTCACAAGCATCAATCATGTCCAATGCTGTTTGTACTGCGCTACGTGCATGATGTTCGTCATCAAGTGGCGCGCCGTGAATATGCATACTTGCATCACCAATGTACTTGATTATTGTACCATCGTTAGCCATAACTGGTTCTGTAATAGCAGTCATGTAACTGTTGATAGTACGAGTAAAGCCTTCTACATCAGCACCATAACTTTCACCAAGTCCTGTAAAGTTGCGCATGTCTGTCATCACACAACTCAGTACTTTTTCTTCACCGCCTAGTTTAATAAGCTCTGGATTCTTTTGTAATCTTTCAACTACAGTTGGATTGACGTATGTACCAAACTGTGCTTTAATTTGTTGCTTTAATCTAAACTCACGTACAAAACGTGCAAACACTGCATGTAAGCCTACTAGTACTACTGTTATTACTGGCATAGTTGCGTCTAATAAAAACAAATAGTTCTGCCAGGCATACAATGTTCCGTAGCCTAATCCGCCAGCAAATAGAATTATACAAGCACCCACTACATAGTAAGGAGTAAATCTAGCAAGCACCACTAGCAGTAAACCTAATATTGCTGTTGCAGAAATCTCTGCAAGGAATGCCCAGAAAGGACGAGAAATTTGATCTCCATCAATCATCGTTTGCAGCGTAACTGCCGCTGGTATGTAGTTTGCTTGTGGTCCTGTTGGACTAGCAATTAGTCCTCCGATGCCCTGTGCTGTAATACCGATGATAACAGTTTTGCCTTCCATCGTCCAATATTGATCTTTATCTACTACGCTTATTTCATCAAATGATTTATTCCAGCGTAGCCATATTTGTCCATTTGGATCTGTACTTACAATAGGATATCCAGGTATACGTATTTTCTCAACACCTCCCGATCCTGCTTTGATTTGATAACTAGGTGCTTCAGTTGCTAGTCTAATAACTTCTACTGCCAGACTAGGATAAGTTTCATCTCCGACACGCATGATAAGTGGGACTCTACGTACTACACCATCTATCTCTGGTGCTGTGTTTACTACACCTACACCATCAGCGTTATCGCCTAGTATAGGAATAGGTCCTAGCATGCCGTCCCATTCAAACAAATAAGGAAGTGGATCGCCTATCTTAGCAACGCCTCGAGGCACTGCGTTTCGATTTACTTGTGTACTGCCGCTTTGTGCAATAACAACACCATTACCAGCAATAGTGCTAGCAAGTTCCATGTCACCGCCCAGTCTATCTTCTTCACTAAAAATCATAGGTAGTACAATAATGCCTACACCTGCTTCTCGCAAGTCCCATATAATATCTGCGAGTACGTCACGCTTCCAGGGCCACTGTCCGTACTGTGCAATGGTTGCTTCATCAATAGTGAGTATAGCAATATCTTGTGATGGTATAGGCTCGTCGGTTTGTTGTAGTAGGTCGAATTGTTTTAGTCGCAAGGTTTGAACAACTGTGCTATTGTTATAATGCGAAAAAACTAAGAAACCAACTGTGACAAACGCTAATGCCCAGTGTGTGATAAACTTTAACATAGCAGTTTATTTATATATGTGTGGACCGTCTTTCATATATACAGGTTTGCAATATGCTGTAATCCTGTCACGGGGATCAACATAACTACTGTAACTATAGTTTCCGTATTGTCGAGGCACTGCTTTTGCAAAATATTGACAAGTATTAATATCGTAAAAGTATAAAGGATTGGGCTGTACTCTTCTAGAATCACCAGTACCCATAACAACAACTAGCATAAACACATGCACTAGTTCTTGCATTATAGTTTACTCTTTACATTTTGTATTCTTAATTTAATTGATCTTTCTTTATACTCAAACATATCTTCATCTTCGTATTCAAATTGATTAATGTTATCATCAAATACTATTGCCATGATCACAAGACCAAAAAGAAATATACATGCAGCCCAAGTAAATGCTAACAGCATTTTATACCATACCTTTCATCTTTAATAAGAAATAGATAAATCCACCAAGCATACCTATAATAGCACTACACCCTATTATAATAAAAATCATATCAAAAAATGCTCTTTTGCGTTCTTCTTGTTTATATATTGTTTTTTCTCTTTGTGCTTTTATTTTTCTGCGCAGGGCTACTAACTCGTCCCAAGTTTTATATCCGTAGCGCATGTTAAGCATTACTTGTAGTTGTTGTTCTTGTTCGGCTATTTTCTTTTCGTGCATTAACAATGACAGTGCTTCTTCTTCAACACTGCCAGCTGCAAAAAGTTTTTTAAATATAGGAGGATTTTTTACTTGTTTTTGTCCGTGTCTAAAGTCACTAACTGCCGTATACCATTTGCCCATTTGCCCAACAGTATTTTCAAAGTCTTGCCCGGCTTCTACAAACTTCTTGACAGTATTAAAGGCAGCCGTGGCTGCAGTAATTGCGGTAATAGGATCCATTGGTATTCTCACTCTCTCAGTATTATTTATTTGAAAAAGTAATTAATACATTGGTCGTTTAATTGCACTGGTTGTTTTATTTTGTAGGATACGTCTTTTTAACTTTTGTACACCATAATCGTTATTCGGAATATGATCTATAGGATCCATAGCCATTACTTTTGCTATTGGTCCATTAACCATTATAGCATGTCTTTCAATAAGTTTTGGTTTTGCTTTCATAAAATTATTTAGTTTTGATTGACTATAATTCCACAACCGTTGCTGTTTGTGCAAGTGCCGGATAGAGTGTATGTTTGATTGGTAGAGGTTGATTGCGTTGTAGTTACAGAGTATGCGCCGCCGCCGTTATTAAGATCAAGCGTTAAACTGTGGTTGGCATTGTCTCTCTGTGTACTATCCACTGTGTGACCATTGCCTGATAGTTCTATATTTGCTGTGTGTCCATTATTGCCACGCTGTAATAAATCTACATCATTATTACTGCCGGTTATATCAATGTCACCTATGTGCTTGCCGCCACGTTGTTGATGCGTTACGTCATTGTTGTTGCCTATAATGTCTGCACTTAGTGTATGTGCATCGCTACAACAATTAGTTGCTTGATCTGTTTGTGCTGAATGATAGATATTGTTATTGCCTACGATTGCTATATCTGCTTCGTGATCGCCGCCTTCTGTAGTATCAGTAAAGCCATCTATCTTTTTACCTTGCCAAATTTTGACATTGTTATTATCGCCTTCAATTGATGCTATAGCATCATTGCTTTCACCAGTGCCGCCCTGGTATACGTCAACAGTATTATCATCACCATCTAGCATACCTGCAACTGTGTTGTACTGACCATCCTGATGTACGGTAACTGTATTATCGTCACCTTCGAGTCCTTTAGTCGCACCAGTAATACCAGTGACTTGGTTATTCTCGCCGTCCTGTGTAATAGTCATATTGAAGTCATCGCCTATTTGGTATACCCAAATATCGTTTGCACTGCTAGTTGTTGGATTGAGTAATGTCAATATTACTATTGCCATGCCCCAAACGGTAGTCATATTCAATGTACTCTCCCTGTTGAATATTTATTGAGTAACCGCCAGACTGATTCAATCGTAGTTCAAAGTAATTACCTTGATCGTAATCTCTACGACTCAGCACCCAGTCTGGATTTTCGTTTAATAGTGTTTTGCCTGTTGCTGGATCAAAACCATATACTTTCTTATCACGGCGCAACAATGCTCTATTTTGCACACTTAGTTCATCTTTAAATAGTGCCATAAGTGCAAGGTTAAGTTGATCTAGCATATCATATAACATATCAGCAAGCATAAAATCTGTTTCATCAAGTGTTGTTACCCAAATACCTTCGATACTTTCTGTAAGTGCATCATAGTCGAGTCCGTCATATTCTAAAAAGTCAAGTCCAAGAAAGTCTGCAGCTTTGCGCTTACGTAAAAATTCTTCTTCCTCTTTTTCATATACTGGCGACTTTTTACGCAGAATAAGCATGTTGTTTAGCATGTCCTCTGGTAAATCTAAAAGCACAGGATTACTAGGCTTGCGGGCACTGTTTGCTACTTGTGTTGCTTGAAACGCTTGATTAAGTACAACAAAACCTGCATCTGTTTGTACTTCAATTTCACCTACATAACATGCACCTGCTGTGTCGCAACTAGGTAGCAGTGTAATCATACTGCCGCCTGCTTCATCTACAACCATAACAAAATCAGTACCTCGCACTGCAATAGTTGCGCTGGGTGTTCTGATCTTTACATTTTGTTTGAACTTTTTTGCTATTTGTCCACTAGCATAACGTACTGTGCCTAAACTTGCTTTGAGGCTTAGTTTACCAATATCATTTGCTGGATCATATACAAACTCGTCAATAATAAGTCTGCTGTGGGGAGTAATATCTACTCTTGTTTCATCAACAAAGTCTAGGCGCATTGTAGCATTAGCAGTGACTGCTGTATCATTCATTTCAATGCCAACACCATCCGTTGCTGTGATGCTGTCATTGCCACGCTCTAGTGCGCCGCTGCCTTTGACTTCGCCGATCTCGCCAACACTTGCATATACTTGAGAAAGAGTGAGAAATAGTATAGCAATTGTTAGCAATAATTTACGCATTAATCGCTCTGCGTAATATCAATATCTCCGCTGTCGCCTGTAGTGCTAAGTGTAACATGATTGTCCTTAATTCCACTTTGATCAACTGATACAGTATTACCTCTGCCATGTACTGTTAGGTTCTGGGTATGACCGTGGCTGTCGCCATCGCCAGCCATATCAATATCAAATGTGTTTCCGCCACTTATAACACTACTGTTGTTCGTAACTGTTACTGCTAATGCAGCACTTACGCCGTCAATATCTGTATCAAATACGTGTCCGTTACCTGCTACGTTAAATGATACAGTACTGCTACTTGCGTCAGCACTTTCACCGATGTCAATATCATACTGCTGACTGTCTCCAGTTGCAGTGATATTTAGTGTTACAGTTGCACAGTTGCCTGCTGCGCCGCTATCACACTTTAAGTCAACTGTGTTGCTGCTACCTGTGAATACCCATGTACCAGTATAATCTGCACCTTGTATTTGTGCTGCAATTGTGTTTGAATTACCAGTCTGGGTAATACTAAACGTCATGTCATCTGCTACAGTTGCACCTGCTGAGCCAAGTATAACTGCTTGTCCGTCTGTACCAATGACGTTATCTGTTCCGTCTTGTACAATATCTAAATCCAGGCTGTCACCGACCTGTGTGATATAAATGTCATTTGCAAGTGCACCTAACGTAAAACTTATTAAGCCAACTGTTAGGATTATGCTTAAACATTTTTTCATTTCTCTCTCCAAATTTGGGTTAAACTAGTTTACCCTTTAAATTTCCAAAACTTCCTCTTCTCGCCTTCACATACCAATTCTATAACTGCTGCCTCAATAGCTGCTCTTACAGCATAGTTAACTGGCTCGTTGCTACTATACCCTGTCTCTGCTTCTATAAGTTTAGTACCCATATCTAAAAATTTAAATATATCTGTACCACTTCTTACACTAGCGATCGACTTTTCTACTGCTATGCTCATTAACACTTTACCTGTGCTAACACTGACTAATCTCATAACAACAGTTACAGTATCGACTCTGTATTCTGTTTGTGCTCCAATTCCTAACCATCTTGCGCCTGCGCCTCCTACTGCAACATTTGCATCATATCCTACAATACCTCCCTCAAGTATCAATCCTGCAAAAACCATTGGCTTTAACGGAGTAGGACCGTTTGGTAATTCCTTTTCATACACTTGGCGTGTGTTACGTATTAACTGCCTTTCGCGGACTAAGTTTTCCATACCCACTCGCTCAACAACCTCGAACCAACTACGATTTCCTATCTCATGTAGTGCTTGAATAACCCATACCTCAGAACCCTGGGTGACCGCACTCGATAAGTTCGCAATATTGTCTGCTGGCTTACG
>Ga0098045_1000223_pt1 | contig 24310 bp, 43 predicted proteins | sample 11_taG_FD_77071 | JGI IMG/M metagenome (GOLD analysis project Ga0098045, IMG submission 77071) | Marine viral communities from the Subarctic Pacific Ocean - 11_ETSP_OMZ_AT15265 metaG | ecosystem: Environmental > Aquatic > Marine > Oceanic | place: Pacific Ocean | collected 2015-01-16 | reverse complement strand
GTTGAGCGATTGACGGTTGATGTCTCCTTTGGGTTCACGTATTTCAAGCCACTCTTCAAAATCGGAGTGTTCAATGTTAATATTAACCGATGCAGCTCCTCGTCTGACAGATCCTTGATTAGTGGCAAGTATAGTTGAGTCGTATATTTTACAAAAAGGCACAACGCCATCACTTGTTCCATTACCTGTTATTTTAGCTCCGGCGGGTCTAATTTGATTTACACCGATACCAACTCCACCGCCGTGTTTAGCGAGTAGCATCATTTCTAAATTTTTCTGACCTATATCAATTATACTATCTGCAACATCGATACCAAAGCAACTAATCGGTAAACCTCGATCAGTACCTGTATTAGACAACACAGGAGATGCTAGACACAACCAGCCTTTCCAAATGTAATCAAAAAATGTTTCGGCCATTTCTGGACGTTCTAATCTCATTGCAACTGTTTTAGCTACACGTTGATAAGCTTCTTTAGGTGTTTCATCATATAGTAAATAACCACCTTGTATTGTTTTTTTATAAACATCAGACTCAGCCCATTCAGGATAGTCTACGCCTTTCTTCCATCTGTTACTCCACATATTATATATTTGTTATTAAATGTTTAACCCAAGCTACTAAACCGTTTAGGTTTAAAGCTACTAAATTCCATTGCTTACGAAATGATACCTGTACTATAACACAGATAAAACCTATTATAAACAATTTAGGTTCTAATGTCCATTGTCCAGCAACAAGAAAGCCGGCACCCATATATCCAATACGGGTAGCCATTCTTTCCATTGCGTTAAGCTTTTGTTTTCTTTCAACTAAAAACTTTCTTAATCTCCATTTCCAACCCATTACCAAACGTCTTCAAAATCTTCACCTTCATTTGCCTTGCTATAATCAGTAGATCTTATTGCGAAGAAATCGGTATGAGTATGTCCTCCAGTTAAATGATAGAACCAGTCTAGCTTGTCAGATGACTCTTCGTCATATTTAAATATACCTTTATATCCTAACTCAACTAACTTTTCATTAAGTCTTTTCTTTATAAAGTTTTTAAGATCTTCTGCTTTTAGGTTTTCTATATCACCCATTTCAAACATCTTATCTATATATTTCATTTCAGCATCATGCATGGCTTTAGCTGCATCTGCTATTGAGTCTTTACACCCTGACAAAAGGTCTTTATCCTCTTCACACATATGTCTAAATAACTGACAACCCATTTTACTGTGTAAAGATTCATCTCTTACAGACCACTTCATTTGTTGCCCAATACCTTTAAGTAAATTACGTAGTTGAAACGAATATAATACCGCAAAAGCAGAATATAAAGAAACACCTTCTGCAAACGCAGAAAATACAGCTAAGCTTTTGGCTATTTCTTTTTTATCATTTCCTTCGTAACCTACTAGGTTGTCAAAACGTTCCATAGTTGCCTCGTCTTGTAAGAAAGCTTCAAAGTTTTCTAAACCTAAAGTTTCATTTAAATAACTATAAGCTACAGCATGTATTGTTTCTTGTGAACCAAACATCATAGCCATTTGTTGTATCTCGTGTTTTGGAAACCACGCTACAACTTTTTGTGTCCAATAATCACTTACTGCACATTCAGTCTGAGCAAAACCTAGTAGTATATTACCTACTAAGTTTTTTTCAGATTTTGTTAATTGTTCATTCCAGTCTTTCACATCACCTGACATAGGTATTTCCGTGTGCAACCAAAATGCTTGAGCTTGTTTTAACCAACCCTCAGTATAATACTCAGGGTACTCAAAAGGTTTGTACGCTATGCGCTCATCAAATAGTCCCATTTTTTAATAGTATGTTGTGTAACAAATATCAAAGCAGCCTAAGTATAATACGTAATCTACTTTTTCATCTTGTACGTTTTCATAATGTCTGATACCAAACAATATGCCTGGCACTAAGCCAATATTAATTTCCCATGATTTCATCTTCCTTGTCCTTTATATAATTTAACATAATTTTTACTACCTTTACCTCTAGATGTTTTAGTTTTAGCATGAACACCTGGTCTTTTTTTAGTTACCTTTTTATAAATACTTGTTATTACTTTAGCCATTTTGTTTTAATATTAATTCTACAGTTTTGTCACACTCTTTATGGTTTTGAGGTTTGTATAATGTGAAAGGACCTAACCTTCTTTCAGCAATAAGCTTTTTAAATATTTTCCAACGTAATGGAAATGATTCGTTAGCTCTACCTTTACACTCTATAATCCAACCCTTACCCACAAAGTCCGGCGTGTATTTCATGTTTAATATCTTTTTATTACCTCTGTTCTTATACTCTCCTTTTCCATTACCACATCTTTCATATGATTCAAACGGAAAGTCAAATGATTCTACAAGCTCAAAGGTTTGACCCTCATATAACGCGTGTATCTTAGCTTTTTTAAGTGCTTGATACATATATTTTTCTAAACCGGAGGCAAAGGTTATCCCGTCAAGAGTAGTTTTTTTACTCCTAACAGGGCCTTTTCCTTTTTTTCTTTTATAGTTCTTCCTCATCATCAACGTTGATTTGTTTGAGCATAGACTCTTCTACTTCTTGTTGTAAGCAGTGTTTAGCAGCTTGTATGTATAGCAAAGCATCCATGATCTCTTCTTGAACATCAGTTAAGAAAGCGTGTAAGTCTTTTTTACCTGTATCTATTTCGTCTTGCATTGTTGAGCCATATTTCTTTTGACCTACAAGACTACGTTCGTCCATCTTCCTTAGTACTTGTTGTACTATCTTATCGGTAGTTTTAATTTGCATCTTTAACAAATGTTCCGTTAATCATTTTACCTGTACGATCACTTATCTCTTCATAGGCTGATTCAATACACTGTTCAATCGTAAAGCCTTCTAGATGTGCTAGGTTTGTTAATACAACAACCATATCACCAATAGCATCTAAGATCTCTATACCATCGTTATCTAGTAATGCTTTAGCTAGTTCTCCAGCCTCTTCTTGTAGCTTAACGTATTGTGTATGTGAGTTTCCTTTATCGTATAATCCTCTAGTTTTAGCCCAGTCTCTTATGTTATCAAACATTTTTAATGTTCGTTGGTGACTGTATTTTTTCTGAGGAGAATAAGCGTCCATTGATCTTGGACCCGTAGGTGCTAAACCGCCTGTTTTTGTTTCGTATGCGTTATTATTGTCAAACCATCTAGCAAAAGCTTTATTGTATACATATGATCTATCATTATTGTACATAGATGTTTTAACGTTTTCCATAATCCAACTTACGGACTTGGCAGTTATTATACAACTACCGTGCTCGGTTTCCCAAGTCATACCAATGTTATCCATCAGTCTACCCTTTAACTTATTGACGGGTACTGGGAACGTTGTGGTTTGTTCAGTTATATTTATTTTCATTTTATTTTTTGGTTTAAGGTTTTTATAAGGCACCATATCTACACGGTAGCCATACTCTCTTTGCAACTCAAGCTCTAAAGATGATATAAAATCTATATCTTCTGAGCGTTCTAATATTTCATATTCATCAGGGGCGTAACCTTGTTGCTTTGTGACCCGGTTATTAAGATCACAGGTAACACCTATTTTTTTACCAGGAATATGATATAAATAATATGTCATAGCTTGTCGTTATATAAATGCATGTTATGTGCATGATGATAATACCATCCGGTCTCAATAGACAGTCTGTCTGCAATCATTTCCTGTAATGATGCAAATTGATATTGATCGTTACAGAAACCGTACCAGATGTCATTAGAACGCATATAAACCGACATACATAGTTTATTATTAATTATTGTAAATTGAACTGCGTAAGTACAAGGCGTATCATTGTGATATTTATCGTGCTCTTTACAGTCGTATATACTTATCGCAGCATGTCTAGTACTAGGGTTGTCTCTTAGCTTAGCAACAACATAATCTATTTGATTGTTACGCTGCCATTGATAACCATAGTTACTGTTTACATTTCTTTTACTATCAGCCATCTTTTCCCATATTGGAGGTATTTTACCGTACAAATCACCTAGCTTGTCTATACTAGGATCACCGAACAAATACCAAGCCCATTCTGCTGCTGCGTATTTTTGACTCCAGTCTCTTTGAGCATTTGTAATATGCTTTTGACTAGGATTATCTATATAAAACCCACAATTAAATATAGCTTTTGTATTATCAAAGTCTACACCTTCTTGTATGATTTCGTCAAGAACAGCTTCGTAAGCTTCGTTAGCGTTTTTAAATCTTTTTCTCATATTTATTATAATAGTATTTATAAAATTCATACATCTTCTCCCATATCTCTACTCTTTCGTAATACTGAGGACTTACATTGTTTTTACCGTTACCGATAATAACACTTATGTACCAAGACTGAAGATCTCTTGCCCATGGTGATATTTTTATATTATTTCTTACACACCATCTATATGCTTCTTCTTCTTCTCTTGTTGGAACATAAAGTCCCATACCAGCTCCTTTCTTTTTACTCCCACGGAAGGCCATCGTCTTTGACTGTATCTGTTATTTGTGGTATAAAAGAACCAGACTTTGGTTCCCACGTAAAAAATGATTCACCACCGTTTTCACCTAAGTTTTGAAACTTAACTTTTAATACTTTAACTTTTGTGTTTTTAGCTTCGTAATCTCTGTGAACTAATAAGCCGTGGTAACTAGCATCGTACCATTCACCACCACCTTTTATATTATACATTGTTGGTTCTGCAATTTTACCATTTTGATCCCTCATCATCTTAGTTGGATGTGCAACAATAAACGTTAAAACGTCATACTTTTTACAGAACGATTCTATCTTTGATAGATAATCCATAGTATACCTGTTAACATCATCTGACACAGCGTTTGTGTCTCTAACTTTATTATAAGGATCAATTACTAAACATTTAATACCTTTACGTTTAACAAGCTCAGCGCCTTTACGTAATACTGATTCTAAACTATATTTATCCATGTCAATAAAAAAGTAATTATCATTAACGTGATCAGCAACCTTTTTCCATTTTTCGCCACCTATATCTCCACGACTAGGCATATCACCCCAAGTCTTACGCATAAGCTTGTGAGCGTGTAAATATATTGGTTGATTTTCAGGACTTGCAAACGCAGTTTTCCAGCCATAGTTTTGATTGTAACCTACGACCATTTGATCAACAAAGTCAGACTTACCGCTACTAGGTATACCAGTAACAGTAATGAACTGACCAGTGTAGGTACTGAATATTTTGTCGAAGTTTTGTAACCCGACTTGAAACCCTGGTTTGAAACCATTTTTAACAAAGTCTTTAAGCTCATTTTCTACAGTTTTAAGAGTTGATACATTTTCTAGTGGTACTTGCTGCGAACTGTGTATAGCACTTGATAAAGCTTCTTTACCGTGCTTTATTAAATACTCGTTAGCATCTTTACAGTCTAAGAAATCTACTATATAACAGTTTTCTGCACCAAGCCTACGTATAAACTCGTGCTTAAGCATGTTACCAGGTTCGTCTGCATCTACCGCTAGAATTATTTTAGTTTTATCTTCAAAATAATCTATACAATTATCAAGATAATCTAAGTTGTTATGATTCAATGTTGCTCCGTTTGGAACGGATATTACATTAGGCACATTTGCCTCGTGTAGTGATAACACGTCTATTTCACCTTCAACTATAACACATGTATCATGTCCTACAATACTGTTTATATTGTAGAATACTTTTTCAGCACCTTTGTATAGCTTAAAGTTTTTACGCCCATCACGATATTTAATATTTATAAGTTGATTACCCATATAGTAATTAAACTTAATTGTATTCTCAGTTTTACCAGTTTGAGGCATATACTCAGAGCCTTCGGTAACATTTAATGCTTCCAAAGTACTCTGAGATATTCCCCTAGACTTAAACCATTCCACAACTTTACTACTAGGAGCAACCTGTTGTTGTGCTACAGGCCTAACGTATTCACGCTCGCTAGCTCCCTTACGTTCGTAAGTGTGTAGTTGAAAAGTTGAATTACAGTTGTGGCAAGTACCGAGACCACGTTCCCAGTCATAAGAAGCACATTTAAGCTTCTGATTCTTAGGTTTCCTGTCGTGAGAACACAGAGGACATATCCCCTGTGTCTTACCCACGTCAAGCTTATGTTGATTGAATTCATCAATCAAAAATCCATTAATCTCTCTGTTCTCTACTTGCATTATTTAATTTAATTTAAAATGGTAAATCGTCATCTGCTGCAGCTGGAACCGGAGCTGCTACCGGAGTTGGTTGACCATCTTTCGGGGCTACACCAACATTTTGATCATTAGTCCAAACCACTTTTACATTACCTAAGTAAACTTTTTCTGTTTTAGCCTCACGTTCTTCTTTGGTCTGTTGTACTACAACTGGACCATTATTTCCGAACTGATCTAGCTCATCATTTAATGTAACAGTAATTGGTAAGTATTTACCTTTTTTACCATTGATAATTTTATCTTTAGGTATTTTAGTAAGGTCAATACTAGTTGCTATTATACTTGCCATATTATGCGTATTGATTAATTTGGTTAAACATTCTAGACATTTGCTCTTTAGTAGCACCTGTCGATCTGCGTAGGTTATCTACGGCTTTTACATGCGTTTGGTTAGCATAAAAGTTATTTACACTAGTTTCTAATCCTGTTACGCTACAAACTTTAGTTTGATTTTTTCTTGTTCTTGCCATATTTATTATATTAAAGTGTTTTACTTATGAAATACTGTTTAGGATCAAAGTCCTTGGCCTTGTAAAACAAGTCATAAGCTTCACTTGCTTTACGTACCTTATCTTCACCACGTTGATAAAACTCTGGTGAACAGTCAAACAAACCTATTTGATGAGTCGTCTTGTCTATTACTATAAATAAAAACTCATAGCCAAACAACTTACTGTATATATAAGCTTGTGAGTCATAATTATATTTAGATGCTGACCAGTTGAATTTATTTATATCAGCTGTAGTCTTCAAATCAATGATTAGTTTTTCGTCATGATTAACAATATCTGCTTTACCTTTCCACATGTTACCGAACATTTCTTCAACCATTGGTTTTTCATATTCTATATCACCACGAGTAATAAGATCTTTACATATATCGTTTTGCATTACCTTGTCTTTCATTAACTCTATTGTGTCAACTTCTTTTTGCAACAGACATAACTCGCCACCTGATACATCTTTGTAAGCTTTAGTATTTCTAGTTGAAGACTCAACGACTTTATACTTATGTATCTTGTCTGGTTCGAGTATACAAGTGTGAAAATACCCGCCTATTAAAAATGCAGGAGATGGCTTGCTAGGTTTAAAAGCATTTAATGGGTCGTTCAATAATTTACCAACGTGTGAGTTAGATAAATATTGATTACCAAAGTCTCCGTAGTAATCTTCATCATTACGTAGCCTTTCTAATACTTCTTTTTTATTTTTCATGTTATAGTGTTGTTAATTCCTTTTCTTGTGTAGGAGTTAATTTATACTTCTTCTTGATAGCATCCAGTTTACCTCCAGCTGCAACATAATCTTTAGCTTGAGCTAATTGTTGTTTTGTTATGCTAGGGTTACCGTGTGTATTAGTAGCATCACTATCTGCAGTATCATCTATTAAGAATAAATTACCTAACGCGTACTTTTTAGCATACGAAGATGCTGAGCCAAACTGTTGAGGTACATTCATACCTTTTTGGTTTAAGTCAATACCTACAATTGCTTTTGCGTGTATAGCATTTTCGCCATCACTAAGCACAGCTGTTGACTCCATCATTGGAACAACAGGGTTATCAATAAATTCTTCTTGGATTGTTACCGTGACACCTAACTCTACTAAGAAAGGTTTGGTTGCTTCGAGAATGTCTTCGGCAGACCTGTAATTGTACTTACCGAAGGAATTAAATCTACTTTTTTTCGATTTAAATCTTGTCTGGATCTGAGCCAGTTTTTCATTTAGATTCATATTAAATTTGATTTTAGTCTATATATATAATTACACATTAAAACATTATTTTACAATGGTTCACTCGTGTAAGCTACAGATAATCAAGCACTTGCGAGTGGTCTACGTTTTCTATTAGTTTTTCTACAGCTGACTTTTTTAGCTGTGAAACCCTTACATAAGCACTGCTACCTTCTATACCTAGTTTTTGCGCTATTTGATTTGCAGACTGTTTATCACAATTTAAACCATAACTCATAACTAACACGTTATATTCTTTTTCGTTTAGATTTTTCTTTAACAAACTATCTAAATAAGCATTGAGTAAGTGCATGTTGTATGGTTCTGATTTATCTGGTATTTGCATTACCATATCTTCTTCTGTATTGTTTTTGGGTTTTTCATCTATACTTAAAAATATACTATTAAAAAACATTGCAACCATCTTTTTATCTTTACCAAAGTTTTTACGTATTTCATTGAGCTTGTGTTCAGGTATTCTCATGTCACCACGATTAATATCTATTGCTCTACGTATTGCGCCTCTTATACGTTTAGATAAAAAAGATTTCATTGTCTTTTCTTTATCTTCAGATTGATCAAATAGTTCCCAGTCTATTCTATCAACTGCTTTTGTCAAACCAGCATTACCTTCTTGTATTAAATCCATTATGGTCATAACACCTGAAGCTTGTTGACTAGTTGAAAATTTTCTAGCTATGTTTTCTGATAAAGGCAAGAATTGAGTTATTAATTGAGTTCTACTAAGCTCTTTATATTCTTTGAATTTAGGTAGAGCCCATATCAATTCCTGTACTTGCTTCTTATAAATAACATAGTTCCTTATATTATAACTTTTCATTTAATTGTTTTTTTTCTTGTTTTAAAGTTTTACACATATTTCTATGTATAGTTCTTGGTGAGCAGTATAACATATCTGCTATTCTACTGATTGTAATTTTCTTACCAAACTCATTTAAATCTAACATAGTTTGGTATATAGCCTCTTCATCAACACGTGATGATCTGCCTATTAATTGACCTACTATTTTTAACTTACCACTCAAGTCTAAACCTGAGTAGGGTTTAAATACTACTTTACGTAGCTTGTTTGCAGGTGGATCACCACCTTGCATTAATACATCTTGAATCATAGTTTCTAGTAGTTTATTTTTAATAAAGAAGGTAACAAAATTATTTTCTTTATCAGCGATAAATCTAGCTAAACTTACAAAATCAGAGTTTATTATATTATCCATGTTAAGATAGTATAATACAAGCATGTGCCACTTTAACGATCTGTATGTTGTTATCTTAGCCTTGCTGTTAAACAAGTGATAACATTGGTACGTACCGTCAGCGTAGTATTTATATTGTTTGGTTTCAATAGTAGGTACATCAGATATAGGATCTTGCCTATAAACGATGCGTCTATCATTTAGCCATTTTATATTTCTATCTTGTGACATTTGCCTGTTACTTATTTATTCTTAATACCTTTTGTCACGTTTTGTGGTTTTAAGGTAAAAAAAATAATATTATTATTTTTCTTTATTCTAATCTTAAGGTTGTTGCTCATATAATTTTTCTGTTTTAAGGTTTGCAATATTTCCTTTTTCGCCTATATAATATTTCCAATATGCTTTTACGCTACATTCATCTTTATACTCATCTGGCATAGCTTGAGGTGGTTGATTAAATGGACCACCCAAAGGCATACCAATAGGACAGTCTTTTAACGCATCAAAGCATTTAGTAATACTTAAATGGGTTTTACCGTACCTTTTGGTATATTCCATGCCTAAAGCCAACATATGATTAAACAACCAATAGTATTGTCTACTGTTTTGTCTACACCAAATAGTTGAAGGGTGATTGTAATGAGCCTTTTTGTATGGTATGTAATCTGCGTTGAGCATATGCTTCTCAGCATAATGATGGTGAGCTGTACATAACATTTGAGCTGATTCTAATATCATCTTCACAACATGCTTATTGTATTGCAGCTGTGCGGCTTTTACTGGGTCTTTATCTAAATAAAATATATTCATTTATATCTTTTGTTTTCTAGTCTATTATAATGTTTGTCTAATAGTATAGTTGCTACATCCATAGATATTAGGTTTTCATTATACAATTGCCATATTAATTTACTCATTTTATTTCTCCGTAAATAATTAATTCTAAATCAGACTGACTGTAGCATTCTTGTTCAGGCCAATTTAACTGTCTATTAACTATTAGTATACTTTCATCTAGCGGACGTGTATAGCAAAAATACATTGTTGCAAATACACCGATAAAAAACGTAATAAAAAAAGCTAATATTTTAAATAGTTTATTCATAATTTCTAATTGTTTTAAATAGCGGGTGTCTGTATGAACCTGCTTGTGTTCGTTGGAAATAGGTAAAGGTAGCACGCTGGCCAATATAGTCACCTACATTGTTAAGCATGTTAGCAAGATCCTTGTAGGTATAGCCTTTACCGGGTGGACATCCGAACTCGTTACCTTCGTCATCTTGCATTATGAATTTGCCAAGCGTACCTGTCCTTTTGCCTTTACCTGTTTCATAACCTATGATGGTTGCTTCAGTGTCGCTGAAGTCTTTGAATTTCATTAAGTCATAAGATCTACCGTGCTTGTATAAGCCATCTAGTCTGATGATTGAGCCTTCGTAACCTTCATTAAGATATTCTTTGTGTAGTTGTCTAGCATAACTGTAGCTGTCTACAAGCTTCGCAGGGACATATCTGACACAGTAACTGTATATATCTGAGGTTACAAGTTGTTGCATACGAGTTTTGTAGCTGTCATAAACTGGAGCTGATATATAATCGTAGCAGTGAAACTGAGTTAGATTTTTAGCATCTAACCTGTCATCAGCAGTAGGCTTTTGCTTACGTACTAATGATATAATTTTTTCGAAATCATCTTTCAGGTCATGATTGTATAGCTCGCCGTCGAGTATTACATCAGGGTTTTTGAAGAAAAATGGTTTTAAGCTTTCTAATATATGTTTTATATTTTTGAACTCTTTGCCTGTTCTTGAATATGCTTTTACGCTGAACGAAGCTAAGTGTTCTTGGTCAGGAAAGTCTGACACTCGTTTTATTACACAGCGAACGCCGTCTAATTTAGGTTGTATATACACAGGTTGAGACCAGTCTACTCTGTTGTCATCAAACTTGTGTGCTAACATTGGTTTTGTCATAGGTTATCTAATTTATTGTTTACTATATCTAATTTTCTTTTTATTATTGCTGCTTTCATATACTCTTCAGCTGTTTCGTACATATGCAATAGTGTTGTGAGCCTAGCCATTTCACCGACTAAGTGCTCTTCTTCTGATTCTTTAAAGGGCAATTGTCCTGATATTAGTTCGCCTACTGTCATAGGTGAGTTATATTGATGCCACTTAGGGCTTGCTGATTTTTCTATTAGTATGTCTAATACTTTATCAGCTAGCGTGTTTAATTCATCTTCAGTCATATATTTATTATCCGTGGTTGTTCGTATTAAGATTGTAATAAGTCTAGTATTGTTCTAGCTGAGTTGTTCATAGTTGTCTCACATCTTATCTCTCCATTAGTAAAATCAGTATACTCCATATCTGTCATATACTTAGATATAATTTTATGAGGAGGAAGTACAAAGACGTTTTTACTTTCGTAGTTATTATAACAACTTACCCACACATCTTTTTTACCTGTCCATATAACATAAGTATACTCATGATCTACACAGTCAGGGCTTTCATATAAGTAGCAACTGTCATAGTAATGATCGTGTACAAACTTAGCTGCGAGACGAGGGCCGCTGTGTATAGCATTGGCTTGTAGCCAGTTAGCTATTTGTACGCCTTGCCATTGAGGGTAACCGTCATGATGTAAGTACATATTTACGCGGCTATTGTCACTGAATACGGTTGGGTTTTCAGCAAAGCCTAATTCGCTTTCTTCTGCGTGCATGCGGTCTACGACCATTGTTAAGTTTCTAGTTGCCATCTTTTCTTTCGTTAAATAGAGCTAGACCTAGCCTACAGTAATTAATTATATCAGCAAACCTTGTTTCAATTGGCTCTGCTTGTGTAAGGTTGTCAGTCTTAACATGCGCTGCAACTGAGCTACATTGTTTGTCGAAAAATATATACCACACTGTTAAAGGATCTACACCTGCTTTTTGAGCTGTAGATTTAAAGTTGTGTAGTACATCTGTATTACCGTTAGTGTACTCAGGACCTTTATGGTTCATTGTAGTTCTTGCTAGTATATCTAGATCTTGGATTAGTTTGTTAAATTTCTCTGTCGTCATCTTCTTAGTCTAATAGTTTCATATAGCCTTTAGCGTCTGTTTCTCTGAACCAGTCTAAACCTTTATGAAAGTCGTTAATAATTTTATTGTTTACTGTTGTACCCATTGTTTCCATAACTATTTGTGTACCCATAATAAAATCATATACACTTAGTTGTTCAGCTGTAAGTTCATATTGCTCACCACTAAAAGGGTTTGTTATTGTTTCACCATTTTTATACTTAGTTCCTTCAAACCAAGATGGCAATGTGTTTTTATTATTGCTCATCTTTTATTAGTATATTATCACCATACATAAAGTCGTAAGCTGACATCTTGTATGAAGATAGGTTAGTATAAGTAAGAACGTCGTTAACGTCACCTACAGTTAGTTCGTGCCAAAGCACTTTTGACATAAGCGTGTACTTAAGTCTTTCAGCGCTGTTATATTGTTTAGCGCTTTTGTCTAATTCTGTTTTAAGCTCTGTCTTGAGCATTTCATATAATGTTTTCATAATATTATTATCCTTCTACGTTCGTATTCATATTGTATTTTCTATACAGTTCACTGTAATCTTTCATAATAGCAATGCACTGATCTTTATCTAGTCCACTGATACTTGATACTGTTCTTACATCAAACATATTTGTTACGCCTGACTCTTGTACATCTAAGTACGATTGAAATTGTTCTTGAGTTATCTCCATTTTATTTAATTTAAAGTTAGTGGACGTGGCAGGAATCGAACCTGCGTTTTGAAAAATTCCTGAGTTCATAACGATCCCTCACCAGTTCATTTTCAACTAACCATTTCACGCCCGTAAGGTAGCAGTCGAGGACAGGTAGTTAACTAGTATTGTCATTTATCCTCTCTTTCTGTTTCGCGTCTTAGTTCTATTGCGCTAACGTGACCTGTATGCCGCCACCAAACGCTTGTTTTTTTCAGTGTCAAGCACACTGACCACTTCGGATTCACTATTCTCTTGTATTTACGTTACTACTATCAGCAACCATCCACTCACAATTTTTTAAGTAATGTCCTGCACCGATAAGAAACGCTTCACAGCTTTCACTGTCAGGGTTCCATTTATTTAAATCGTTACATAAAGGGCTTATGTCATAAAGACTAACTTCGCCTGTGCCAAAGTCTAGCACCCATATATACTTAGCAGTTTTAATTTTTTTACCCATACCTGCTGCAGCCATTGCTTCGTCTGCTTGTAATGAAATTTTATTTTCTTCTTGCATTTCTCTGTATGCTTTTATTGAATCACTCATAATTATTTATTTATTATCTTAGGCACGTGCCATAACCTCTACGAGCGGATAGCTTACGTATTCTGGCTGCTTGGGCTTTTGGTAATATTTGAATGGTGTTGCCCGTTTTATGGTATGTTATGTTAACACAACCATAAGCTTCCGTACTGCTACAGTTAACACAAACGGTGTAACCGAGTGCTATCCGCTGCGGAGGTATTATATTTTTACATTTGCATTTTGTCATATTATTATTATCCTACTTTTGTCGTATTTGAATTGTATTATTCGTCATCTTCACCGACTACTTCGTATTTTTCTTCATCGTCATTCCACTCTATCAAACCTTCTTGTTCACACCATTGTTCCCACTCATCTTTAATATAACATTCGTCATAAATCTCTTCACCACAGTATATAGCTTGCGCGTTTTGTATAGCGTTTTTAAGAACATCTGTTAAATCGTGAGCGTAGTAATATACATCTTCACTGATACTAACAGGTGATCTACCATCGCCACATAAAAACACATCGTGACCATCTGCTGTGTATTCTTGATTCATTACAAAATCATATCCACCTTTATAGTCTATTGTATCTAGTGTAGATCCGTGGTGATCTAAGTATAGTTGTTTATAATTTATTTTCATATCTGTAGTTTTTTAAGTAAAAGTTTAACATATAGTTTAGTCTTGTCAATCCGTTGCCAATTTTAGCTCTTGCTGTAGAGATATATTCTTTCGTGACTAGTATACCATTTTCATTCATGAAAGTATATCTAACATTTTGCTTATATTGTTTATTAAGTTGATAGTTAGACGAGCAAGAGTTTTGATTTCTTACATAACCTGACTTGAAACAAGCTAATCTTAGCTTTCTATCTGAAGCAATTAACTTGTTACCTTTATAATAATAGAAGGCTGGTTCAGGAAACTCGAACTCACGAGTACCATTTTTAGCTTGTCTTTGTGTTGTCACTTCTTTTATATTGTGCTCGATTAGTAGAGCTCTTGCGAAAGAATCTTCTAGCATTTGCTGTTCTTGTCGCCATGTATATTGATTTGTCATAGTATTTATTGTTTTAGTAAGTAGTTTTCTAACCATTCCTCACTGATCTGCATCGGCTTTGGACAGTATTTGTTATGTAATTTGACAAACTCGTCACACCATCCGCCTAGTTCTTCGATTTTAGCGTTGATTATTTCTCTTTGTCTTTGACCTTTCTTGTACCAACTGTTGTCATCGGAGTACATATAGGTGTAGTCGTGCTGCTTTAGCATTTCTTCTAGTGTTAAATCGTCGTAGTATTTTGCCATAGTTTTATTTTTAAGAGTATATTCTACCGTTTACTTTTACCCACTTGTTGTATGAGTGATACACTTTGTCTTCGCTGTCATAGTACATTGTATGTGGTGACAGTGTTAGTAGTTCTGATTTGCCATCTTTTGTTATAGTTATAGCTTGTGGCACAAAGAAATTACTTGGTTGAGCGCCGTGAAATTTTATAGTATTAGTCATATTTGTTTGATTATTTAATATTATTATCCTGCTTTGTTCGTATTTATATTGTAACATTGATTATATACTTCATCTCTACACTCTTGGCTTAAACCAATCCAGTTTTCCCACTTTGTACCATCTGCTTTAGGAAATAGTTTGTTAGTCATTGCCATTTCTAGTTTGTGCTTTGCTGCCACTTCATTTGCTTCTGCAAACGCTTGATTCCATGTTGTATATTTTCTGTAACTCATTTCTTATTAGTTTTTTTGTAGAACTCTATTCTGTCAAGAACATCTTGTCTAGTTATTTTCTTTTCCATTTGTAATAGTATATCGCTTGACATATCTATTTCTTTACCGTTTTCGCATTTTAAAATCCACTGCATGCTACTTTATTGTTAAATTGTTAGTTATTATTTCTAATTGTTGCTCTTCAGTACACGTAGCGAAACCAAATTCACCATATGTTTCTTGCGCTATTTTGTCTAGTAACTCTACCATCCGCCAAATGTAATAGTAGGGTTAGAGAATGCTAAGTGGAATATAATCATTGCTATTCCTGAAAATGCTAGTGTTGCAAGTGAATACAATACTGCGTTGATTGCGAAGTGATAAAACTTTCTTTTCATTTATTTAATTGTTTATTATTAGTTGACATGAGTAGATTCGAACTACTTTGCTACGTACCAATTTGGTCACACCGCTTTACGCAATACCATAATGTCATATTACTATTCATATTTGATTATACGAGGGAATAGTGAACTAACTCGACTTGTGGAAAAATTATACTAACTCTTTTCCTCTTAGTACTAATGGAATATTATTAGTAGCAGTATAACTTTTGTATTTTTGAAAACAAGCTAAGTTATCTAAAGTTGATTTCATAATGTTGTACGCTTTATCGTGTGAGTACACATATTTGTCACCTTTTTTGTTAGTGAATTCGAATGTAACGTTTTTTCCGATTAGTGATTTGCGAATAACAAATCTTTTAGTGATTAAGTTTGACATAGTAAATTTGATTTTAATTATTATTATTTAGTTATATATATTATCCATATGAGTTCGTAATTGTATTGTATAAAAGTATATTAATTGTTTAGTGAGTAAATTGCTATTAGTAGTATTCCGCACACTCTCTCAACTTCTATATTATTATTAGTAATTATCATATATTAATATTATCCATATGTAGTCGTAATTATATAGTATAATAAATAAAATAAAAATAATATAATATAGTAAAACGTGAAAACTTAACACGAAAAACATGGAAAAGGGGGCCCGTGGCGTTAAAACAAGTGATTTTATTATACGAAGCAGATACGAGAAAGGTAGGCGCTATACTTTACTTCAGTACATCTAATACTTTTTTTTGTGACAATAGCCTTTAAGTATATCTTAGTAACAGGCTTATGTCACACTTTATTTAAATATCCACTTTACTATGTAATTATATAGATATAGAAAAATATTATGCCTAAACAAAAACTAAGTCTAAAAGCTCGTATAGCTAAAAAGAAGAGAGATCTCAAGACGGCTAACAGTCCTCGACGTAAAGCAATGCGTGCTGAAAACCAACGTAAGAGACGAGCTGCTATTAAGGCTGGTAAGAACATAAAAGGCAAAGATTACGATCACAAAACCAAGAGATTTACAAGTATAAAAGCGAACCGTGGAAACAGAGGACACGGTACGAAGAAAGAATAACCATACCTCTGCAACCTTAAAATACCTAAATTATGACGTATTTTTATTACAAGACTAATACGTGGAATAGTCAACCACAATTATCCGAAGAAACAATAAACCTTTGGAAACACCTCTCAGATAAGAAAAACTGGAGGATCACACAATTACCTAATGGTTTCTATCAAACCGAATACCAAAGTATCGATGAAGATAAATGGTATGACGTTACTAGACGTGAGACTATAGAAGGTGCTGAACAAGCAATTGATGGTAGTATAGATCATTATACTAAGAAAGTTGATTACTTAAAAGGACCTAAAGTAGTTAAAACATTTAAGTAATAGTTTAATTTAAAATTTAATTTAATGGAATTTAATCAACCAAGTGAAATTGTAAAAGATTTGACTTTTGGTGGTAACGCTAAGAGTAAAATCATGATGGGTGTTGAACAGCTTGCAAATGCAGTTCAGTCTACCCTTGGCGCTTCAGGTAAGTGCGTAATATACGAGGATGCCCTCGGTAAACCGGTGATTACAAAAGATGGTGTAACGGTAGCAGAATCCGTAGTCTTATATGATCCGGTTGAGAATATTGGCGCAACGCTTATAAAAGAAGCAGCTAGAAACACAGTGAAAGAAGCAGGTGACGGTACTACTACAGCTACCGTCCTTGCTCACTCGCTGCTAAAAGAAATAGAGAACTACCAAGGTAGTGATAACATAAGAGATATAAAAGCTGGTATAGACACTGGTTTATCTAAGGTAAACAAATACTTAGATGATATAAAGGTAGATGTATCAGGTAAAATGTTAGAACATGTCAGTACTATATCTTGTAATAATGATGATGTATTGGGGAAAATTATCTCTGAGGCTTACGAAAAAGTTGGTAAAGACAGTGTTGTCTTGCTTGAGGAATCTCAAACTGACAAAACGTACGCGGATGTAGTAGATGGTGTACAATTAAAATGTCCACTAACATCGAAATACTTAATAACAGATAAAGGTAGAGAAGTTGCTGAGCTAGATAATCCATACATATTACTAGCTGTTACTCCAATACAGAGTATAAGAAGCATACAACCTATATTAGAACATGTTATTAAAAAGAAAAGAGCTTTATTAATAGTAGGTGATGTAGATGAGGTGCCTAAGTCAGCTTTGTTAGCTAACAAGGTTAAAGGTAATATAAAGCTTAATATTATAGAGTCACCTGGCTTTGGTCCTACAAAAGAAGATACTATTGAGGACTTAGCAGTTATAACAGGTGCAAAGTTAATAAACGAGAGCTTAGGTGATGACTTTGATCTTATTGACACTAGCTTCTTAGGTGAAGCTGTTAAATCAGTAACTGATAGTAAAAACACTGTGCTAACTATAGATAAGACAGAGAAAGACTTTACAGAGCGTATAGAGCTAGTTAAAAAAGCTATAAAGAAGCAGAAAGATCCTTTCATGAAAAAGAAGCTACAAGAACGATTAGCTATATTATCAGGTAATGTAGGTATTGTTAGAGTAGGTGCTAACTCGCAAGTTGAGTTAAAAGAAAAGAAAGATAGAGTAGAAGATGCAATATATGCTACAAAAGCTGCTTTACAAGAAGGTATAGTACCAGGTGGTGGTATAGCTTTGTTAAATGCCGCAACAAGCATAAAAGAAAATAGTGATGGTGAGGTTATACTTACAAAATCTATTATAGCTCCATTTAAAACTATATTAAATAATGCTGGCATAACAGCTAAACTACCTAATAAAGATGGTTTTGGTATTGATGTAGTGAATGGTGAAGAAGTTGATATGATTACTAATGGTATTATAGATCCGGTTTTGGTTACAAAAACGGCGCTCAAAAACGCAGTGAGTGTAGTAAAAACGATAGTGTCTGCTGATTGTATAATAAGTAATAGAAGAGTGAACAATGCAAGCAGTTAATAATTATATAATAATAGACAAAATAAAAGAAAAGCCTAAGTCTAAATCAGGTTTTGTAATGACAGAGTTGCAAAACACTGACATTAGGTACCTAAAGGGTAAAGTTATAAGTGTTGGTGATCTAGTTGTAGTTATCAAAGAAGGTGATGTTGTTTGGTATGACAAGAATGTTGGTAACGCTATAGAGTTTGATGACAAGCTATTTCACGTTATAAGAAATGGTGATGTTGTAATAATTGAATGAGACTAGAAGCATCAGACATAAGAGATTTACAAATATTTAAGTATTACAGGCTTGTTAGAAAATGGGCCTGTAAAACTTATGATATAAACGATGCTGATCTAGAGTTGTTAATATATCTAGACTGTAAGGGTAGATTTACACGTAATGACTTTATAAACGGTACTTATACATATTCTTGGGATAAAAATAGGTGGGAGAGACTTAGGAGAGATGGTTGGATAGAAGCTTGGAGACATAGGAACAGAACAACGATAAAGTATACAATATACAAAACATCGTTTAAATGTAGTCAATTAATAAGTAGAATATATAGGATCCTATTGTCACAAGAAGATTTACCAACATCAGAGCGAAATAAATTTTTTAATAACAAATCATATACAGATAAAGTTTATAATAAGGCTATAGATGATATGATTAAAGACATAGATAGATAATGGCAAAGAAAAAATTCTCAGAAACTAAAGTAGGTGCTTTTTTAGCTAAAGCAGCTCCTGGTATAATAGGTATAGCTGGTGATATACTACCAGATGCTGGTGTTTTAGGTATGGTTAAAAACCTAATACAAAACGAACCAGATACAGTACTACCACCAGAAGATAAAGAAAAAGCATTAAAACTATTAGAACAAGATATGGTAGAGATGCAAGAGGTAAGTAAGCGCTGGGCTAGTGATATGAAGTCAGATTCATGGCTTAGTAAGAACACACGTCCAATGTCTTTAATATTTTTAACAGTATCTATGATTATATTGATAGTTATGGATAGTTTTGACTGGCAGTTCGGTGTTAGTGAAGGCTGGGTGGATTTACTACAAACACTATTAGTAACAGTATACGTAGCCTATTTTGGTTCTCGTGGAGCTGAAAAATTTCAAACAATAAGAAAAAAGTAAAATGGCAAGAATAACGAGGTATACACAAGATGGAACTCCTGATAGAGGAGATAAATTAATAGGCACTGATTCTGATGGTGGAACTAAAAACTACTCACTAGAAAACATCGGTGCTTTTTTATCTCAAACAAATGTTTTAGGCGTTCACGCTAATATACCTTATAAATATAGCCATAGTTCGTTAGCACCAGGTAATATTAAAGATAATAATAATAATACACCTGTTGGTGCTTTTCCTACGTCAAATGTATCTATTCAAGTAAGCTCTTACCCTAACAACGGGCAAAGAACCGCTTTAACTGTGTTAAATACATTTTTAAATAAAGAAATAGTAATAAGTCAAATACAAGACCAAAATGTTTACGCTGTCTACAGAGTGTCAGCTATAACGCAAGTAGGGTCTACAGAATTTTATAATTTATCGTTAGAGCACTTGAGTAGTAATAACAATGCTGACGGTTATGGTTTCATCACTGGTGTGTATTATAATGTAACTTTATACACTGGTGCACAAGATAAAGAGTATGAGCAAGTTTTTTCAACAAGTGACTTAAGCTTTGTAAATAACCAATACGAATTAGCAATACCCCATAATTTAGGTAAATTTCCTACAATAGCTGTAAAGATAAGTACAGGGGATGTTGCACTCGTACCGTACTCTCACATAAATAAAAATAATTCAAAAGTATTCTTTTCTTCATTAAATTCAGGAACTGTATACGCAAACTAACAAACTAAACAAACAAGAAAATGGCAATTAAATTTCTCCATGACCTGGACTTAAGTGGACAGGAACTAAAAAATGTGAAGATGCACGTTACCTCTACGGAGCCAACTGCAGCTGCTGGTGCGTTTTACTACGATTCCGGTACTCACAAACTGAAATACTATAGTGCAGAGAGTGGAAACACGGGGTTTAAAACCCTTTCTACTGACACTAGTGATGATAATACAATTTACTCAACATCTGTTGTAGATTCGTCAGGTATATTTTTAAGATTAACAGGTGTTCCAACAACTGGAAACAACACTACTGATGACGTAGAGTTTGCAGGTGCTGGTACAGTATCTGTGTCAAGATCAACTGATTCTAAAATAACTATTACTGGTTCTGCAGCTAGCGCTGCAAGCACAACAGCTGGTGGTGTATTAAAGTTATTTAGCGATACAGTACAGTCTGAAGATGCTCAAGAGGTAACAACTACAAACGGTAGAACATACGGTTTACAAGTTGATGCTAACGGTAAAGGTGTTATAAACGTGCCTTGGACAGACACCTCTGCTTTATCTACTGAACAAGTTCAAGATATAGTTGGTGGTATGGTAAGTAGTAATACTGAAAGTGGTATTTCTGTAACTTACACTGATGGTGGGGTTGGAGCTGGAAAACTAAATTTTTCAGTAGCTTCACAAACAGCAAACAGCTTTACAAACGCACATAAAACAACTGTAGAGTCTGTTGAAGATAACGCAGACGTAACTGACACTGAAAATGTTAAAACTGCATTAAATGCTAGTTTTGGCGGTGCTGCTACAATTGGTGATGCTTCTGATACATTTACTATTGCTGGTAATTTAATCGTAACAGGTGACACTACATATCACAACGAAACTATACAAGTTGTAGATAATAATACAATACAGTTTGAAGGTACTACAGCTGATGCTCATGAAGTTAAACTTACTGCGGCAAACGCAACAAATTCTGATAAAACAATTACATTACCAGATCTATCTGGTCACGTTGCTCTTTTAGCAAACGCCGCTGGTGGAACAATAACCTCTACTCCAGCTGAACTTAACACATTAGATGGTTTTACTGGTAATAAAGATGATTTAAACTACGCTAAAGATTTAAGAGCTACAGGTGTAACATCAACTGAGTTTGATTATTTAGACGGTGTATCATCTAATATTCAAACACAATTAAATGGCTTACAAGCTTCTGGTACGTATAACACACAAATAGGTACTGATACAGATCTTGATACAAGTGATGTAGACGTTGTAGATCAAATTAATGTTACTGATGGTGTTATTTCATCAATGAGTAAAAGAACACTACCAACAGCTGCTGCGGGAACTTTTGGTGTTACTAAGCTAGCAAATGCTACTGAAGCAATAGCTGGTGTTGAAGCTTCTAAAGTATTAACTCCTGACACATTAGCTGCTAGATCAGTACACTCAACGATCGATGTTTCTAATTCAAACTTTATATCAGGTAAAAAAGCTGCTATAGTACACGACTTAGGAACTGAAGATATAATTGTTGAAATGTTTGACTCATCGACAAAACAAACACTTATAGGTCTTGTTGAAAGAAAAACTTACGCTGGAGCCGCGAGTACATCAACAATAAGAATATCTTTTAGCGTTGTTCCTGATAATGATATTGAAGTTATAATAACATCAGTTAAAGGATCTACATCTAAAACAGCTGTTTACGCATAATAGTAGAATAAAATAAAATTTTAGTATGAATCAAAAGTTTTTAACCGGAATTGAAACCTCTGGAAATCTTACTGTAGATAGTCAAAGTGCTGTCAACGAAACTGTCTTTGATGTCCAAGGAACTCAAGGACAGTTGTTTTCCGTTACAAATGGTTTGTCCGGGGACTTATTTTCTGTTTCTGACATATCAGGTATACCTATATTTAATGTTAATTCTAGTGGTTTAGTTACTATAGACGGAGCTTTAGATAGTTTTAATGTAACAGAGTTTATAAAACACGAAGGAGATACTGGTACAAGCATACAGTTTTTAACAGGTCAAATGATCTTAAAAAATTCTGGTGGAAAATACATTAATCTTCACTCAAACGGTATAATTTACTTTGACGCCTCAGGGTATACTTTTAATACAGGTGATGCAACTTTTGCAGGTGATATTGCCAGCACTGGTTTAACAGTTGATTACACAGGTAATCGTACTGGTGACGCTGGTATATTAGTAACCAACGACGCGAGTGATTGGGGTATAAAAGTAGATAAAGACGGCACGGACGACTATGGTATCTTATCTCAAACAGACGGTGAGAACGCTATTGTTGTAAGAAACGCAGCAGGTACCACTAATATACAACTACAAGGTGATGGTGATGCAACTTTTGCGGGTGTTATAAAAGGCCCAGATGGTTCAGGTTCTGCTCCAACGTATAGTTTTTCTGGTAGAACCGACACTGGTATGTGGGCAGAAGCTCACAGTAGTAACGATAGAATAATGTTCAATGTAGATGGAACCAACAGAGCTTATATTGATTCTAATGGTATAACTACTGGTGGTAACTCGTACGCTAGTGGTTTTAGAAACTACTCTGGTGTGTGGGCTGGAACAACAGGTACTGCAGGTAATGGCTTTTACTTTCTTAATACCGCAGGTGGTAACACTACTAGAGCAATGTATCTTTCTCCTAGTGGTAACGTAACTTTTGAAGGCTCCCTAAATGTTGGTGCTGGTCCAAGTAGATTTACCGACCAACAAAACGCTGGTAGTAGATTAGAATTATATAATAATAGGCAAGATGCTGGTAACGTTGAGGTTTATAGAATAGCTGCTTATAATTCAGCTGAGGTTGCTGGTGTACATTTCTATAGAGGTAGTGGTGGTTCATCTGGTTATACAAAAATATTTGCTAAAAAGAATAATGCTTCTAGTTTAGAAGAAGTTGTACAATTTGGTACTAATGATGCTTTAACAACAACTTTTGCAGGGGATATTACTATTAACAAAGAAGATCCTACTCTAATACTAGAAAGTAACAGAACAACTGTAAGTGGCAATGAAATATTAGGGCAAGTTGATTTTAAGACAAATGAAGGAAGTTTTGCAGGTGGTTCTGCAACATCTGCTAGAATTAAAGTTATTGAATCAGAGTATGCGGCTACTACCATGAGTTTTTGGACTTCAACAAATCCTGATGATGCTTTAGTTAATCAATTAGAAATAGGACCTACGGGTAATGCAACTTTTGCAGGTGATGTAATTCTTAGTGGTACAGCACCAACATTAAGAATACAAGACACAAGAAACTTAAACAATCCTAACTGGGACAGTGTTAGTCTAGGTAACATTGAATTCTACAGTTCTGACACAACTTCACCTGGAGCTAGAGTTTTAGCTGAAATTGAAGCTTTTAGTAATAATGCAGCGGCATCAGGTCCTAACTCAGATTTAATATTTAAAACATCAGCAAATGCTGATTCTTCACCTCAAACAAGATTAACAATTGGTTATGATGGCACGTCAACATTTGCAGGTAACGTAACTACTGGTAATAATTCGCTAACAGCTGGTAGTTTAGATATAAATGGTAATGCTGATATATCAGGTAATTTAGCTGGAGTAGATACTTTAACGGCACAAAATTTTGTTGGTACTGGCAGTTATCATGAGTTTGGAAACAGTACTGCTAATGTGAGTAATGATGGTAGTTGGAACGCAAGGGTAAATGTTGCTGGATTAGCTCACGCTAGATTAGATGTTGAAACAACTGGCGACGGCATAATAACTACTATGTACTCTCACAATGGTCATGGTGCTGGTAAAATTG
>Ga0098045_1000216_pt1 | contig 24640 bp, 21 predicted proteins | sample 11_taG_FD_77071 | JGI IMG/M metagenome (GOLD analysis project Ga0098045, IMG submission 77071) | Marine viral communities from the Subarctic Pacific Ocean - 11_ETSP_OMZ_AT15265 metaG | ecosystem: Environmental > Aquatic > Marine > Oceanic | place: Pacific Ocean | collected 2015-01-16 | reverse complement strand
TAAAGATTATGGTCCTGACGGGTTCAAAAAAGAACGTGGCAAGATGAAGAACTTGGAGTTTATCAATAGTCTTTCTGATGAAGAGTTAGAAAGCTATAAGCAGGCACATATTGAGTATAAGAAGCAACGGGAGGCTGATGGTGAGACTGCTTACGGTATGAAAAACCGGATTAAGCAGATGGAGCAGATTCAGGCTATACGAAGTAAGCAACGTGGTGAGTCTAAGTCACCTCCAACTTCTAAAGACTTGTCTGTGGATGGGTTTACTAAGGAGCGGAACGCTGCCTTATCGAATGATGACCTTGATGATATTTTTGTTAATCCAGACGAACTGTTTATTAAAACTTTGACTGACGAAGAGCTTGACGGGTATATTGAGAGCTTCAACAAGGACTTGAACGATCCAAAGAAGCCGCCTATGTCTCCGAGTAAGAAGAAGACCAGAGCGAAACTTTTGGGTGAGCGTAGTAGGCGTGATAAGAACGAAGATTCTAAAACGGCTGTAGACAGCGCCGAGTTGGAGATGGGTGATCCTGATCCAGACGGTTTCCATCCGATTGACAAAGTTGACGATGCTGTAAACAATCCTGACCTTAATGATACCACGAATCTTCCCGACGACATCATTAATAGTAGCGCTGATGGGTTGACAGGCTTTAAGCCTAAAGCGGAGGCGCACGTGTATCGTGAGAGTGTTTACGATGATGCGCCGTTTGATGCAGAGCAGATTGGGAATGTCGATCCAAAGCGGCTGTTTGATGATCCTGATTTTGATCTTGATGATCCCTTTACTCGTGTTGGTGTGCTGGTGGTGGATAGCGAATCGGGCCATGTGATGATCCGTCACTCTAAAGAGAATTTTGGGGGGTTCGGCTGGACTTTCAGTAAGGGCGGAATAGACGGTGGGGAAACTGCTCATGCCGCTGCTATGCGTGAATTGTTTGAGGAGACAGGATTAACGGCAGATGATGTTGGTGTTGTGGGTTCCCTCAAAGGCAGTTACGGAGTAGAGGGTGGTTCTAAAAACTACTTCTTTGTTGCACAGGTAGCGGACGGTTGGGATAAGTTTAATCTTGCAGATAACCGTGAAACAGATGATTTAATTTTTGCCAAGCCTGGAGATGTTGCAAGTTTTATTGACAAAGATACGACCAACGTTAATGGTAAGCAACGTGACTTGAAGATTGCTGACGCTCTAGATGATTGGGTCACTAGTGGCGGTTCTTCTAGCGACGAGATTTACCAAACTAGTATTGCGTCCAAAATGGCGGCTGACGATATCGGAGGAGGACTCCCTGGCGAGTTTGCGAAGGCGGGCGGGAAAGCTCCTGTCGCTAGTGATACGGCACCGGAACCAACATATAAACCATCATGGGTGCCGAACGCTGACGCAAAAAAGAAGTCGAAGCAGACTGATTTACCACTCAAGGCCGATGCGTTGCAGACTGACGAGAACTATGCAGAAAAACGTACTGCTGCTGCGGAGTTGCTGGCAGAGAACGGTGTTGATGCTTTGAATGACCCAGAGTTTAAGATTACAGATTTTGATGTTACAGATGACTTGTTTGACGCTATCAGTAATGGAGAGGTTTCTCGCTTTGATGAGATTCCTACCGGGGATATGGGTATCAATGGACAGGTTGGTTTCCCGACTAAAATGTTCCGTGATTCGGCAAATGGAAATGTGTATGTGTTGAAGAAGCCTGCTCGTAATGATAAAGAGCATTTGTCTGAGTCTTCAGCGGCGATTGTTGCACAGGATTTAGGTCTTCCTGTTCCTAGCGTTACGTTTGCAGGTAATGACTTCCTTGTGAGCGGTGATGACGTGGCTCCCAACGGTCAAAAAATTACTAAGTTTGGGGATACAACAAACCGTCCTATGATTATTGAGCATGTTGGTAACGTTCTAGATATGAACGAGGGTGTTGGTAACAAATACAATCATAAACAGATGGGTGCTATGTTGGCTCAGCAGTATTTGATTAGCGAGCCGGATAATCATGGTGCCAACAGACTCACTATGGTCGGTAAAAATGACGATACATCAATCTTTGCTTTTGACGCTGGTAAGGCATTTATGCCCCACGAAGAGAAGTTTGGTGAGCAGTTCTTCGGCTCCAGGTTCGGTGATAGTATTAAGAATCTTCCTTCAGATGATCGTAAGGCCGTCATTGCTGAAGCGCAGAAAGCATTAACCAATTATGATGTTGCCGCTTCACAGAAACGTATTCGGGACCAAGTTGAGGCGGGGAAGTTGACGGATGACGAGGCTGGTCGTTTGTTAGAAATTTCTGACTTTGTTGCTCAGCGCCACGGTTCGTGGGAGACTAGCATGTCTAAAGACTTTGGAGACGACATGGTTAGTGGCGATGCGTTGCAGAAACTAGTAAGCCCTGTAAGCATGTTTGAACCGCCTGAGTCTTCTAAGAAGTATGGCAAGACTGCTAAGCCGGATAGTCCTCCGAATGACCCGGCTAGTTACGCTGATGGAGTCGGCCCTCTGGCAGCTAATATGAGTCTTTCCAGTGAAAACGTTTCTACAATTCAAGCTTCTACAGCGCAGGGTGTGCTTAAGTCGATAAGCAGTCCTTCTAATATCAAGCAGAAGGACGATAGCTCTAACTCACCGCTTCCCATTGTTAGTGAGTTTTCTTTAGATGGGCCTGCTCTGCAAGGTCAGAAAGCGTCGTTTACTCCGGGACACTTTGTTAACGAGGGTGGGACTGATGTTGGGGAAGCGAAGTTTGTTAAAAATGCCGAGTTTTCTTTCAACCTTTCCCCTGAAGCCCATGAACAGCTTGTGGCTCAAATTGACTCGGGGGTTGCGCCTTCGTACAAGATTAGTGGGTCTGAGCAGAATGTATTCCACTTCTCGGGCAGCAGGATGCCTACTCTAAAAGTTGATTCGACTCTGCAAGGTCAAACACTACAGAAAAATAATTTTTCTTCAGATGGTTACTCAAAGCTTAGCTCATCATACGGGCCTAAGTCAGCGGCCAAGATTCAGTCGCCTGCCGATCAGGATATCCGAATTGTTGATTTCGGTGATGTTAAAGCTATGATTTATCCTGAAGTGGCTACTAATGGTGGTGGTGAGCATGGGTTGAGTCGGAGAGTTAGATTGTTTGTTGGCGGTGAAGATAGAGAGAAATTGAAAGACGCCAGTCAGGTGCAAGCAACTATTGAAAAAGTTTTCAGTAACGTTTCTGTAGACGCCTCACCCCCAACAGAAACTCAAATACGAGATTCGTTGGCACGAGACTTCCTAACTAAAGGAACTAGTTTGCAGTTAGGGGTGGGTGACGTAGATTTCCATAACGGGTACGGGACGGATTTCAGTACCCCTGATACAATGGAGAAAAGTTTAAATGCTTTAGGGTCATACGGTGTTAAGCCAGAAGACATCACATATTCTTTGGCTGGAGGAAAACCCCACCCTGTTTTGAAGCCTGAGGTAGCAAAGCGTGTAGCTCTTGAATTGGGGGAGATGCGTGTTAAAGAGAAGGGTGTCAAAAACACTAAACACTCAGATGGTTCTCCTAAAGTACCACACTTTTATTCAGATCAAAAACTTACCCTCTTTGGCACGGAGGGGCGTCAGAAGTTTATTGACCGCCTGTATAATGATGGGTCTCATACAGGTTCGTTGGATAGGGCAGAGAAGTCACAATCCGGTGATGCGTGGCACGGGCGAAAAGGCCAGTCAGGGGACACTGATTCGGCGCACATGTCGGGTGAAGGAATGTACATTCGTTCAAGTGATGATGCTACGTCCGGTGCCTCGGGCGGTGTGATTCTTTTCAGTGACGATGTGATAAGCAAGTTAGATGCACAGTGGGCCTTCGGTGATGTCTGGGGCAACCCTCATAACACAGACCAGGTAGCTAAATGGAATGTGGGCGGCGGGCCGTGGGGGTCCTACATTGATGGGTTGCAGACCCAAGATACTAGCAATGAAATTTATCTTCCACATCAAGTGCCGTGGACTGATTCTGTGGTAAACCTTGGTCCGGTGACGGGGGATCGTTTAGGGAAGTTAGAAGTAATGGTTGCAGATCAGAATATTGATATTGGTGTTCTTAACAGTAAGCACATTGTTGTTCAGGCCGATCCATCTTCCTCCGATGTGCGTTTTGTGGTTTGGGATCAGCCTGAGGGCGGAGGTACCCCTAAAATGACATTTGGTCCTCCCATTAAGCGATCAGCACTTCCTTCTGCCAAGATTCAAGGTAAGCTAGACAAGTACAAGACTGCTGATCCAAATGCTCCAGTCCTATTTGGGTCTGGAGTTAAAAAACCCGCCCCGTTGCCCTTGCTGGACATTGACGAAGATGATATGATGTAGAACTATGAGCTTTTATAAGAAATTACCCACATGGGTCCAAGACCCATCAAATCAAGACACAGATTATATCCAGTTCTTGTCGTTTGCTAAGGCACGTTTATTCTTCGGAGGCAAGCAACTTGAGCCGTTTGGAGATAGGGTTTTGCCAGATGAGCTAAAATACAGACTGGTTGTTCCCGGTGACGAGATGTCTCGGATTATTAACGGCTTTAGAATCTATGAAATCCCATTCACCGATTACTATCAAATTACGACTGACACAAACGAGGAGTACGACGTAAAGTTTTTGTATGACTTTGATACGTCTACTCCAGAGATACAGGGTGATGATTTGATCTGTGTTCCAGTCACTGATGAGCGACGGCTACATAATTACGGGAGCGGTCCCTTCGACAAGATGGTTGTTTCGCCGTTGTCCACGACAGAGTTGAAAGACGTTCGTGCAGCTTACGGAATGAAAGAGGATTAAAATGATTTTTGCATTTGACCTACCTATTACCCCCGTTCGGGCGATGGCTCTCCGACAAGTACGTCCTGCGGACAAGCAGTCTGTGAGTTATAGCCCGTTAGCGGCTGAACGTGTTTGGGCGTGGGACCCAAAGAAAGAAGTATTGAAGGTATTTCTAAAGCCTGACTCGTTTGCTTCTCGTGATCATAAAAACTTTAAAGACGACTATGGGAACCGGCCTGCTGCGGAGCAGTGGGAAATTGTTGCCCGTGGCGACATGAAACCAAAATACATTCGCAAGTTTGTTGATGATCCTTCGCTTTTCAACGAGTTAGGGTGGGTTAAGTTGACAGACAAGTAGGAGTTGTGTTACACTTGTACGATTCACACGAAAGGAGAAAACTATGTGGATGTACACAAAGCACGGCGCTTACTCGGTGGTTGAGCATTATTCTGGCGAGGAAATGATGGTAAGAACACGTCATCGTCAGTATCTTGAGGATTTGATGGAGGCAGCAGAGGTTTCACACGAAATCGTTGTCACCCCAGACCGAGACTATGAATTCCGAATTGTGGTAAGCAAGGCGGAGTGGGATGTTATCGGAAAGTATTTGCTTACTTCGATCACATACCCAGACTTTAAGACACATCTGAACCGGTCAGGATTTTTTGATGATTCGGTAGAGGAGAGTTACGCAATCTATACAGGCGCATATAATAGTTATGTGAGGAATTCTAATTCTATTTATGCCTAACGACATGGAGTAGAAAATGGCAAAGGACCCCTTGGCTGGTCAAACAGTACCAACAAAAGAATTGGCAGAAGAACTGTCACGTATTCTAGGCTGTTCTGGGTCGCACCGTGTAGGTGATGACGCTTGGGGTCCTTGTCAATCTCCACGTGATCTGATGAAACTCATTGAGTTGGGTAACCCTGCTTTCCGTGACTGGAAAAAGAACCAGACAGGGAAGAAGGTCGTCGTGGACATTATGCGTATGAAGGCGGCTAAGACTAAGGGTGTTTTTAAGAATCGCAGGGAGGCCGAAGAAACTGCGGCTCGTTTAGGGTGTACTGGCGCTCACCAAGTCCGCCAGGGCGTTTGGGCACCTTGTGCTACACCCGAGGAGCACAATGCAGCACACGGCAATGCTGGCTCTGGTCGTTCTCGGGTGTTGCGGGCACAGCGGCCTGCACGACGTGTTGTTGTGAATCAGCGTGCGTGGGAGAAGCTTCGGGAGCGAGGCCCGTTAGGGATTGAGACTTTGCCGGGTGGCGGTTTGGTTTCAGGTAAGGCGGGCGTGAGTGATTCGTTTAAGCCTACTGGTGGGATGATTTCAGAAGCGAAGAAGGGACTTAAGTGGCGGCGTGAGACTGGCCGTGGCGGTACTATGGTCGGCGTGGCCCGTGCTAGAGACATTGCTAACGGCAAGAATTTACCGTATGGTACTGTTAAGCGTGTTAAGGCATACTTTGATCGTCACCAGAGTGATTCTAAAGCTGAGGGTTATCGGCCCGGAGAGAAGGGTTTCCCTTCTAATGGTCGAATTGCTTGGGCGCTTTGGGGCGGTGACGCTGGCTATACGTGGGCTAAAGACATTGTTGAGCGTGTTGAGGGCAGCAAGAAGTCGTTTGATAGTATTGATGAGAAGCGGTTTTATACTACCGCTCGTCGTGCCGAGTATGCCAAGCGGGGTATAGCCCTGCCGGATGGGTCGTATCCGATTCGGGATGTTGGCGATTTGCGAAATGCTATTCAGGCGTATGGTCTTGGTAAAGACAGGGCGGCGGCAAAGGAGCATATCATGAAGCGTGCCCGTTCTTTGGGGCGTACTGATTTGATTCCGGCTAATTGGAAGACTAGAGAGAAAGCGGCTAGGCGTTATGGTCCTAACGATCCTAAGACGCCTGCTAAGCGTTCGGAGCGAGTCCGTGGTTCACGTAGAAACAAGCCGGGGTCGGCTTCGGGTTCTCGGGGCGGTATTAAACTTTCGGCGGCGGTTGAAGCGTCTTTGAAGAATAAAGTCAAAGAGCATAACGAGAAGATGGAAAAGCGGAATAAAGATGGGCGTCGTGTTACTCTAGGTATGTTAAAGGCTGTATGGCGGCGGGGCGCTGGAGCTTTCTCGTCTAGCCACCGACCGGGCATGGGTCGCCAACAGTGGGCAATGGGACGTGTCAATGCGTTCTTGCGTTTAGTGTCTAGCGGTAAACCTTCCAATCCCAAGTACACGACAGACAACGATCTGCTCCCTAAGAAGCATCCACGCAGTACTCGCAAGTAGATCAGTTGATCTAACTGAGTGATATACACTACACTATATTTCAGTACTGCATAAACAGATTATTACAAAAGTTCCCGTGATTGTCTTTACGTTGGTGCTAGCATAATAAATGACTGGTTCCGCCCCCCATTATTTTTGATGTTGGGTCGCCTGTCATTAAACAGTATGTAAAACTCAAACCTTAAGGAGACTAACATGAGTTTTGATGAAAGTCGGCTCAACGAACTGAAGAGCGCCCTGGACTCAAAGATGTCAGAGCAGCAGCAGATCGCTGATTCGATCCAAATGGAGGGTGAAACCCTCATTGCGGACGACGAGAAGAAGGCCGCTTTTCAAGGAAACATGACCCAGATTCGTGAGATCAAGGGTCTTATTGATGACATGACTACCCTGCGTGACGTGTCAGCATGGTCATCGGAGGCTGAGTACAAGTCAGTCGCCGCTGAAGTTGCTGCCGGGTTTGAGGCAGAAGTTGCTCACAACCGTGGTTCGGTTGGCGAGCAGTTCCTCGGCTCAGATCAGTTCAAGTCACTTGAAGGTGGACGTAACGGTGTGAACATGTCTGCGCCTTTCGAGGCTAAGTCACTCCACACCAAGGACCTCTACTCAGGACTGCCAACAGGCACCCCTTCAGCCTTCGGTGCTGTTGAGCGTGATGGCATTGTTCCGATTGCACAGCGTCGTAGCCGTGTTCGTGACCTTTTCCCGGCACGCACGACCAACGCCGCCGTCATTGAGTACTTCCGTCAGACCGGCTTCACTAACGCCGCTTCAGTTGTTCCTGAGTACTCTTCAGGCAACTTCGGTGCGAAGCCACAGTCTTCAATGACTTTCGTGGGTGAGCAGGCTCCTGTTCGCACGATTGCTCACTGGGAAGCCGCTCACCGGAACGTTCTCGCTGACGAGCCGCAGTTGCGTTCGATCATCGACAACGAACTCCTGTACGGTCTTCGTCTGACCGAGGACAACCAGATTCTCTCAGGTGCTGGCACCGGGGAAGACCTTACTGGTATCCTTAACACTTCAGGCATCCAGACCTATTCATGGTCATCAGGCGCAACCGCTCCTGTTGCCGACACCAAGGCTGACGCTCTTCGTCGTGCGGCTACGCTTGCGTACCTCGCCTACTACGAGCCGACCGGCATCATCGTCCACCCTGGTGACTGGGAAGACATCGAACTCACCAAGAACTCACAGGGCACGTATCTTCTTGCCATGTCAGTTGCTGGTGGCGCAGAGTCACGTGTCTGGCGGATTCCCGTCATTGACACGCCTGCTATCGCTGAGGGCACTGCTCTCGTCGGTGCGTTCGGTACTGGTGCTCAGTTGTACGACCGTGAGGCAGCTTCAATCCGTATTTCGGAACAGCACTCAGACTTCTTCGTCCGCAACGCCATCGTGGTGCTTGCTGAAGAGCGTCTTGCTCTCGCCGTGAAGCGGCCAGAGTCGTTCGTCAAGGTTACATTTGACGCAGCCCCTAGCTGATTCAAATAGCTAATACGAATTCAGGTTAAGGGATTGCCCCGGCTCTTCGGAGTCGGGGTTTTCTCTTTCTGTGGTGATTGCCCCTGGCTCCGGCCGGGGGCTTTTGCTATACTAAGGTATTATGTCTCTAAACAGTGGTGAACCATCGTTACCTACGCCAACGTGGACCAAAGATGATGTAATTGTGTTGGAGGCTATAGACAGCTACTACGATGCGGGCCTGATACGGTTCTTGGGATTTGTTATAGGGAGCGAAGGCACTGTCGCTGATTCCACGTTGGATTTAATCTTAGTGGTCCAGTCCGTCATCAACCCCATGAATGAGTATTATTCTTTTGATGATGCTGAAAGACTTGTGGCATTGGCAAGTGAGTTTTGCTTGGTGGACTGTGAGTACGAGAATCAAGTGTTGACGATGGTAGAGTTGCAGGATAATGCGGTTCTGTTTCTTGCGATGCAGGGCGAGCACAACTATGCTTTAGATGCAGCAGTTTGTCTGTCGTCACAGGATTCTTCAATTATGTCTGATCCCACGGTGCTGCCTTCCCTAGCCCTGTTTGGTGAGTGGGAAGAGATTGCCGCCATTGTGTTGGACTCCCTATTGACTCAGGGAAAGTTACGTGATAGTATAGGCTCTCTTATGGAGGATACTTCACACGCTAATCTGTGTAATTCAGAAATTGAGTTTGTGGATATTGTCCGTAAGTTGTGCGCAGTCGGTCTACTAGACGTGACGATAGGTACAGACGGTAAAGCGGTAGTTGGGATTGAGCAAAAGGCCGCAGGTTTGTTTCTACTGTTCTCTGGTCGAACCGAAATGGCTCGGACACTCGCTGATATCTCAGTTTGACGTGACGCCAGCCAGATGATACGATTGTATCTCTAAATCATGCCAGTCTCACAGTGACTTGACACGCAGGCTCACTGGGTTCCAGCTACAATACTAAAACCACTTAAATCATGACTACAAAGAAAGAGAGAACCGTGGACCCTTTTTATATCCCCGACAATTTTGCTAACGAATATGCTGACCAGATGCCGCCTTGGGGGTTCAACGGTTTAGGTTATGTGACGTATAAACGAACGTATGCTCGTCCTATTTTTGAGGAAGGCACAGATATTATTGAGCGCACTGAGGAGTGGCACGAGACCATCCAGCGAGTAGTGAACGGTGCTCAGAGCATTGGTGCTCAGTTGAGTGAGGACGAGGCAAAGCGCCTGTACGATTACTTGTTTAACCTTAAAGGTTCAGTAGCGGGTCGTATGTTGTGGCAGTTGGGGACAGAGAATAATCAGCGTCTAGGCGGAGACAGCTTGGTTAATTGCTGGTTCGTGGACGTTCAGAAGCCCACGGATTTTTCTTGGTCGGTTGAGCGCTTGATGCTTGGTGGCGGCGTTGGGTTTTCTTGTGACCAGCCTGAGCGCCTAGGTGTGGTGCGTGACGGGTGGGTCAGCCATCAGGATGCAGACGATTCTGACTTCATTGTACCGGACACTCGTGAGGGTTGGGGTAACGTTATTCGTAAGGTGTTTGAGTGCTATCTTGGTAGTGACGATGAGCCACAGTACATGACGTATGCTACTCACCTTATCCGCCCTGCTGGCGTCCCCATCAAGACGTTTGGTGGTACCGCCTCTGGTCCGGGTATCCTCATCTCGGGTATTGAAAAGATTTGTGCGGTCCTTGATGGTGCGGTTGGCCGGTCGCTGACTTCAGTTGAGGTTCTGGACTGCATGAACATTATCGGCTCAATCGTGGTTGCTGGTAACGTTCGTCGGAGCGCTGAGATCGCTGTTGGCCGTTTGGACGACGAAGCATTCTTGATGGCGAAGCGTTGGGACTTGGGCGATATTCCAATTGAGCGTGCAATGTCTAACAACACGGTGTTTGTGTCACCTGAACAAATGCAGGACATGCCTGAGACGATTTGGGAAGGTTACAAGGGGAACGGCGAGCCTTACGGTTTCTTTAATCTTGAGGCTTCTCGGCAGTTCGGGCGCATGGGTGAAGAGCGCCCTGATCCGTCTATCGTCGGTGTTAACCCTTGTGCAGAGATTCCGTTGGCTAACAGAGAGTCGTGCAACCTGGCAGAAATCTTCTTGCCTATGATTGATTCTCCAGAAGAACTGCAAGACGTGGCCCACCTTCTTTACAAGGTGCAGAAGTCTATTTCGGCGCTCGGATATCTTGATCCCACGTCGGATAAGATCACTTCCAAGAACATGCGTCTTGGTCTGGGCGTGACGGGTGTTACGCAGTCAATGGATAAGATTGATTGGCTAGACGAAGCTTATGTTTCGTTGCGTGCTCTGGATGCGGAGTGGTCGGCAAAGCGTGGCTGGCCGGAGTCGGTTCGACTCACAACGATTAAGCCTTCAGGCACCCTTAGTCTGCTCCCTGGTGTGACTCCTGGTGTTCATCCCGGTTTCAGTCAGTACTTCGTAAAGCGGATGCGTATGGCGTCTGGTGATATTCTTGTCAACTACTGCCGGTCAAAGGGGTTCTACGTTGAGCCTCTGCGTAACTTTGATGGTTCCGAAGATCATCGCACAGTGGTCGTTGAGTTCCCTTGTGCGTTCCCGGATGGAACGATTGAGGCTAAGGACATGACGGCGATTGAGCAGATGGACCTTGTTCGGCACTTGCAGAAGGTGTGGGCAGACAATGCTATCTCGGTGACTGTGTATTACAAGAGTGAAGAACTGGATGGTATTCGTGAGTACTTGGCGCAGTACTGGCATGAGATGAAGTCTGTTTCGTTCCTCTTGCACAGCGAGCATGGTTTTGATCAGGCTCCGATGGGCGAGTTGACTAAGGACGAGTATGAGACTGTTCGTAACAACACGTCACCGCTTGGTGAAAAGCTTACGGGTTCTACTCTGATGCTAGACGACGACTTTGAGGCTGAATGCTCTTCAGGGGCCTGTCCCATTAGATGACCTAGTGGCGTAGTAAGCGCCATCAATACATTCGGGGTATTATAATTTCTAAAGTTGCAAGCCGTTGAAAGTTTGGGATATAGATTATACTTGTACCGGCAAGTAGGCTAACCCCGAAGGAGGAGATTGTGAATATCGGTTAAAGTGCCGGTGATCGAGAAGCAATCAAATTATCTAGGCGGGGTTCGGTCACTTGCACCGGACCCCGCTTGGCGTTTAAGATAGTAGTGTGCCTTCTCTTCAAGATTTTAAAGATCACAAAATATTTATTGATTTAATGTATCTTGCTGATATGGTTCAATTTAATGGACTTTCAACCACTATTCCTCTAACGCCTGAAGGGCATGTGTCTCTTCCTTTTGCGTTGGCTTCTATTTGCGGGTTCAGCCAGTATCCAGATGTTGATGACTTTTTTTACTTAGTGGATTCCGTGCCTGCTGTTTACCGGGCACAGTTTATTCGATGTTGGGAAGCAATTGAGTTAGAAGTTAATGAGGATATTGTAGAGTGGTCTGAGAGAGTAGGGACTGCCGAGACTGTGAGACGACTCCGGTCGTTATCAAAAGAAATCCAGTTATCTTGAGGTCGGCTTGACAACTCTTTGTAGTTGTATTATCATACTTCTATGAATCACCATGAGCGCTGGAAAAAACATTACACTGCTTTGGTTCAGTACTATAACCGGTACGGGGATGCAATGCCCCCTAGTGGGCATATAGAGTTCTTACCTGACGGAGAAGAAATCAACTTAGGTAACTGGGTTAGCTATATGCGTACCCGTTACAAGCAGAAGGCTCTCCCGGAAGACAGAATTGCCCTGCTTGAAGGGCTTCCTAGTTGGGAATGGGGACCTGTGCGCCCTGGACCAAAGTCAAAGAACGAGGTGACGATCCGCAACACGGATATCTTGACAAGACACAAGTCTGGAATGTCACTATCGTCTATTGCTAAGCAGTATGGTTTATCTAGACAAAGAGTGCATCAAATAGTTAAGGAGAGTTATGTCTAAGGCAGATAAAGATCAAGATTGGGAGAAGGTGTTGACTAAGTTAACTGAAGAAAATTCTACGACTCGTTCGTCCCCCTCAAACGCTTACATTGGCATTGTGACGTTCATTATGGTAAACGCTTTATCAGCGCTTGCGATTATGCGTATTAACAGTACGGTCAATCGTGCTTGGGAGGACATTGAGGTGTTTCGCCCCGGTATCGGGTATGTGGATGCGTTTGTGCTCACAGGACTTGTATGGTTCTTATTCTTGTTGAAGGTGGGTATTTCTCAGGCAGTTAGTCGGTCGTATGACAACCGTTGACGCTTCAGCTACCACGTGGGATGAGTCTGCTGCCTATATTTCTAAAGTTATCTTTTCAACAGGTGACCCCCATGTTGGGGCGTTGGCCCCTTCGGTAGCTGACCTTAGAGAGCGTATCCGGGTTCACTTGGATTCCATGATTGATAAGTACTTCAACAATAGCAACGCCATCCCTACACAAGTTGACTGGACAACTATGGCTCGTTTGGCTATTGCGGCCAGTGGGCGTCTTGACGAGGCTGAGACAGTCGAAACGTTGTGCAGCAAACAGAGAGATTACGGGCCAAACAATATTGCACGTTTTGGACAGTCTGGTCTTTTACTTAGGCTTCATGATAAGGTCGCACGCTTAGAGAACTTGCTTTTGCAGGGGCGTCAGGCCCAAAACGAAAGCCTGCACGACACATATCTTGATATTGTGGGATACTCTGTTATTGGGGTTATGCTGCTGGACGGGAGTTTCTTTTTTCCTCTTGCTTCTTACTCTTAAAGAGTAATCTGTATAACCCACCAAGGTGCGGTATCATATATAAGTAGCGGTCGTTACCGAGGAGGAACTTATGCCCGATCCAATTGATGTTGATGACGAAGAACTTGATCCAGAAGATGCCGGTTCTCGCCGTCCAGGCTTACTGACACGTCTTCGTCGTGGTCTTGCTAGAGGGCTTCGTCGTGGCGCTAATCGTTTACGTCGTGGCCGAAACAGGTCTTAATTCTAGTTGAGGTGACGGCATGGCCCTAATCACAGTTTCTGATATAACAACCTATATGGATATTTCATTTACGAATGTCCAAGAAGACGCCGCTCAGTTTGTTATTGACGGTCTACAGGCTGAGCTTGAGGCATACCTTCGGCGTCCTGTTGAGCAGGTCTCGTTTACGGAGACGTATCGGGTTCCTGACGTGGGACGAGGTGTCGTGAATAATCAGTATTACTACAATTACACGACCGATCCTTCCACGGCTTTAACTTCTCCGGGAGTGATCTATACGCCTATGTACACACTGTACTTAGAGAATAGTCCTGTTGTGTCTGTGTCGTCGGTGGGAATTACTCCTGCTTCGGCGGGGGCGACTGCTACGGCTCAGGTTGCTGAGCGAGACTATGTAACGAGGGATTATGGCATTGATTTGTTTAATGCCTATGCGAATGATCGTGTTGAAGTTACGTATACTGCGGGCTTGGATGGGGCTAACATCAAAGCTTTTAAGATACTTTTACTTCGTGCAGCGACTCGGGAGATGCAAAATATGCATGACGATGTTGTGGGCCTTAAAGATTTAACAACACGAAACGTGGCTCCTGTTGAGACTGGTTTTTCGGATCGTGAGTTAATGAGTATCAAAAGGTATCGTAGAGTAAGGGTTTCCTGAGATGCGTGTACAAGTCCGAATTGTAGACGTTGACACTTCTAGGGCAGATAGACGCTTTGGCAAGATTCTGCGTAGATCAAGAAATTTTAAACCCGTATTCCGCTGGATGTTTCAAGAGTTGCAAGAAGCTCATCGTGATAATTTTAAAACGAAGGGTGCCACGTCTGGCTTTCCGTGGAAGCCGTTAGAGCCACAGTATGCTTCTTGGAAGATTGCAAACTATGGGGCAGAGGGCATATTGGTCCGTACTGGTGCCTTAGAGAATAGCCTGACTATGAATAGTGGGCGGGGGGCCGTGCGGGATATGGGTGCTAGAACAGCAGAGTTCGGTACCAAGATACCTTATGCACAGTTCCACCAGAGTGGCACTAGTAACATGGCTCAGCGAAAGCCACTATTTTTGCCTAAACTATTGGCAGACCGTGCAGCACACGCTGTTGGCGAGTATCTGGTCCACGGCTCAGTGGGTATGAAGACTCCGGGAGGATTGATGTAAAATGATGTCAGGACCTAGATTTGCTAAAAACTATGTTTCAAATTATTTAGGTAACGACTTACCGTCTCGGTTGATTACGTATCGAAACAACTGGACATTAAGTTCAAAGCAGTTACCCGACCCCCGCCGCTATCTTAGCTATGAGCCTTTTTCTTTGGATGCTTGGCCCACGATTATCTCGCTGGTGATTAATACTCGTTCAATTACAAGAGAAGGTTACGAGTTTGACCATGACCCAAACTTTCGTGTTGTGTATGAGATGCGTACATATATTTGGGTGCGTGATCAGGGAGCCGAAACTGTCACAGAACAGCGTGACAATCTAACTACGGTTGTTCGGGAAGCTTTGATGGATGGACCGTCCTTGTCGGAGTATGATGCTGCTGTTCCATGTTCTCCGAAGATTGACGAAGGCACGATTAGAGAAGAGTTTTCTGATTTAACTTTAATTAAGGGAGAGCGGTTGCTGGCCGGTGCATATATTGCGTATGACCTTGCTTTGGAAGAAGTTATTGATCACACCTCTCTTGGAGTGTTCACTAGCTCCGATGTCGCAGTGACCCCTTTGCCGATTACTGCGGTTGCTCCCACGAATCTGTTAGGCATTTCTGGCGATACTCAGATCACACTATCATGGAAAGAATCTACGTGGAACGGTGGTGTGCATGAAATTTCTGGGTATTCTGTGCAGCAGTCCATTGATTCAGGGTTGACGTGGACTACTGTAACTACAGATACCGGCAGCACAGATGGTCATTATGTGGTTACGGGTCTACAGAATGGTATACCTTATTTGTTTAGGGTTGCTGCAAACAATACATCTGGGGTTGGTGCATATTCGGCTCCAAGCACGGCTGTAAGCCCTGCGTCTTAATTTGTTTATCAGGTATATAGTTCCTTCGACTTCTAGACACTTGGTGGTAATATAATAGTTGACAGAGCAGACGCTTTGCGTTTCGCCCTCAGGGCAAGCAATACTGGTATTGTATATTCAAGGAAAATGGAGGCTTAAAATGCCGGGAGTTAACGTTACTACTGCGGTACGGTCTGGTCCTGTAGGTGCTGGAGATATCGTTGCAGGTCAGGTATTCATGGTGGGCGAGGCTGAACGTGGCCCCACTGATGAGCCTACCCTTCTTCGCTCATTTAGCGATTACACGACCTACTACGGAAATTACAAATCAAGCAATCTTTATGCTCACGTCAAGACTTACTTTGACGAGGGCGGCACCCGTTGTCATGTGCAGCGTGTTGTTGGTGCTGGTGCGGGAGCAGGGTCTGTTGCACTGACCTCAAACTCTGGCGCTTCTGCCGGAATGACATTGACTGCTAGCACTGTTGGTGCGTGGGCAGCAAACCTTTCGGTGGCCGTTCTCGCCGCTGATTCGGCAGGCTACCGCCTTCAGTTCGTTCTAGATGGTTCGACGCTGTTGACGACACGTGACTTGGTGAACGTTTCTGACGGCATCAACTTTGTTAATGCTTCGGCAGTCAATCACCTAGTGGTTGCATCAACTACTTTGACCGACGCAGAGGCCGACAGTAGCAGTAACAACCCAGACATTGCTTCTGCTGCTGCTCTCAGCGGTAGCGCTTCGGATGGCTCAGCAGTTTCAAACTCCGAGGTCATTGCGGCTCTAGCTACCGACGATACTGGCAAGTTGTCACCTAACCTAAATACTGGTGCGGTGTGTGCTCCGGGTCGTACCGGCTCTGCTGTTTGGGATGCTCTTGCGGCTCACGCTGGTGCATTTAACCGAATTGCGCTTTGTGGGTTTGGTGCAGCGGACGCTGCTAGTACCGCTAAGACGGATGCTGCGGGCTATTACGCCGACGCTAATGCTAGTAGCATGGCGTTTTACTGGCCGCATGTGAAGGTTGCGGCACCTGCGATTACTGAGCTTGCTACGGGCGAGTCCACAATTCAGGGCGCAACTATCACTGTCTCTCCTGAGGCTTACGCTGCGGCTGCTCGCAGTCGTGCAGTTCAGCAGGCGGGCGGTCCTTGGCGAGTGGGTGCTGGAGCAATTTCAGCCGGTCGCAATCTTAAGGGTCTTGCTTCTGATGTCACTCCGGCAACGGGTGATGCCTTGGATGCTGCACGGGTGAACGCAATCCGCAAGGTTGGCGATTCAATCCGGGTTTACGGCGCACGTTCGGTTTCTAGCGATGAGTCAAACTGGCGCTATATTTCAATGCGTGACACGATGAACTATATCGTTTTTGGTGTTGAAGATCGCATGGAACGCCATGTGTTCAGCGTGGTTGATGGCCGAGGTAACACTTTCGGTGTGATTCGTGCTTCGATCAAAGCATTCCTTGACCCGATTCGGGTAGCTGGCGGGCTGTATGAGGCGTTTGATGACACAGGCGCTCCGGTTGATCCGGGTTACAGCGTGCGTGTTGATAGCACTATCAACCCTGCCACACAGTTGGCTACAGGTTTAGTCAAGGCGCAGGTTGGCGTCCGGGTTTCCGGTGTGGCTGATCTTATCGACATTACAATCACTAAGAGCAACTTGAGTGCTCCGCTAATCTAAGGAGAGATTTAGACATGGCAAAAGCAACACAACGACAGATTGTAGCATCAATTAGTCCAACACCCGTTACGGGTCATGTCAATGGCCCTGAGTTTGGCGTCACGTCATACTTTGCTACGGTTAGCGGTGGAGAAATTAGTGCGTCTGTTGAAAAAGTTTATGATGGCGGTGCGTCGTTTCCTGAGGTGCTGTGTGCTCCTTCGGAGATTGGTGACATCACTGTCAGCCGGTTCTATGACCCGGATACAGACGGTGCAAACGATCATGCCAAGTTGTCTAGATTACGGCAACTAGTAGGATCATGCTACTATGACATTGCAATCTTCACGCTTAACTGTGATCTCAAGGACCCCGGTTCAGAGCGTGTCTACCCACGGGCACTACTTGTCGGTCTCACAGAGCCTGACGGTGATGCTTCATCGGGCGCTCCGGCTTCCTATTCACTGACTTTCGCTGTGAGCGAGATTCAGAAGGAAGTTCCTTCAGACGCCTGATTGAACATATTTCAATTTTAGAACGGGCGCTACTTCGGTAGCGCCTTTTCTTTTTTACCATTGTACTTGACAGCATTGGCAGAAAACAACTAATATACACGTTATGAGTGACAATAACGAAATCATTGAAGTTGCAGGTTCGGATACATCTACGCCGACTCCTGCTAAGAGCAAGTCCAAGCGAGTTACAGTCCTGGATCAGTTGAAGGAAGAAATTAGCCGTGAGGTTACCCGTCCTGAGATTGAGATGCCTGTGCCGGAGCGTAAGGGCGTAACAGTTAGGTTTTCCCCTAATATCACTAATGACCAGTTGAAGGCGTGGCGTCGAAACTCAACGAACCGTAAGACTGACGAGTTGGACTCGATCAAGTTTTCGTGTTACGTTGTGGGTCAGACGGTTTCAGGCATTTACTTTAACGAAGAGTTAGTTTTAGATGACGAGGGTAACGCTATTACTTTTGCATCGCAGGCGATTATGGACATGACTGATACAGCCCGTCCGCTTCCTGATGCGATTCGTGCGTTCTATGCTATTGACCCGCACCTTGAGAATACTGCTCTAAAGATTCTTGACTATGCCGGTTATGGTGATGATCTTGAGACTGAAGACCCTACGAAGGGCTAATTGACGAATTAGCCGATGATGTCAGGATTAGGTCAGCGGCACGATTAGCCGAAGCATTTCACACTGATCCGCTTGAGATTCTAAAAGCTGATTATGATGAGTGGCTTATTCGTATGGCTTGTGCGAAAGCGCTTGCGACTGATCACAAGGAACGTGAACGTATTCGTCGTGGTACCACTGGGGGCTACGGCTAAAACTGAATAATAGTGTAGGTGTTTACTTGATGCCGGGAATTTCTGTAGAATATGTCTATAGGGATTCCCGGTTTCTTGTTGTTAGGAGTACCACGTGGCTGTTGAAGAAAAGGTAGTACTTAAGGTTGAGGTGGATGCCGATATCAGTAATGATATCGCTGCTATTCGTACTCGCCTTAAAGCCATTGAGAACCACATGGGTGCCTTTAATAAGAAGGCCAAAGACATGGATCGGGGTATGGATCGTGTTAATAAGCGCTTTGACAAGATGCGTAGTGTTGTTACCAAGTTGACTGGGGTTTTCGTAAAGTTTGCTTCTACTTTGGCTAAGTTTTCCTTTATTGCTTTAGCCGGTCAAATCGGACTTTTTACGGCGGGCCTTCTGGCAGCTAAAGCGGCGCTTATTACCGGCAGGGCAGCGGTGTCAGCGTACCAAGCGTCGTTGAGAGGTTTATCGGTGGCGGCTGCTGGTGTTGCTACTGCTATTGCTGTTGCGGCGGCTGCGATGCGCCAGTTTAATGAGGTGCAGTTAGGTGCGCAGTTTGGTGGCGGGCCTAAGGGTTTAAACAACGCCATTAGAGCGTCAAGAGGGATTGGTAGCCAAACCAGGGGTCTGCTAGGTGGAGAGGCTACGTCTGCTATGGTGGGGTCGCTTGGTCGTGCTGGCGTTAAGCCCAGCCAGACTGGCAACATCATGCGACAGTTGTTAAACATTGCGGGCGGAGACGCTAAGGCTGCTCAAAATTTAGCTGCTGCAATAGGCTCTGGTGACGTGCAGAGAGCAACAACAGCTTTGCAGAGCGGGGTTGGTTTTAATCAGGGGTCGCTGAAGAATGCAGGTTCGATACAAGGTATCTTGGGTACTGTTGGATCAGGAGGCGCTACAGGCGCTAACTTCCAGAATCTTGGTTCGGAGATGGCCTCTACTTTTATTGGCACCATTAAGACGGAGTTTGCGGGCCTAACTGGCATTTTTGCAGATATAGGTGCTCCCATGCTGGAGCCGTTCCGTAAGTCGTTTGCGAATATCTCCAGGATGCTTAAAGAAGACATCCTGTCTATGACTGCTGTTATTAATAAGTTTGGTGCCGAGTCTTTTGCTCCCACGCTTGAGACGTTTATCGGCGCTACGAGTGAGTTTATTCGTAAAAACATTGTCAATAACCTTACGGACATTAAAGAGATGGGCCAGTCGTTTGTTAATTTCGGTGCGGCTGTTAAAGAGTTCTTCTTGGATATCGGTGACTATCTGGGTAAGTTAGAGCCTGCGGCTGACGTTGTTATTGAGATGTTTAAGGCGCTTGGCAATGCTGCTGGTGGGCGTGGGTTGTTTCAAGAGTTTAATAAGTTGGTTACAGATAATGCTTCGGCGTTTACAGCGTTTGGTGAGTCTATTGGTAACGTGATTGGTGCGTTGTTTGACCAGTTGTCTGGCGGGCAGATGGGCTTCTTTAATAAGTTGCCACTGTTGTCGGATGTGTTTAATACGTTGGCAAACGATGTTATTCCTAGTTTGTTTGGGGTGTTTAATAAGTTTGCTCCTCTGATGGAACGTCTGCCGGGTGCCTTGGAGTCGTTGGCTAACATTTTGGAGATGTTGGCCCCTATTATTGAGACCTTGGTCGGCGCTATTGATACGTTGTTTGGTATGTTGCAGGGTCTTAGTGGTGGGCCGCTTGGGGCTGTAGGCGACCTTGGATCAGTTGCATTGCTGGGCGGCTTGATGATGATGACCAAGGGTAGAGGCGGTGGTATGCTGAAGGCGGGCGTGCTTGGGCGAGGCGGTGCCGCTGCGGCGGGGGCGAGCAAGGCGGGCATGTTCGGACGGGCCGGTGCTGCTGTGAGTGGGAGTAGAGGGGTGACCGCTGCACGCAGCACTATGGACACTGCACGACTAAGAATGATGTATTCTCCTAATGGTGCTGTTAGAGCGGTGAGCCGTGGACCGGCAGGTGTGGGCGGGAAGCTCGGTGCGCTTGCTCTCGGGTTAGAGGGATTCAGCATCGGTCGTGATTTTATGGATGGTGGCTTCTCTGGTGTTGGTAGGGGTTATGCGGATCGAGCGGAAGCTAGTCCTATTTTCGCTGGTCTTGGTACAGGTACGGCGGCGTCGTTCTTAGGGGGACCAGTTGCGGGCTTTGCGGTTGGTGGCGCTACTACGGCGCTCGGTGCGTATAAACGGGGAATGTCGGGCGACAACAGTAATATGAATAAACTCACTGGGGCTGCTGGCGGTGCGATGGCCGGTGCAGCTATTGGTTCTATTATACCTGGAGTTGGCACACTTGCTGGTGGTATTGTTGGTGGAGTTATCGGCGGCGGCTTGGCATGGTGGGCAGGAAGTGAAGGTCAAAAGAAACTAAAAGATGCTTCTGAAAAGGCAGCAAAAAAGGTCAAGTTAAACATTAAAGATTTTGAGGTTGGCTCGGGTGCTGCGGCCACGAGTCTTTTAGCTGGACAGGCTGACTTGCTTGATAAGGCCATTACTGCGGCTGTTGACGAAGAGACCGGTATTACGAAGATGGAGGGGGATACTCGGGAGTTTAGAGATTACCTGAGGTCTATTGGCGTTGACCCCGAATCTGTCCACCGTGATGACCTGTTTGAAGAGTTGTTCAATGACAATGCTTTGGCTGATATGGACTCCCAAATACAAAAAGCCAATACGCTGATGACTGATCAGATGCAGTCTATTGCTGATGAAACTGGTTTAGCAATGGATGAGGTTGAGCGAATCCTTAACGATTTCAACATTGATCCGTTTGTGGATTATATGGAAGATAATGTCGCCGCAATAGTCAACCTGGCTAATATGACTGTGGGAGACCTTTCACAGATTTTCTTGCCTGACTTTGACGCTAGCCCTGCAAAGAGAGATGAACGGCTTGAGACGCAGACCGCTCAGTTAGGTACCATTCTTGACGTGATAGAGGCAGGCGGGACACCTAACACTAGTCTCGTAGAGGATTATATAGCAACAAATGTTGATGTGAACAGGAACGCAGGGATGGACGGCGCTACTGCATCATTGGCTGCGATTCAATCGTTTGGTCTAAGCTTAAGTCACTATGCTCCTGAGCAGGCAGAAGCAGTTATGCGAGCTATGGGTCTTAACAGAGATGGCGTTGTTATGGAAGACCTGCTGACGAGAATGTTTACCGACCTTGGGTTTGATGAATTGGACATTGATTTAGAGGCTATGAAGGAAATGGCCTTTAAGGATAATCAAGTTTTCCTAAAGGACGATGTAGGAGCGGGTCAGTTTATGAACAACGTTGTGGAAACACAGAAGTTGTTTAAAGCGTTTGGTAGCGGTGATGCTCAGGCAATTCAGGAAGTAGGCCAACAAAAAGAGTTTAAGGGCGTGACGCTCGCTGAGGATACTGCGGCGAAGCTCCTTGATCTTGTGAGAAGCAGCGACACATTTGGTAATTTGGAGGGCAGTGACGTAGGTCGTGCAAACGAAGGTCTTTCACAGATGATGGAGGACGGGACTACTGTTGAAGAGGTTGGTATCATTGCTGAGCAGTACGGAATTGACAGTGCGTCGTTACAAGGAATTTTAACAGAATTGCCCACTGACATTGGGGCAATAATGGATGGTGTTGCTGACAGAATTGTTACCGGTTTCATAAACGCTCCTCGTCCGACTGTCAATATTAGTGGCGATTTGAATAGAACTGAGCGTGGCGCAGCAACTTATATTATTAGCACTGAGGTCACAGCGGTAGGTGGGCCGAGTCCTTTCGCTCCAGGCCAAGGTCCCGGTAGTACTAGCATGAATGGGTAGTCAGTCGTGATGCCGTGTTTGAAGAAAGGAATGTATAATGGCTAGAGCAAGAGTATATAAAAGACTCAGGAGGCCCATTGGCGCTCGGGCCATCGGGAGGGTAGCTGGCGGACGTGTTGGCAACAGGACTGATGCTGAAGTTGTTGTGCGCAACGCTAAACCGCTTCGTGCCAAATTTGTGTTCCCTGACGGATTTAATGCTCAAGATAAGTTCGGTAACTATACTACGTTGCGTGACGCACCGGGTGAGTCGGTGTATTCCTTTCACTTTCCATATGGTCCGCAAGATTTAAAGTACGATCAGTTCTCTCCACGTTTCAAAGAAATTAATAGGCCGTATAAGAAGCCGTTGTTAGTCGCTGAGTCATCGTCGTTACGCAATCTCTCGTTCAATGCGGTTCTAGCCAATAGGGAATCTAGGGGTAAACTTTCTATTCTTGATCTTCTGGAGCGGTTAGAGGCAATTGCAGATTCTGGTGCTGCGTTTCAATTTACATATGGTTTAACGGCCCTTCCATTTGCTGTGGTGCTGACTAAGTTCAGTTACACAGTGTCGCACAGAAACTTAGAGGGTTCTCCAACTCGTGCAGAAGTGTCGATTCAATTGACTGAGGCAGTGTCTGCGCAGCAGGAACTTATTATTCTAAAAGCGGTACATCGGAACCCTAGTCCTACGGTTGCGGCTACGATACCGTCCAGAGCGCCTGCTGCCTCAAAGCCTAAGCCCCCTCCACCTACACCTGTTGACGATCCGCCACGGCGACCAGTCTGGATTGATCCGGCAACTGGTGCTGGGTACATCCCTAATTCTGAGGACGCCGAGAATTTACTAGGATAGGAATATTGTTGTGGCGCTAAAACTTGATAAATTAACTGTTGAATCATTGCAGGTCGGTGAATTAGGTGATCGGCTTGTTCAAGTACACGAATCAATACAGAACTTAAATATTGACCTGTCTGCTGATATGGTCAGCCAATTAACCTTTACAGTCATTGACCCTTACTTAAAGCTGCATAATAACAATTATTTTATGATTGGCCGAACGGTTACTTACGGTGATTACAAGTTTGAGATTGCTGCTATTGATGTAAAGTTTGGCGGCGTGGCTGAGGTAAATGTGACTGCAAGGTCTCAAGCCACTCAGAAGCTGCGACGGGAAAAGGGAAACAAGAACTTTGGTAGTATTTCTCCGTCTACTTTTGCGGCGCAGGCTGCTGCCCGAGTTGGTCTTTCGTTTTTTGGCGAGGATTCACCGGTTGATGGACAAATCAAACGAGTACAGAAGGACAAGCAGGACGAGTCAACTTTTGATATGTTGAAGAAGTTAGCAAACAAGAATGAGTTCCGGTTTTTTGAGGCGAACAACACAATGTTTTTTGCGTCTGAGGAGTTTATTGTAAAGAATCAGGGCAAGTTTGAAATTCACATGGATTTTGCGGGGTTGGGCACACCCTCTAGCGCAGCATTTTTTCCAGCGTCGGGAAATATCCGAAGAACGTCTGATGGTGAAAAAGCGGCAACAGCCAGTTTTTCCTTATTGCCATCTGCTTCAGCATTCTCAATTTATCCTGGCACGTCGTTCAACGTTACTGGGATTGAAAACTTTACACAGGCATTCATGGTTGATAGGGTCAACATGCGAGCGGAAGAGAGTAGTATGGTCCGCATTTCTGCAACTGCTGTTGAAGAAACACCCGACTCAGGCTGCAACACACAGACCTTTAGGATTGGTATTCGGGGTAGCGATTGTGTGAAACGAATCCAGCAGGCGGTAGGAACAATTGTAGACGGTTGGTGGGGTCCCCTCACAAACGCTGCTGTACTAAAGTATCAGAAGGCAAATGGTTTACCTGCGAATGCTATTTGGGATGCTGACGATTGGGCCAAACTTGAAGGTAAATATATAAGGACCAATCCATCGTTCCAGCCCACGTTACCTGCGTCTGGTCCAGGTTCATCCAAAGTTACTATTCTTGACGTGTTTCCCGCTGACGGGAAGGTCAGCACCAGTGCCGGTTGGCGCTATGTAACTCAAAACAAACAACTACCTTTACCATATCCTTGGAATAATGGTGTTTGGAACCCACCGGGTGATTCCGGGTATAAGAAAGTGATAGAATACATGAACAAGTGGGCTAAGTCGTTACAGTGACTAGTTCACCGGACGGTACTGTAGAGTAGGCTAAAGGTATGAGCAGGCGAACTTCTAGATCAACTTCATATACTAGCGGAGTCAACCCCGTTGGCCCGTTCAGGGCAAAGGTAGTTTCCGTTTCTGGTGGACTGGCGTCCATTCGGATACCACGCTTAGG
>Ga0098045_1000215_pt1 | contig 24659 bp, 23 predicted proteins | sample 11_taG_FD_77071 | JGI IMG/M metagenome (GOLD analysis project Ga0098045, IMG submission 77071) | Marine viral communities from the Subarctic Pacific Ocean - 11_ETSP_OMZ_AT15265 metaG | ecosystem: Environmental > Aquatic > Marine > Oceanic | place: Pacific Ocean | collected 2015-01-16 | reverse complement strand
AATTCTTTGATAGCTCAGTAGGTAGAGCACTCGACTGTTAATCGAGCGGTCGCAGGTTCGAGTCCTGTTCAAAGAGCCAATGCGTTATAGCTTAAAGGTAAAGCGACCATTTTAAATTAAACTGGTAAATATTTAGTTCAATTCTAAATTAATGCGATTATATACAAAAAAAATATAAAAATATCACCAAATAACCAACAAATAACAACCAAATACAACAAAAAATAACCAAAAATAACAAAAAATAACCAAAAATAACATCAAATTCTTTGATAGCTCAGTAGGTAGAGCACTCGACTGTTAATCGAGCGGTCGCAGGTTCGAGTCCTGTTCAAAGAGCCAATGCACTTGTAGCTCAGGGGTAGAGCAACACACTTGTAATGTGTAGGTCTTCGGTTCAAATCCGAACTGGTGCTAATAATTAATATTCAATATTAATATATTTTTCAGGAAATATATTAATTTTAAAGTATATAAATATATTAATATACCGCACTTATTTATAATAGTATTATTATTAGTAATATAAACAATGAATTCCTTGGATATATTTAAAAATATTACCATTGAAAATTCAATCACTGATTTTGGTATGGACCGAAACGCTTTATTATCTTCCAACATTTTATTATTTAATTCATATGCTATTGTTAGTTCGGTTGGTTATAATGTTTATGCTGGTATAGTATTGATTTACCATTTACATATTGAAAATCCTTATGAACTCAATGTTAAAAATAAATGGCAACTAATTCATATAATACATCCACCACATAATTTAAATGATAAATTTGGTAGTGTGGTTGCCATTGATATATATAATAACAATACGTGCTACCTATATATTGGTTCATCCAAGTATTTTGAACGATTTTTATTTGTATATATTTATAATATTTGTAATAAAATTCCTTATATCATAGATACTATTACTATTTCACCGCCACCACCATCCAAACATTGTAAAATCATTAATCCAATTTTTTTCAAACAAATAAGGGTTTTTAATAATACATTGGCTATACATACTAATAATAAGGTTTTTATTTATCAATTTAACAATAATAATGGAAATAACAGACAAAGCATTCAAACTAAGCAAATGTATGATAATAATAAAAATATATGGATTTTAAATTATACTTATAATCATTATTTTTCAGACGTGCAAATTATTAATAATTTATTCATTGCCTTTTCACCAAATAGTAATCATATTGACATTTTTAATTTAAATACTCATTCATTAATCACTCAATTACATTCATCACATAAAATAATAAATATGGATTGTTCATTACATTACATTACTTTCATATCAAACAATGGAATCTTATCTATCTATGATATTAATCATATTAATCATATTAATCATATTAATCATATTAATCACACAAATAATCAAATTATTAATTATATCAAGCCTATACAAACTAATAATATTGACGCATTTAATGATAATTCTAATTTATCAGCAATAATTAAAATTAACCAATATACACACGACATATTAATAAGTTATATTGATTATTCTTTTAATTCAACTTTGGCACCTCTACAAAATAACATACAATTATTTCCTTATACAAATGATATTAATTTATGGAAATTATCAGACAAATATAAAATTATTGAAAATAACCAATTATATTTACAACATAAATTAGTGCATCATATTGGCATTTCTTCCACATATATTATTATTGGCGATTATAGCTATAATTGTTTGCAAGGAATCATATATACTATTATTATTCAACGTTCTTTTTTAAATAATACAACCATTAATACCAACCACTCAAACAATACCAATATTAATATATTAAATAACGAAAATATTGAAATTAACAACACATCTTCTCCATACACTTGGTTGTTGTGGGCACTATTATTATTATTTATTTTTAGTAATATTATTAGCATTTTTATGTATATTTGCTGTTGCTTACCAATACACACAGTTCCATTGTTAAAGAAAAAGAAAAAAGAAGAAAATGAATCACCATACACCGTACATAGTTACCAAGGATATTATGAAGAAGAAGATAATTATAATCATTTTAATAATCTTCCAATATTACACAATCCATATAACCCATATAACCCATACAACAATAATCGTTATTATCCATACAATTTATACAATAATTATAATCGGTATAAATCTACAACAATATCTTTACAAGAATCAAAATTATTAAAATATAATAACAATAAAACTAAAAAAATAACTAATGATATTTCAACACCATCACAATCACCTTATAAAGTATATAGTTATGCTGGATACAATCATAATAATCATAATAATGATGTTTGTGAAAATAACTTACGAAAAAAATATGATTAATACTAACAATAATACTAAATCAATCATTTAATATGTATTTACTTTTTTTTAATAACACTTACCTTTATAACATTATCATCTTTTTTTACAACTTTATCTTCTACCTTTTCTTCTACCTTTTCTTCTACCTTTTCTACTACCTCTTCTACTTCTTCAACCACTTCTTCAACCACTTCTTCAACCACTTCTTCAACCACTTCTTCTTCTACTTTTTCAACCACTTCTTCTTCTACTTTTTCAACCACTTCTTCTTCTACTGCCTCTTTTACTTCTTCTTCTACTTCTTCTAATATTACTTTTTTAATATCATCACCAACATTCACACTATTATTATCTATAACATTATCAACAACTTCCATATCCTCTAATTCCAAATTTTCATTATCCTCTGCGTCTTTGCTTAATAAATATTGAACAGAAGCATTTAATCCGGCAATTTCTTCTTTATAAGAAGAAATGGTTTGGTTTAATTTTTTAATTTCATTTAACAATGATGTTTTAACCCGTTTAATATCTGTTTGTAATAAAGTACTGGTTTGTTTAGTAGCAGACATATCACTCTTTACTGATGAAACCGTGTCTGTTAATTCAGTTAAGCTGAATTCATTAAGTTTAGTATCAATTAAATTTTCAATTGTGGATTCATTGCTAAAAGTATTGTCATTACTACCTGCATTTACAGAAGCAGTTGATTTCATATTTTCAGTAATATCCTCTAATTTACTTAATCGCAAAGATATTAATCCAATTGCTTTTGAAACTGTTAATTTTTGTGGTGTCTCTTGTATTGGTTCAGGTTCAATAAACTGATTGGTTTGTTGATATTGTGGTTGAGCCTGAGTACCTTGTCTATAAGTTTGATTAGGTTTTACTTGAACAGGTCTTCCTCTTTGCTGTTGTTGTTGAGGTGTTTGATGTCCAGGTCTTCCTCTTTGTTGAGGTTGTTGTTGCCTTGTGGATGGTCTTGATCTAAATGCCATTATACAATTTAATCAGTATATTATTTTTGTTTTTTGACGCAATACATAATAAAATATATTTAATTTGTACCAAATTAATTGGCATTTTTATAATCTTACAATTCTTTATTTTATTTTTTATTTTATTTATATTTTTATATCTTTATTAAATATATATGTTCCAATATACTTTATCTTCAAAACCCACGAAACGGTCATTAAAATCAAAGACCTTAAAATCAAAGATACTTTCTTCCAAATCTAAATCTAAATCTAAATCTAAGCGTTCCATGAAAGGTGGAGCTGGTGCTACTGATTATGTTCTTGCTATGGTTGGTAATGAGGACCAACAATATAACAACGTGTTTGACCAGTCTATTGCTGGTACTAATCCTGGTGTTGGAAACGCATTAATGAGTTTAGACAGAATGCAGTCAGTTGCTTATACTGGTGGCAAAAGTAAAAAGACTATGCGTCGCAGCAAAAAGGCAAAGAGAAAAAACTCAAAATCTAGTAAATCTAAAAGAAAACACTATAAACGAATGAAATAAATTTAATATTTAAGCATAATCCACGCAGCAATTGGTATATATAAAGTAATTATAATTATTATGGCAATCAAAAGTTGTATATCCATTTATTAACTTGATATATATATAATCGCCATATTTTTATTATTATTATTAAAGTGTAGAACGCCCACGTTTATTTAGCAATATATTTACATTGAACAATTTACTAAACGTTTGACTTGTTTCAGGTAAAATCAAATCTTTTTTATAAATCATCATAAAATAACATCGCAAAGTAATAATAATATCTAATTTAGCATCGTGTAAATTAATCGGCAAAGTATTAAATAAATAAACGTGTAATTGTACCAATGTAGGATATTTATATTTTTCAGTAATTTTATTATTGTTATTATTATATGGAATTTTACATAGATGCACAGATTCCTTCATAGTACAATAAATATCGTCATTTGTAATAGTTTTCCAATACTTAAAAGGGTCAGACATATTACACCGCATCGTTTCAATTTTAATCATATTTAAATCAAATCCAATATTATGTCCAATTAATTTAACATCATTAGCATTTGATTTCATAATATATTTATACAATTCAGTTAATGCGTCTAAAATGGGAATTCCTTGTTTTTTTAATAGCTCCTTGGTAATACCGTGAATTTTTGTAGATTCTTCTGTAATTTTCACGGAATCATCAGGATTAATATACTCATTAATTACATACTCAATTTCATTTAGCTCAGTATCAAAAATAATATAACTTAATTGGATAATATGCGGCCACAAATGCATATTACTTCTATTTGTTACACCAATCATTTTCGGTGGTAATCCAGTTGTTTCAGTATCTAATACAATTAACTTCATTATATATAATTTTAAATCTATGTGTATATGTTTAAATTTATATCATTTTTTTTAATTTTTTCGCGTTAAATCATTGGTCCCCTTAACTTCCTGGGAATAGTGTGTATTTTTTAAAAATAAACAAAAAAAAATGAATTTAAAAAAATATAATACTTATACTCTTCATAATTTAACCATTCATTACTAAATTGTGTGTTAATAAGGAATAAAATAAAAATTCCTTATTAATTGTTTATTAAATGTTTTTTATTTTTTAAAAAAATATGAATAAAATAGATTATGGATTATAATTTAATTGTCAAGCTAATATTATTTTTGCACCGAATAGTGCTCATTTTCGTTTTGCGGCATCTTTTTTTGCGGGTTTTATTGTCATCTGTTTTTTTATTTTTCAAAGTAGTTATATGTTCCCGTTCTTTAATGTCTTGTTTAATGTGGTCTAAATGTTCATAAATATAATCTAAAATGTTGTGTTTAAAAATGAAACTAAAAAAATGTAATTGACCAATAGTAGATTCAATACATTCCCCATTATAACACAATATTATTCTGCTTGACCTACAAAAAGGGTCAAAAATTTTCTTGGAATATCCATCCAATTCCAACATATATTGTTTATTTACTTCAAAATAATATTCTGTTCCATTGGGTCTGGTTTTTAAGTATGATACATTATACAATTCCGAGTATTTCGTGACAAACCATTCAATTACTCGCAATGACAATGTACTTTTATTTTTAATATCAATATATTGCTGAAAATTTTTATTTGAATTAAAATAATATAACAAACTATTAAGCATTGTTTGGCATACAATTCCATTGGATTGAGTATCAAATTCAGATTTTACGCAATATACGTTATCAGGAAGCATATTGAAGGATGACAATATGTTATCATTATTATCATTTTCAATGGATTTAGTATCATCCATAGGTACAATGATTTCGTTTGTAATAGATTCGCATAACATGGTTTATGTAAAAAAATTAATTAAATATATATGTATTATTTGTTTATTTTTAGGTTCTTTTTTTTCAATTGCTTTTTATAGTGGGATTTTTACAAGGGGTTTTTAATTAAAGGGTTTTTAATTGAATTAAAAAAGGAAACTTTGTAAAAAAAATGAAAATAGATATTGTGTGATGAATTTTGGATTATCTAACAAAGCAAGCAATTAAAGCAATTAAAGCAATTAAAGCAATTATGCAAAACTTGAACTTGAAATATAACGTGGAAAAGAATGATATGGGTGAAACCTATTTAAATTTTCCAAGTCAAAGAATTTTGATTGATACTGTCAATATTTCATCACCTACATTTGTACCAGTACCAGTACCATCAATGACTTTAACTAAAAGCACCGGGTCAAGTGCTTATTATAACGAAATGAGTGTGTTATTTCGTAAATGGAATGTGACTAAACCTACCTACAAGCAATTTCGCATTCAATATCCAATGCTTAGAACCCTTACAAACGCACTACTTAAACAATTAATGACTGAACACACATATGAATCTTACCAAGATAAATGGGGAAGTCATTTTGAAAATTGGCAAGTGCCAATTCATACATATGCCGAATTTCGCAAACAATATCCAGCTGTTAAAAATTTTCCAAACGAGCAACTCCAAAATTATATGGAAGTTGCTAATTATAAAGTATATAGAGCTTGTAGAGAATGTAATTAAATAAAAACCCTAACAAACTTAAATAAAAACCCTAACAAACTTAAATAAAAACCCTAACAAACTTAAATAAAAACCCTAAAAAAATAAAAATTGTGTATGTTTTCTTTTTTACTTTTTTTATGATAAATGTAATTCGCAAACTCTTTTTAATTGAAAGATAATTAATAATAAAAAAATGAATATAAATATAAATAATTATATTAATTAGCAATTAAATTGGTATGAACAAAGCAAATCAAGCTGATTTTTGTGTTTTAGAAAATGGTGTAAATATTTATAATCCATTTAATGTAATTAATAATGAAATTACTTTAAACGAATTAACTGCTTTATTGAAAGAATATAATATACCTGTTATTAATAATTGCAATTTGTCATTATATAAGCGTGCGTTTGTTCATAAATCATACGTAGTGAATGAGACGAATGATTATTTGCATATAGCACAGCTTCCATTAAATTGTGTTCCATTACAACCTAAATCAAATGAACGTTTGGAATTTATTGGTGATGGAGTGTTGGAATTAGTAGTAAAATATTATTTATATTGTCGTTTTCCATCGGCACCCGAAGGATTTATGACGGAAAAAAAGATTGCTATTGTAAAAAATGAAATGATTGGTAAATTAGCAATGAGAATTGGATTACAAAAATGGTTACTTATATCAAGGCATGCTGAGGAAAAACAAACAAGAACGAATATTAAAAAGTTGGGTTGTTTATTTGAGTCTTTTGTTGGAGCATTATTTTTGGATTTTAATAAATTATGTATAAAAGATGAAGATAATTGGTTTGAAAATATATTTGTATGTGGTCCAGGATTTCAAGCGTGTAAAATATTTATAGAAACAGTTATGGATAAGCATATAGATTGGGATGATTTGTTGTATAATGATACCAATTATAAGAATAAATTACAAGTAATTATACAAAAAGAATTTAAAACAACACCTACTTATATTGAACATAAAAAAGAAGAAGAATATAATAATAATAATTGTGAAACAGGATACGATGGAAATAATAATAATAATAATAATAATAATAATGTGGAAATTAAATATGAATATGTAATGGGTGTTTATTTAATTCTTGGAATGCCTGGATGGGAACCGCAAAATAATCCTTTAAAATATAAATGTAATTTATTAAGTGAATTTAGGAATATGAGAGATATACATAATATGTTTAATAAGCAAGGATATGTATATATATTATTGGGAACGGGTACAAATACTAATAAAAAAATAGCCGAACAACAAGGGTGTAAATTAGGATATGACATAATATTTAATATGTAAATTATTTATGTGATTTAATTAAATACACAATAAAACCCTAAAAAACACTGGATTTAAATAATTCGCAAACTCTTTTGTTTTTTAATTAAAAAAATGAATTTATAAATTATAATTTTATTTATAAACACAAAGCTAACAATAAAATAATATGAATTGGACAATTAATGAATACCAAGAATGGATTAATAATGGAATGCCTATAAATACATCTGTTACTAAACTTTATTTAACTAATTATAACTTGACTACTTTACCTGAAAGTATTGGAAATCTTACACAATTAACCACTCTATATTTATATAATAATCAATTGACTACTTTACCTGAAAGTATTGGAAATCTTACTCAATTAACTTATCTTGATTTAGAAAATAACCAAATAAAATTTTTACCCGAAAGCATTGGAAATCTTACTCAACTAACTAAACTTGATTTAGAAAATAATCAAATAAATATTTTACCCGAAAGTATTGGAAATCTTATTAAATTAACTCATCTTTATTTATCTTTCAATAATTTAACTACTTTACCTGAAAGTATTGGCAGACTTGCACAATTAACTAAAATTGATTTATCGCATAATAAATTGAATACTTTGCCTGAAAGTATTGTGAATCTTACTCAATTAATTCATCTTTATTTAAATTACAATAACTTAACTACTTTACCTAAAAGTATTTACAATCTTACCCAATTAATTCAACTTGATTTAAATAATAATAACTTAACTACTTTGCCCCAAAGCATTGAAACTCTTACTCAATTAACTTGTTTATGGTTATCTGATAATAATTTTAATACCTTACCCGAAAGTATTGGAAATCTTACTCAATTGACATTGCTTTATTTATCTAATAATAACTTAATTATTTTACCTGAAAGCATTTGTAATCTTACTCAACTGGACCATTATTCTAAAAAAGATTTGAATGAAATATACAATAAATTAAAAGAATTGAAAGAAAAACACCAAACATATTTTAATAATTATATATTTGAAGAATTAATTATGAAAAGCATGCATCCTTCAAGAATGTCCCAATTTATTGAATACGATTGCGATTCTAATTTTTATTATAATTAATGTGATTAAATGAAAATCCTATAAAAACACTAAATTAAAATAATTCGCAAACTCTTTTATTTTTACTTTAAAAAATAAAAATTTACAATATAATCTGATAAATCCCTTTTAATTCACAAAATATATAAAATATCTATTATTTTTTTTTCAATATAATTTGGTAAATATGGTAAATCTAAATAAAATTAAAATAATGGAAATAAAAACATTGTGTTTAAAAATCGTTAAATAAAATAATATTAAAATATATAATAATAATTTATAAGATTATAATGAGTGCTTTAACTACCAAATCAATTAGAATACCTTCTGCTAATACATTATTAAATGCTTCCAAATTTGCGATTAAGGAAGATAAACCCATTATGATGGATTATTGGTGCCCATCTTTGGAGAATAAATGTTTTTTAGGTGTTTCCAAGGAAAGTGGAAATCGTCTGGTAAAGGATGAGTCTGAATATACTTCTGTAATTAAGAATATGTATAAATTGCCCTGTGATAATGGAGTAGAAGATATATTAATTGCTACCGAGAATTCCATCTATTTAGTACCCGATACAATTAAATCCAAGGAAATTGCCGAGTAATTTTAATAAAAAACAATTAAAATACACAAAAATAATAAATCAATAAATAAATCAATAAATAAATCAATAAATAAATCAATAAATAAATCAATAAATAAATCAATAAATAAATCAATAAATAAATCAATATAATAATTATTATTTTTATTAAATAAATAATAATTATATGTAAAATATTGCCCTATATCGTGGTAACTGATTTTTTATATAAAAATAATAATAATATTATTAATAATATATAATTTATTTATAATATATAATTTATTTATAATTTTGCTGCCATTTTATTATTAGCAATTTTAATTAATTCAATTGCTCGGTTTAATTCATCAGTACTTATGATTCCATCTTTATTAGTATCTATTTCATCTTTTAATGCTCTATATTTTTCAGGTATTACACATAATTTACTATCTTCATTGAATAAATAATCAGAAAGAAAAATAAATACAGCAGTTAATACAAATGAACTGTAAATATCACGAGTACCCATCCATGCTATTGAAAATATAATTATTTGTCTTGTTAAACCCATTTTAAGTATTTTTTCAGATGTTCCGTTGAATTTTAAAGTAAGTATACGAGACCCAATGTTTAATATCAATATCATTATTCCCGCAAAATATTTACTGTTATTCAATGATAATATATTATTATGTAAATAATTAAGCATTTTCATAATTATGTATGGTTTATGTTATAATATATATTACATATTTATTTTTTTATTTACATTTTTACTATTTTTTATTTACAAAACTATTTTACGCAATTAATCATCATCCATAATTAAACAACACGCATTTTCAGTGTTATTACCATTATTGTTATTTTTATTGCTATTGTTATTTTTATTGCTATTATTATTCTTATTATTACTACAATTTTTATTATTTTCCTCAATTACGACAGGTTTAGGTATATGTATAAATTTCCATTTAGTATCATCATTTGCGTCGTCATTTAAGGTAGCGTTTCCATTGTCTTCATTTGTAGATACGAATTTTTTAACCAAATAATTTTTAGATTTATAATAACGTATTCTCGTTTTCCATTGATTTACAAAAAGAGTATGCGTATCTATAATATCAATAACTAATGGATTTGTATCTTTGGTTCTTAAAATACGTCCAATAGTCTGTTCTATTTTCTTTTTTGGAGTTAATATAAATAAGGTTGTCAATGTTTTAATATCCAATCCTTCCGCAGCCATTGTATAAGTTGCCAAAATAATTTTATTTGATTCGCATTTTTTTAAATCGCTCTGTTTTATTTTTCCCATATATTTTCCCACAGTTCCCATGTTTTCAGCAACAATTCTATCATACAAAGTATCTAATAATGACCTTCGTTCTCCAAACATAATTACTTGTTGGTTGTCACTACTTGCCAAGGTTATTTTTAATAAAGTCATAATATATTCTATTCTGGGTTCATATTCAGATATTTTAGTAATCATACTGCTATATTGCGGTTTATCTTGGTATCCATAAATAATTTTATTATATTCGGCATCACCTGGTGCTTCAAATAAATAATTACGAACTTCAACATCATATATATCTGTGTTTAACCATTTATAACAAATTTTTCCCAAAACATATTCAATTACGTGTTGTGTTTTATCTTCTCTTTCCCAAGTAGCAGATAATCCCAATGTAAATGGTGTAACTACTTTAAACAATACTTTTGAAAAACATTCACTTGAAATATGATGTGCTTCATCATAAATAGACAATCCAAACGATTCAAAAGCATTTACATCATATTCGTGATTCATAATCGTTTGTATAGAAGCAAATACAATGTCGCAATTAGTTATGTTAAACTCGGAACCCTTGATAATACCAATGCGAGCACCAGGTATATACTGTTCAATGCGTTCAATCCACTGATTAATTAGATATTCCTTGTGAATAAATATAATTGTTTTGGTTGATGATTTATTGAGTGTATTTTTCATTTTTTCAAAATTAATATTTGACATAATAGTAGCAATAACATATAATGCCATTACTGTTTTGCCTTTTCCACAAGGAATATCAAACAATCCACCTCCACCCCAATCCTTTAATGTGGCAAAATAGCTATTTACGGCTGTTTGTTGCTGACCACGTAATTCACCTTTAAATTCCAGGTTAGTATATACAGGTATTTTGCGTTTATTTTCACGAAAAGGACCGAATTTATTTAATCCATAATATAATGGAACGAATAGTTTTGTTTCAGATTCTCTATATGCCATATATTTCTTTTTATTCATCATTGGATTTGCCATTTGTTGCAATGAAAATGGCATAATTGTTAAATCCTTTTTAATAGTTTTTAATTCAATAGCTGATAATTCCGCCTTTAAAAGTGTATATCCACGATTACCAAAATATGTATTTTTATCATTAGTATCATTTAATAATGTTGATTGTGTAGAATTTGTACTTGTACTTTTACTTTTATTCGTACTTTTGTTAAGAAAACGGTTCATAAATATAATTACAATAATAATTGGAATACTATTGTAATTATATATTTAATTCATTTTTTTATTTTTACATAAATTATATTGTTATGAGTTTAATATTATATGGTAAATAACCCTTTTATAATTATTTAAAATAATTTGTTATTAATCTTTGTCTGGGCAACTATAGTTCTAATTTTAGTAACTGTGCTACAATCTAATGATTTACCTGAATACTTATTATTAAGTAATTGTTTAGTTGGAGAAGTTTGTTTTGCACTTAGATTAGCAAAATTAGTGTTGAAAGCTTTTGTCATCATTGTTCTTGCAGTTGTAGTTTTAGACATTTGAAATTTAATACAATTAACCATTTTATGAATATATAATACTACAATATTTTTATTATTCCATAATTTTGTTTTATTATTATTTTATTTTAATCTGGTGTTTTCTTATTTATTTTATTTTAATCTGGTGTTTTCTTATTATTCCATAATTATCAAGTTATTATTTATAATTATTTTTAACAGGTAAAATAGTAGCTGGTTTAACGGGTACAAAACTTATACTTGGTGAATTATTTTTACGTTGTAATATTTGTGATATGCGAAAATTGTTAATACTTCCTTGGTTGTTTGAATAATAACCTGAATTTAAACGTTTATCATATATGGGTGTAACACATTCATTACATACAAAATTAGGTTGTTTATTTGCTGCACGTGGAGCACTTTGTTTATTGCCTGGTGAAAAATGGTCAGGTCGGTAATCACGGTTCATTTATATAATTCGTATTATAATACTAATATATGTAATATTTAAAAAAATATTATATATATTATTTTTAATATAGCATCATAATATAATATGAGACACAAAGAACAAATTATCAAATTATACGATTATTTAAAAAAAACATATGATATTGATGAGTTATATCTCGGAACCATAGTTAGGTCCATTCATATATCTTCCCCTCTAATTAATTTACTTTTAATCGCATACGCACCCTTTATTATTTCTACATTTATTGTTATTTATACTTTTATTGTATATGCCCTATTCATTTATTTTGATGGGTGTTTCTTATCTAAATTGGAAAAATTATTTTTAAAAGATGATTTTAATATGGTTGATTGTTTCTTATTACTTGCTAAACAACCCATTACACACGAAAATAGATTGAAAATAAGCTATATTGCTGGTCCATCATATGCTTTTATTGTATTAGCAATCTATTATTATCGTTTTTTTATGTAATTTATTTTTTAGTTTTTTTACAATATTTAATATTATTAAATTAAAAACCCTGAAAAACACCAGATTAAAATAATTCGCAAACTTTTTTATTTTAATATAATGTTTTTTTAACTTAAATCCAAGTCAAATTGTAGAACAGTGCTTGTTTTTATTTTACAAACACGTGATTCATTAATAATATTTACGGAACCAATTGCTCTTCCCTTTTTAATATTATTAATTTTGGTAAATATTACATCTACTTTTTTACAATTTCCTTTTAATGAATTAGCACAACAATTCGCACACATTGTTACTATTTGTTTGGAATAATTTAATTTTTGGTTTTTTTTCGGTTTTTGATGAAGAATTACGTGACACGATGGTTTATTATCCACATGAAACCATAAATCATCATTATCAGCATTATCAATAATTAACCAATTATCTTTTTCATTTTGACCAATAGAAATAACATATTCATATTCATCTATGGTATGATTAATTACTTTCATTTTTTATATAAATAAATAAAACCTTATAATTAATTCATTTAATATTTACATTGAAACATTCATTTTTTTATTAACAAATTTAAAAATGGAATACGGTTAAGATTAAACAAAAAAACATGTACAACACAACACAACACAGCACAACACATACATATCACAAATCATTATATTTGAAATTATTTTATTTTTTTTCAAACACATTAATTAATACACGGTTAATTCATTCAATCTTATTTCTTCAATTAAAAACCCTATAAATATTTTTTTATCTTTTACCTGTGTTTCAAATGGCGTAAATGGACGCGTACCTACCGATGAACAATCCTTTGGTGAAATATTAGGAGATAAATTATCATATCTACGATAAATAATTTTAATTCGTTCTAACATAATATCCTCACATTCTTCCATTGATGTACAACAAGCAAGGAAATCATATGCGACATATCCGTCAAAATCATATATGGGCTCAAATACACAAAACATTATGATGCACTTATTATGATTCATTTTAAAACTTTTTTAAATTAAATCATTTTTTTATATATTTTACTTTTTTTATTTAAAATCCACAACTTTTTTAAAAAAAATTCCAATTTTAATAATTTCAATAATTGATTGATTTTTATGTATTTTTTATGTATATTTTTGATATGAACAATACACTGATTTTCTTTTCATAATTTCATCATATTGTACGTGGAATCCCGAATTTTCATGTCTATTATAAGCCATTAATATGTTATAAATAAATTTTATGTCTTCTTTTTTAAAATAATTAAAAGTACGAACTAAATAATCAAAATCTTCTAATCCATTGATTTCAGGATTGGTGTTATAATATCCAATATTTCGTATGGCATTTTCTGACCACATATAAGACCCTAAACCTTGAAAGTGGTCAATTAAATCACATTTATTTTTGTATTGTTTATTAATAATTCCACTTTTGCTTGGATTTAGTACATTATTTAATTGAAAAGAACTATATGAAAAATCGGCACCAACAGATGATAATTGTTTTAAATAAATTGGATAATAATCATTATCGTCTGAAATCCAAGTAAAATAATATGATTTGCCAATATTATATCCATAATTATTATCATCATCAACCCTTTGTAAAAAATATTCAATTCCACGATTAATAGTTCTGGCTATTTTACAATTATGTTCATTTTCCACAAATATTAATCTATCATCATTCGCATATTTGTTTTTTAATATACGAAATACGCATTTATGTTTGTATAATGAGCCATCATCTATTAATAATAATATCCAAGTGCTTAGTGATTGTGCAAGTATCATATTAATAGTTTTTTGTAATAATTCACTTCTATTATAAGTTGGTAAAACAATAAAAACGCAGGGTGTATTTATATTCTCTGGATTATTTATGAGTTGTCGCGGTTTAAATTTGCGTGATTTAATCATATAAAATAAGCAATGTTAATATATATATGAATATATGTTTATATAATTGTACTAAATTAATTGGCGTTTTTTGTTTTTATAGTTTAAAATAAATTACGTAATAAAAATAAATATAAATATAATAATAAAACCTTTGTAATATATATAAATAATATAATATAATATATTATGGATGAAATAGATATTAATAAGATGAATGAAAATGAAAAAACTGAAATAAGTAAAGAATGTAGTACAAATAAAACAGGGTTAAAATGTAATATGTTTTTAACAAAAAAAGAACTTTTGGAAAAAGAATATTGGGAAAAACCTGAAAATATAAAACGCAATGATTTATATCCAACATATAATGACCCAAATTTTAATGTTAAAATAGCACGTAAAAAAGAGTTTAAAAATTATACATATAATGGTACTATATATAATATCGAGGAACGTCAAAAACAATTGGCATCAATTCCTTTTGAATTATCAAATCATCAAAAATTTGTTAAAAATTTCTTATCATCACAAACGCCATATAATAGTTTATTATTATTTCATGGACTTGGTACAGGCAAAACTTGTAGTGCAATATCTATATGTGAAGAAATGCGTACATTTTATATGAATAGTAATATAAAAAAATCAATATATATCGTGGCATCTGCAAATATTCAGGAGAATTTTAGGATACAATTGTTTAATCCATATAATTTAATAAAATGCGATGGTATTTGGAAAATGAAAGCAAATTGTGTAGGTTCATCGCTATTGTTGGAAGCTTATCCAATACAACCGCCTAATTTATCAAAAAAAACAATAGTTAATAAAATAAATGGTATAATTAATTTAACTTATACTTTTGTCGGATATATACAATTTAGTAATTATATAGAATCAATGTTTAAAAATGTAAGTAATGAGCAAGGAATAAGATTATTGAAAAGAGAATTTGATAATAAAATGCTTGTTATTGATGAAGCGCATAATATTCGTTCAAGTGAAAATATGGATAGTAAAAAGGTGTCTCGTACAATGCGTTTGTTTATAAAAAGTGTAAATAATTTAAAATTGGTATTACTTACTGCTACACCAATGTTTAATAGTTCAAAAGAAATAGTAGAATTATTAAATTTATTAAATTTAAATGAAAAGCGATCATTAATTACAAATAATAATGTGTTTGATAGTGATGGTAAATTAAGTGAAGAGGGAAAAGAGCAAATAATAAATAAATCTCGGGGAGTGGTTTCATTTATTCGTGGAGATAATCCTTATACTTTTCCATTGCGTATTTATCCTACGTTGTTTAGTAAATCAAATACTTTTTTGGAACATTCATATCCTGAATATCAATTAAATGGTTCTAAGGTACCACATCATGATAATTATATATTAAATACTCTTTATTTGAATACATTAGAACCTTATCAATTAAATATATATCAATCCATTGTATCGTCTTTATTAAAATCATTAAATGATTATGAATCTGAAACTCAGGAAACTCAGGAAACTCAGGAAACTCAGGAAACAGTAGTAGAATCAAAAAAATTGTCATATTCGTTATTATTACCATTGATAGAGTCATTATTCATAGTGTATCCACCAGATATATCAAATCCTGATGATGCTTCTTTATTATATGGAAAACGAGGATTTAACCGAATAATGAAACATTATAAAGATAATGATGCTGGATATGGTACATATTCATATAATTCGTTGTATAATAAGGAACCAATGTTTAGATATGATAATATTGGAAAATATAGTGTAAAAATTAAAAATATATTAGATTCCATATATAATCCAAATACAAATACTGTATCTGACGGCATTGTTATTATTTATTGTGAGTTTATTGAATCAGGTATTATTCCAATAGCACTTGCTTTGGAAGAACGAGGTATGACAGCATATGATAAAAACGCATCACTATTACGTAATGAGGATGGTGATGTTAATGATGATTTTAAAGTATTAAAAAAATATAAATATATAACAATTACTGGAAACCAAGCTTTGTCTTATAATAAATCTGAAAATATTCAATTATCATCTAATATTAACAATATAAATGGTGATATAATTAAAGTGATATTAATTTCAAGAGCAGGTTCAGAAGGAATTGATTTTAAATTCATTCGTCAAATACATACAACAACACCTTGGTATAATATGAATCGTTTTGAACAAATTAATGGTCGTGGTGTTCGTAATCTCAGTCACAAAGAATTACCACCTGATAAACGAAATGTATCTATTTATTTACACGCATCTATTTTACCAGATGAATTAAATAAGGAAACAAGTGATTTATATATGTATCGTTTTTCAGAAAATAAAGCAATTGAAATTGGTAAAATCATTCGATTATTAAAAGAAAATGCGGTTGATTGCGAACTTAATAAAGAACAATTTAATTTTAGCAAGGATAATATGTATGAATTAAATAAAAACGTTACACAAACTCTTTCCACAGGAGAAATATTGAAAGATTATCGTGTGGGAGATGAGCCATATAGTAGTGTTTGTGATTATATGAAAGATTGTGCTTATTCTTGTACATCTATGTCTAAAAGTGTTGATATGGTAGAAAATGCGAATACATATAATACATATTATATGGAAAGTAATAAATCGCAACTAATAAATATAATCAAGGATTTGTTTAGGGAACAATATATTTTTACGGATGAAGAATTGGTTAATGCTATTCATAATAAAAACAATTCATATTTATTGGTTGAAATATACAACACTTTAATAGAAATGATTACATATAAAAACGTGCAAAATATGATAATTAATAATGATAGAAAGGGTTATTTAATTAATATTGGAAAATATTATTTATTCACACCTGAAAATATAACAAAAAAGGAACCTAATTTATTATTAAATAATCGTCCTGTTGATAAAAAGAATAATATTATTTATTTTGTTCTTAGCAAACCAGATAAAAATATAAATGCAAATGTTCCACCCGTAATAATAGATAATCAAATTCCAACACATATTCCTGATAATGTGGTTACTAATATTCAAATGAATATAACTGAACCAAATATAATATTAAATAATATTTTAACCAAATTAACCACTTCTATTAGTACTTTTAATGAATTATTATTAAAATCAAATTATCAATTGAATGAAATGAATACATATTTACCAATTGAATTATTAGAAAAAGCAAAATCTTTTTTCATAAGAAAAAAAAATATAACGTGGGAACAAAATTCTGGATATATAGCATTTTATTTGGCATTTATTAATGTTGATACTCCATTATCGCTAAAAATTATTATAGAATTAATAATGAATCACATAATAGATATAATTGTATATGAAAATAAAGTGGGTTTATTAAATTATTTGTTTAGCAATAATAATAATAATAATAATAATAATAATGAAATAATAGAAATAGATATGAAAAATAATAACATAACTATAAATAATGAAAATATGGAAAAATATATATTTAATTATTTTAAAAATAAAATTGTTATAGATGATGAAAATAAATACTTATTGTTTCACAATACATATACAAATAAGCCAAATTGTTATCAATATGTAAATAATAATACTTGGGAATTGGTGGGAAAAGAACAAACACGTGAAATAGTAATGGTAATTAAACGTAAAAAAACGGCATATACGGAATTAAAAAATGCTGAAACCATAAGTTATATTGATTATGAAAAGGGTGATTATATATATAAATTAAGACAAATAGACGAACAAACAAATAATTTTTCCGTCCAACACAAGGGTTCTAATTGTATTTTTAGGAATAAAAAACAACAAGCAGTTTTATGGGATGATGAATTAACTGGTAATATGTTTGCTAATACAAATCAAATAATTAATTTACAAAAAGTACTTACAGTTGGACAGATATGTGTATTTACCGAATTATTATATCGTGCTAAACAATTACATACATTAAGTGAGATGAATAATAATAATGCTCAAACATATAAAAATTGGTTTTATAATTATGATGAAATTAACTTATACATGTTTTAACGTAAGTATTATATTCGCAAACACTTTTGTTTTTAATATTGATATGTATGAATGTAAATAATAGAATAATTGTGGTAAAAAAATAAAAGTAAAATTAAAATAAATAAGTATGTAATATATATTATATAATAATAAATACATATATAATGGCTCGTAGTTTATTTACTTCATATGAAATAATATTAATATTTATAATTTCGTTGTTGTTTTTTATGTATTTAATACGTTATTTTTATAATACAAATGAGAGTTTTTTGACAATGGATAATATATTTGCGTCAATTCCGTTGGAACCAATTAATAAATTGGAAATAAAAGAAAAAATTATGAATCAGTTGTCACCAATAAATAATTTTTTTAAAACAATTACATTATCAAATGATAAATTATTCGTAGAAAAGGGATTAAAAAATCATGATTTTTATACAAGTGTATATGATTCGCTTTTATTTACTAATTTTATTACACCTTATGAATTTGGAAACATTATAAATAATACTTCACCTGACCAAAACAGTATTATATTAGATATTGGGTCTAAAACGGGAAAAAATGTAGATATGTTTTCACAATTAGGATTAAATATAATAGGAATAGATTCATCTCCAAGTATGATACTTTCTGCTGAAAAACGATACCCACAATATAATTTTATGAGAAAAAGTATAAGTGATGCTGTACATGCTTCTAAAAATTCATATACACATATAACGTGTTTAGGATTTGAATTATACAAATATGAAAATAAACGTCAATTTTTCAAAAATTGCTATGATTTGCTAAATTTGAATGGATATTTAATAGTTGAGGTGGTTGATTTGGAATTTACTTATAGAAATAAAGAAAAACAAATTGGTAATTATACATATAAAATGACAACTGAAACTCAGCCATCACCAGATAATAATTCAATTGTTTTAGTAAAAGAATTATTTAAGAATAATAAAACGAAACAAACCCATACATTTAAACAAATATTATATATTGAAAGTATTCCAATTATATTATATAAAGCACAAACTGCTGGATTTATCGTACAAGGCAAGTTTAACACACTAAAAAATAATCAATATATTTATATTTTACAGAAAAACTAAAATTAATTTGATAAAATAGAAAGAGTATGCGAAATAAATAATATATTTTGTTAATATATATTATTTTTTATCATATTAATTGGAATATTATAAAATAATTATATATATATATATATATTTACAATGGTACATTGGGAAAAAAATCAATTTTTAGAATGGTGTGCGGATGGTTCTCCTATAAATAATCAAGTCACTGAACTTTATTTATCAAATAGTAAATTGAAAGATGATACTTTGAATACGTTATTTGAAAACATTGGAAATCTTACTCAATTAACTGAACTTGATTTAATTAATAATAACTTAACTACTTTACCTGAAAGTATTGGAAATCTTACTCAATTAACCAATCTTCATTTGCGTGATAATCAATTGACTACTTTACCTGAAAGTATTGGCAATCTTACTCAATTAACTCATCTTAATTTAAGTAATAATCAATTGACTACTTTACCTGAAAGTATTGGCAATCTTACTCAATTAAATCATCTTTATTTATTTAATAATAACTTAACTACTTTACCTGAAAGTATTGGCAATCTTACTCAATTAAATCATCTTAATTTAGGACATAATAACTTATCTACTTTACCTGAAAGTATTAGCAATCTTACTCAATTAAGATTTCTTTATTTGCGTAATAATAATTTAACTACTTTACCTGAAAGTATTGTAAATTCTAACCTAATAAATACTGTTATGTTATATGATTATGATATATTAACAAAAGAAAAATATGATAATTCTATTAATAATTATAATAAAACATTAGAACAGCTTGCTAAACAAATTTATGCGAAAAATTTTAATGAATCGCTTATGAATCAAAGTATTATTATAACAATGCCAAACAATAATAATTTTTCTCGCGAAGCAATTATAACAGGAATTAATCCACTTACTTTTAGCAACAATGTTGTACTAAAAAAAGGTGAAGAATATAATTTTTATATGCCAAATAAATCTATAAATGAATTGCCTCAAAATGATATCTTGTTAAATAAATTAAGTGATAGAAAAAAAATGCCATATGATGTTTGGAATTTAATAAAGCAATATGGTGGAAAACGAACCAATAAAACCAATAAAAGAAAGAATAATAAAAATAACAATAAATCCAAGAAATTCAGGAAATCCAATAAAAACAAAAAAACTAATAAAAGTAATAAAAGTAAGAAAAGTAAGAAATCTAATAAAAACAAAAAAAATTAAAACGAATAAAACGAATAAAACGAATAAAACAAATAAAACAAATTAAAACAAATAAAACAAATTAAAACAAATTAAAACAAATAAAACGAACAAAATATAAATTATATGATATTATATATATATGATAATATGTCTTATTTTTTTGATTTATTAAATAATAAACAAATAATAACAAATAATTTAATATTCAGTAAAAAAATAGACTTTGATATTAAAAAAAAAACTACAATAAATAATATTGATATTTATCAAATATCTATTAATAATTGTTTACATTATATAAAAACAAATAAACTATTTTTATGTATATTGATTAATAATTCATTTTATGTATTTAATTTAATTGATGATGAAGATGAAATTCCAGAACATATAAAAACACTACTTAATAATTTAATTAAAAACTTTACAAATGAAGATGTGCAATTATTAAAAACCAATCAATATAAAATACTTTCTATTTTAAAACGAGATAAATATAAATCAATTAAAAAAAAATTACTTAAATATATTAAATTTAGTTTATATCCATTAATATGTACTAATGAAATAAATTTAGAATCTGCTAAAACTGAAATTAATAGATTAAATAAAATATTAAATTGTGATTTATTTAAATTAACAATTGATTACGTTTTTAATTTAGAAAAAGATAGTACTGTGACAACATTTGATTTAAATAATACTGAATCGCTAATATTATGTTTGACTAATAATAACAATTGTGTATCTTCTATAACATTAACTATTGAAGGTAATTATATGAATATTGATTCCAGAACACATGAAAAATATGAAGGTCGTAAATTTAATAAATTATTAAGAGCAGTTGCAATAATAATTGCTCAAAAACTAAATGAACGTATATATTTTATAAAATCTGAAGCTATAAATCCTATATCTTACAAGTTGATGAAAAATACGTTTCATTCAAATATAATCTTGGATAGAGATAATAATGATGTTAGTAATACATCTTGTAATGAAATAGTAAATAAAATAAATAATTTTGAAGAAATTACAACTATATTAACCTTGAATGAAGAAAATATTAAAAATGCTGAAAATGTATTTGAATCAATTATTAACACGGAATTTAAATGTATAAATGGAGGAAAATGTAATAGTACATATCATAAACGAAATACTAATAAAACTAATAAAACTAATAAAACGAATAAAATGAATAAAATGAATAAAACTACTAAAACTGATAAAACTAATAAATGTAAAAAAAGTAAAAAAGTAAAAAAGTAAAAAAGTAAAAAATTAAAAAAGTAAGGAAATTCATAATTTTTTATAAAAAATGTACGTACTATTTATATTTTTTATAATTTTTATGGTTTTATTTACATAATAAAATTGTATTCTTGTAGTAAGTTTGTTAATTTATTTGTGCTGACAATATTATTATATTTTTTTGATTCCAATTGTAATTGTTTTTGTTTTTCAATTATGAGTGATTTATCATATAATTTATTACTTTCAATAATATGTATATTATATTCATCTATTAGTTCAGATATTGTTTGTAACATTTCAGTATCAACCGTTTGCGATAAACAAAGCCAATCTAAATAAGAACAATTAGAACTATAACTATTTTTAATATTACCACGATTTTGCTGTTTATAATCTTTGAATAATTCAAATGATTTATCCAAAGACAACATTTTAGTATCTTTACTTACCTTGTAATTATCACTTAACCAACAAACCATTCTAAATTCAGTTTGTGTCATATCATAATTTTTTAATATAGATGACATATTGTATGTTATCAAGGTATGTGTATTTATATTTATGAAATTATATATATTAGGACACCCTTCCATAAACATATCACTATCCTCACTTAAACAACCGTGAGCAATATTATTCTTTACTAAATAACAACACAAATCATCAGCTTCCCCAATAGCTTGTATACATGGATAATTAAAACAAGCAAATAATTTTTTTACAGCATCTACATGTTGCTTAGTAATTACAACACTTTGTCGGTTCATAATATACAATTCATTTTTTAATTTTTTTAAAGTTGTTGGGTCATCACAATTATTTATTTTTTCAATCAACGCATCCTTATTTGAAATCGCATATTCCTTCAATTCTTTTCGTTCAAGCAATGATTTTTTCTTAGTATCTGGCGCCTTTCCATCAAATATAAATATAGGCGTTATTGAATATCTATGGAATAATAAACATAAATTCAACATTCTTTCAATCAAATGGTCCAAAGTTTTACCAGCACAATACATATGCAAATAAATACTTGTGTCAATACAAATTGATTTATTTTTAAGAGTACTTAAATGGATATTTTGCATGCAATTATTACATTCCATACGAATTTTTTTCTTTAAATTACGAATACCCATTTTTTTATTGATAGTATTATTATATAATTATTTTACATTCATTTTTTTACATATTGATTTTTATTAATATATACAAACACACCAAAAAATAAAAAGAAAAGAGTATGCGAATCCACATATTTTATCTTTTTATATTTGTATCTTTTTATATTTGTATATTTTTATATTTTTTAAATATTAAATCAAATTACATATTCCAGTAGTTGTCAATTAATCCCCAATCCTGAAATTTATTAATATTATTTGGGTGATAAGCAAAGTCAATCAAGTCATTATGCACATTTTTTAGCTTTTCCATATGAATTTCTTTGTAATAATTTTCATTTGCATCAATGTTTATTTTCAAATTATTTACAAAACTATCCATCGTTTCCATCAACAAATTAATATTATCATTGTTTATAATTTCATTTAATTCATTACCATATTCGTCAAAGTAAAAGTAATTCACATTGAACCAATCAAAATATACATTGTATTCGCTCACATTCCAACGAAAAGCATCCAATAATGTACTAAACATTTTTTTATATAAACTTAAATGTACATTGCAATATTTATAGTAAATCGTAGTATCAATTTTCAATGCATTTCTACTAATCATATCTTCAAAAACCATAAGATTTTCGTAATCATACAACTTCCATACTTGTCCGTGTGCGTGTGATGCCATAAGCTTACCTGTATTACCTGTTGTTTCAACTTGTGCTTCATTTAAGGATGAATAATCCATATGAGACATTTGAAAAGTTAGATGACATTTCCCCAATGCCATATTAACATTTAATGAGTCACCCCAATAGCTCCCAATATCAATTGTTCTTGGTAACCCACTCATGTTTCGCGTGAATATTAAAATTCAATAATTAATTCAATAATTAGATGTAATAATTATAATTTATTTTAATTAAAATCATTTTTTT
>Ga0098045_1000210_pt1 | contig 25093 bp, 24 predicted proteins | sample 11_taG_FD_77071 | JGI IMG/M metagenome (GOLD analysis project Ga0098045, IMG submission 77071) | Marine viral communities from the Subarctic Pacific Ocean - 11_ETSP_OMZ_AT15265 metaG | ecosystem: Environmental > Aquatic > Marine > Oceanic | place: Pacific Ocean | collected 2015-01-16 | reverse complement strand
ACTAATCTTTAATCCAATACGAGTTTCGTCGTCTGGTATAATCATTTCATAGCTATCTTGACTGTTTATAAACAGCATATTACGTATCCATTATTAGACGTACAAATTGCCCAGGACCAACTTCACTGGGCAATCCATTGTATTCATGTATGTAGTGCTCAATTACGGCACGATACCAGTTCTGGCTATCGTGGTGTGCTTTTTTATTAAACTGATAGATATTATTGTTGGTGGCACTCATTGTACTTAGTGCTCTAGCACTTTCAGTTTGTAATTGCCTTAAAGATAAATTATCTAAATCTGTCATTTAGTCTAGACGAAATCCAATTGGTTTAAGATCATTAGCACCCACACCATATTGCCATTTTTCCAATCCAGCAATTGTATTTCCTGTTTTTGCCATTGCATAACTTGTATCTGCGTCCGCAGATTTTACAGCACTATACCCAGTTACTGATAATGCTGTTGCCATATATCCTGCTATACAGATAGCTTTTTCATCTGCTTCAATATATTGTGCTATATGAGCCATCATGTCTGCATCAGTGTCTGCGTTTATATCAACATTTATAATGACATCTCCGTAAACATGTACAGCTTGACTTGGTGTGGTATCGCCTAAATCCAGTACTAGCCAATCATCACGATCCATTACACCATCTTCTGCACTATATGCATACAGACCACGTGTTTCATCGCCTTCATTTGGATGAAAAGTACCTCCTGGAAAACTATCAGCTGCTGATGCAGGAAAGTTTTGGAATAAAACTAGTGTTCTATTATCTATCATTTCTTTTAGTTCAGTAATTTGGTCAGATGATAATCCGTTATCATGCCATTTATATGTAAAGATATGCATATCTTTTCTCCTTTGTATATCAAACTATTTATTTAATACCCAATAGCATGTAACGTTCGTATTCTGGAGTATCTAAGCTGCCACTGTAGATAAGTTGGCTAAACTGATACTTTTCCTCAGCTTCTGCTGTATTATTAACACAATTGATATGTTGTGTGTTTTCAAAATAATTATTGGTTTGCAAACACACTAGTTTTCCACTGGGTATTTGTTCAAACCAAGTATCATCCATGTGTTCACAACTTGTATTAATTATTAAATCTGGACGAATGCCACACACAACATCATTTTCTGCCACTAATTGTTCAATATACCAACCCGTTCCTGCACGTTTCTTCCACTGTAAATTACATACATCAGTTTCAAATGCTTTAAATCTCCAGGATTGATCGTAACACTGTGGATAGTTAAACTTATCACTGATCCATCTTGCGTCTGGATCTATATCTAAACTGTATAATTTTTTAATATCAGTAAATCTTTCAAACAAGAAGTATGCAATTGTAGCATACCATCCCCCATATAATACAACATTTTGTATACTATCTGCCTCAACATATTCGTCAATTATGTTCATTAACCATAATTTACTCATTACTTGACCACGACTAAAGTGATCATTTAGATTAGCAGCTTTGGCTGAACTGATTGACCATGCACTTACTTGTCTTAAAAATTGGTCATCTATACAATGACTTATATATCTCAACACTTTGCGATGTGTTGAGTGATTATATTCAATATGCTTACTAAAAATTAGTTGTAAAAATTCATCAGTAAGCTCACTATATCCACGATGTATTTCTCTTTTGACTAGATCACGTATTTTGTAAATGTTCCCATGCACAATAGCCTTTTTGATATCTTGGAAGGAATCTAATTGTGGATGCTGAATGTAAGTAAAATATTCCTCAAACCCATTGACCCAGTGAATATTATCATTCATTAGTGGCTTCCTCAAATTGTTCACGCAACCAAGCATAGTCATTAATCAAATGCAATGCTTTTTTATTGTTCTTATAATGATTACCAAAATCTCTACCTTGTTTAGCACCCATTATACTGTATTCTCCATATGGAGATTTTGCACCACGTGAGCACCATACTTCCAGCCGATATTTGTTATCAATATTATCACCATTGGGAATAATACTGGAAGCCAGTTTAGTTGCTTCTCTAAATGCACCTTTCCAGGTATCAAATGGGGTAGTATTAAATGCTGTGATGTTGCTGATTTGAAATTTAGGAACAAACGGACATCCAATAGTAGTAGTCATGTCTACTTTAAATTCTCTAGCGTTTAGTAATTCACGTTTGGGGAATAACTTTACAGCGCCGTAGCCGTATATCAACTTGTTTACTGGATTTAAACTACGCCAAGTGTATACACACTTGTTTTCTGGAATGCCTGGGTATGCCATAATGCTAGGACTAGGAGTAAACTTAAAACTAAATTGCTCATCAATGATAGCATCTGCGTCAACCACATAGAAATAACCAGTTGAACTCTGTTTTGCACATTCCTTGTGTGCATTAAGTATACCATCTATACCATGCACACGCTTGGCATGTGGTGCAAACAGTTGTAGTAGCTGAAAGTTTTCGTCAGCAGAAATTTCATCGTAACTTAGAAAGAATACATCTAACATATTTTAAACCCTTATTTAACTTATTATATATGATTTTGTACAGTTAGTCAAGCACTTTAAATCATTAACCACGTATATTTATAAATACTAACATGACACATATAATAGCAACTTTTGACAAATTCATGACCAGTAAAAAAGATACGCAATACTTTTGGTTTTATGATGAGACAATTGCAGGAAAAAATTATTATCCAGAAAATGACAAAAAAGATTTTGAAATGCTATATCTAGGTAATGATCTTATAATGAAAGACATGTTTCAATTTATAAACATAAGAAATATACCTGCAAATACACCCTATTGTGTTTACATAAAAGCTACAATAGGAAATGATGATATTACCCCACCGCCACCCAATAGAAATGTAATTCTGGAAATAAAACGCAAAGAAACTATACGGGCATTGGGTTATGATAATAGTACACCATATAACGATTACCACCGGGTTATCAATGACAGTCGCAGAGGTTTAGTTGATTGGTTTATAGATGATGTTGCAGAGGTTTTTATAGACGAAATTTCTACAGATAAGGAATTTATGGAAATTATTGGTATAGCAGACCGTCCAGAAAAACTTCATTTGCTTACAGGAGTATATCGCAATAAACTAGTTGAAGATAAAGAACAAAAAACTGGTGTAAAGATTCATAGTGCAAATCCTTTTGAGAAATGGGCAGGGCATAACGCAAAATATATGGCTTCCAGTACTACTGTAGAAAAGACTAAAATATTCCTGCAACAGACAATTACTGATATTGAAAGTTATGCAGTCCGACCTCACAGTAGTTTAATATATAACAGGGTTCCCAGAGCTAGTCGTGCGTTGTTACTAGACAATATGAAACAAAATGGTAATTTAAAAACCAGTCTTTATAGTTGGGGGATAGATTTCCTACGTTTACAACATGAAAATAATCAAGATAGTGTAAAACGTTTTATAACAAAACACAGTGTATGGAATAATAGTATTGATGACGCTGGAGTAAAAAAGTTACATGATATATTTGATACCTGGTATGGCCCTGACGTTGAACCTATGTATTTTCCGGATGAGATAGGAAAGATTACACTTACACAAAATCAAGCACATGGTGTTAACTTAGTACATCCAAGACTGTGTGATTTTAAAATAGTTACAGAAACAATATACAGCCCGTATACTTTCTTAACAGAAAAGACCTTTAAGGCATATCGTACACTAATGCCATTTGTTGTGTTTGCTAATCCTGAAACTATCAAAAGTTTACGTGAATTAGGATATAGAACATATGACAAATGGATAGATCACAGTTACGATAAAGTATCTGAATTTACTCCTAGACTGGAATTATTATCTAAAGAAATAGATAGACTTACCAAAATAACTAGCACAGATTGGGCGCAAATGAGAAAAGAAATGTTACCGGATATAATTTACAACTACCAGCATTTGCTAAACAACTTCAACCGTAGTTATGGGCATGTTTGGTTTGAATAAATACTACTAGAGGAAAATCAATGAAAAACGTATACTTAGCACAGATGAGCTTGGAGTTGCCAGGCACAAAATATTATTACTTTCCCTACAGTGTAGGGGTTGTTTGGAGTTATGCTGCAACAAAGCCGGAAATATGTGACAACTATTGTTTGAAAGAACTTATGTTTGTTAAAGAGCCAGTGGAGAATGTGATTGACCGTATGGAAAACCCCAGTGTATTGGGACTCAGTAGTTATGCCTGGAATACAAATTACAACGAAGAACTTGCTAGACAAGTTAAAGTAAAGTGGCCCAATTGTATTATAATAGTAGGTGGCGCAAACGCACCGGATAGTGATTTACTTTACTTTGAAGATAAACCGTACATTGATTATTTAATACACCAGGAAGGCGAAATAAGTTTTGCAGGACTACTAAAAAGTTTTATAGGTATTGGTAGCGACGAAAAAGTGCCAGGTATTAGTATAAACAGAGACGGTGTGAGACTAAGTACTGGCAAAAGTTTACGTATAAATGATTTAAGTGAAGTTCCAAGTCCATACTTATCTGGCTTGTTTGACGACATTGTAGAAAAGTATGTCAAAACTGACAAACTTATACTTAACGGTATTATCGAAACTAACCGCGGTTGTCCGTTTAAATGTACATTCTGTGACTGGGGCGGTACCACATTTGGCAAAGTGAAAAAGTTTGATATAAGCCGTATTGAAGCAGAAGTCCAGTGGTTTGCTGACAACAAAATAGAATATATAAACAATACAGATGCTAACTTTGGTATCTTTAAAGAGCGTGACATGGCTATTGTAGATATGCTTATTGATACAAAAGAGAAAAAAGGGTTCCCGCAAATCTTTGACACAAACTGGAACAAAAATAATAACGACACAACAGTACGTATGGCAAGTAAGTTACTAGATGCTGGTATGATGCGCCGCTTTACTGCTAGTTTACAAAGTATGAACCCCGATGTGCTGACTGCAATTAAACGTACAAACTTGAACGGTGATCAACTTGACAATATTGTATTAGATGCTCGCCGTATGGGCATTGGTGTTAATACGGAAATGATTGTAGGCTTGCCAGAAGAAACATATGATAGCTGGAAAGACGGTATTTGCCAGTTACTTAAAGATGACTTTATTGTAGAAAGTTATCCACTTGCACTATTACAAAACAGTGAACTTAATTATCCTGCATACAAAGAAAAGTATGGCATCAAGACAAAAAAAGTTCGTAGTTATTTTAGTAATTTTATAGACGAATGGCAGGACATGGTAGTAGCCACACGCACAATGGACGAAAGTACAATGAGTCGTGTATGGTTATGGACCTGGCTTACAAACAAACTAGAAAGCAATGGGTTTACACAACTACTAAGCAGATACTTGGAAAAGCGTCATGACATACCACAGCAAGATTTTTACGAAGCATTACTAGAAGCATTTCTTACTAACGAAGATAGTGTATATTATCCACACTTACAAAAATGGAGCGGATATGCAGAGCGTTTAGAGTTTCAATATTTTATTGCAGGATATGTATATGGAGAAGTGTTGGTTGATATCGGACAATATCGTAGAGCTAAGTTTTTAAAAGAAGTATATGAAGTTGCAAATAGTTTGTTACCAGAGTTTGACCCTATGCTAAGTCAGGTAATGGATTTACAAGATAAATCCCAACGCCAAGTTAAAGAAAAAACGTACAATGTTGTATATGATGCAAACTTATATGAATATCTTACTAGCGATGACGAATTAATTTATGGCACTACCATGTATACAATTTATAGTCAAAGTGTGCCTGACCGGTTTAACGGAGATTGGCAAGCATTTATGAATTTTGCAAGAAAAAATAGAGGCTGGGCTAATAAAATAGAGGCAGCCAATGAAGTTATTACATAAGAATTTTTTAACCCGAAATTTAGTACCTATATGTCAAGGAGCAAACGTTTGGGATTTTTGTTGTGGCACAGGTATGAATGGATTGTTTGCTCTAGAGCACGGTGCTGAGCAGGTTACATTTAGTGATGTAAGACAGCAAACAATGTTAGATTATGCTAAACAAATACCTACTGGTTGCGTTTGGAAATATTTTGATGCTGATCAAATAGACCAATATAAACCAGATATTCCTACCGATAATTTAGACATTATATTGTACTGTGGTCATTTTTATCATGCACGTAATCATTACGAAATAGCAAAAATGCTAACTGCAACAAGTGCCCAGCACTTAATAATTGAAACTAAAATATACACAGAAACTGATGCTGAAATGATAATGACGTGGAGTATGGAAGATACAGAAGAAGTATGGTGGAACACATTTGAAGAAGGTAAGTCAAAAACTTTAGTGGGTGCTCCAAACAAACTTCTTACAAAACAGATATTTACAAATTTAGGTTGGAAACTTACAGATCAAGAAAGTGAATTTGACAACAGTATGGAGTTATTCAAGCACTATTTCCTATTTACTAAGACATGTAGCAAATAACCATGTATGCAGCAAGCCAAATCAGAACACTAGAAATAGAACTAAGCAGTAATTGTCAAGCAAGTTGTCCACTTTGCTTGAGAAATTTCCACGGTGCAACGTATAACAAAGGTTACATTGTAAACAGTTTAACTTGTACTGACATCCAACAAATACTGCCAAAAGAGTTTATACTACAGCTGGATACTATAATATTTGAAGGTAACTTGGGTGATGCAATTGTTGCGCCTGACTTGGCAGACACTGTAGAATACTTGCGTAGTTGTAACAAAAATATGCAAATAGAAATACACACAAACGGTAGTGCTGGTACTGCTGATACTTGGCAACGCCTTGCACAGTATAACACTGTTACATACTTTGCACTAGATGGATTGGAGGACACTCACCACTTATATCGTCGTGGCACACATTGGAGTAAAATTATTCACAATGCTGGTATTTACATGAAATCAGGCGGACATGCAATCTGGAAGTTTATACCACTTAGCACTAATCGTCATCAGCAACAGCAGTGTCAAGAGCTTAGTAAAGAATTAGGCTTTTCTAACTTTGCTGTAATGAGCGATCAAAGACAAAACTGCCATGTGTTTGATGCAGATGGAAAATATCAGTACAGTATAGGCGATCCAAAAGGTCCTAAGGATTTTCAAAAAGCAATAGAAGATTATGAACTAAGCGGAGAACAGCAGGATGCTCGTGTATTACCTAAGAGTATAGACTGTTATGCAGACAAACGAAAATACCTTTATTTAGATGCACTAGGAGATGTCTATCCTTGTTGTTACTTGGGTTCACAGCCACGTACATTTGATCGCAAATATGGTGTACAAAAGTATGTGCATAAGCGTGTGGATGATATGATGTATAGTAACAACTTATTTGAAACTACCATAGATCAAGCAGTGCATTGGTTTAACGAAATACCCAAAGCATGGAATGCACCCATGGAGCAACGTTTGGCGGCCTGTGACAACGTGTGTGGCCGAAACACTAACTATGTGGATATTAAGTAAGTGTTATCCTTTACTAGTGTAACTGTACCCATGCCCTGTATAACGAATTGCTGTATGTGCAAACTGTCTTGATCCATAATCCAGTTCCAGTCTGTTTGAGTTGCGTCAACTTTATCTGCAATCACTAATCTGCCAGTACGATTTACAAAGTGTACAGGATCTACTCCATATAAACGTGTGTTGTTTTGTTCACACCAGTCATCTACAAATTGTTGCATACCTTGTCGTTTTTCCTGTAACTGTTCAGCAGTTAAAAATTCCGGAGGTACAATCATACTAAACTGACTCATTATAGTAGTTTTAGGTACAAAACGTTGATTATTGAGCATACTAGTTAAGTCATTATTAAAAGCAAGTGCTTGTAAATCTTTACCCAATGTATTATAACTACTAATAAGAACGCTTTGTTCAAAACAAGCACCATCATACGCTAGGCTATCTTCAGGTTCCAAGTTTAATGCATATTGACGTTCTATACTGGCGGCACCGCAACTACTGACATAGCGTGGTAAGTTACCCCTGCCTTCCGCTTCATTTAACACCCTAGATTCCAAGTTATGTATAGCAAAATTTAAGTCGCTTAATCGTTTTTGTAAAGCAGGTACGGGTTCCATTTGTGTGTTTTCAGCAAACTTGTCATGTAGTTCATTTAAACTTTTTTGCGAATAAGGGAGTTGTATCCAGCAATCTGGTATTATAATATCTGGGTAATTAGTAACAATGTCTGCGCATATATCATATATATTTTGATTAAGTTTTGCTACGCTGTCAGTAGGGGTAGGACATTCCGTAGTTAGTTCTATATGGGTACCTGCATAGTTATCAAATATATTTTGCCAGACTTGACAAAATTTTTTGCTTGCGCTATTATTGCGAAATACATATTTAAAGGTGTTAGTATTCTGTAAGCTCTGTAAAGTTATTTTCATTATTGGCATATGATTATTTATATAAATAAGTATGTAGTTAATATAGGATTTCAAATGAACAAAATTGGATTTATAGGTTGCGGTAAACTAGGTATGCCGTGTGCAGAAGCTATTGCACAAAAAGGCCATGATGTTAGTGGATATGATATTGTCAAGCGTACAAGTAATCACGTAACAATGTTTCCCACAATTCAAGGCGCAGTACAGGGACGTGATATTGTCTTTGTTGCCGTGCCTACACCACATGAACAATTGTATGATGGGCGTGTGCCAAGTGCGCATCTAGAGCCAGTAGACTTTCGTTATGATACTGTAAAAGAAGTATTGGCTGAAGCAAATCGGTATATGACACAGGACCAGATGATTGTTCTTATTTCTACGGTTCTTCCTGGGACGGTCAGAAGAGAATTTGTAAAGCATGTGACTAATACAAGATTTGTATACAACCCATACTTAATTGCAATGGGTTCAGTAGCATGGGATATGGTTAACCCTGAAATGGTTATGATTGGCACAGAAGATGGAAGTGAGACTGGTGATGCAAAAGAACTAGTAGACTTCTATAAGACTGTAATGGAAAATGACCCACGCTATGAGATTGGCACATGGGACGAATGTGAATGTATAAAAGTATTCTACAACACATTTATTAGTGCTAAGATTGGTCTAGTGAATATGATACAAGACGTAGCAGAGAAACAAGGTAATATCAACGTTGATATTGTGACCAATGCTCTTGCTAAATCTACAATGCGTATTATGGGTCCACAATATATGACAGCGGGTATGGGCGATGGAGGTGCTTGCCATCCAAGAGATAATATTGCATTAAGGTATATGGCACGAGAACTTGACTTAGGATATGATTTATTTGATTCTATTATGAATGCACGTGAAATACAAGCACGTAACCTTGCCAAGAAGCTAGTAGATCTCTCTAATGAAAACAGCATGGACATCTATATCCATGGTAAAGCATACAAGCCTGGTGTGGAGTATGTAGATGGCAGTTACAGTTTACTTATTGGACATTATGTAGAACAAATGGGTAAACTTGTCAAGTATATTGATCCGCTTACTGGCGACAACGAACGCCCTGAGCGTCCAGCAGTTATCCTGCTAGCACACAGTGCAAGTACTACATATAAGTACATGCAAGAAGAAGGTGACGACACTGATCAACTGTATTGTGTATTTCCTATGCATAGCATAGTTGTTGATCCTTGGCGCAAATTTATGGCAGAACATCATAATAGTTTGCAAGTTATACACTATGGAAACAGTAGATAATGTTGCAAATATGGGGTCATGGAGATGGCCTAAATGTAGAAACAAATTGTAATTGCATACCTGTAATTTATAGACGTTTTGCAGAAGGTAGTCATGCGTTACAAGGACAATTTGCTTATTTTATAAGTGGATATTTTGGAAGGTATACTGCAGACCCTGACTATGTAAATTGGCTGGATAATGTACACATTCCGAACCAGATACAAAAACAAATACGCAAAGGTTCAGCAATTGTCGTTGTTGATGACACTGCTGAAAGTTTTAGTACACACGATATAGGCCCTACACTTGAACGTTTTAGTACAAGACACAATCTTGACGACAGTAACTTTGTGTTTAGTACAAACAATCTAGGATTTAAAAAACAATCGTACTGCGATGTATATAGTGCGCCATTTGCATTAGAATACTGTAAGTATGCAATTATTGACAAGGATCCCCTTTATTATGATCCAATAATACAACAACGTGGAAGATGGGAATACCCTTTTATAAGTTTAGGAGGAGAGCCACGTGAACATCGCAGGATACTACATAATATGATTAGAGATCGCTATCCGGACACTGGTATTTGTACAATGAATACTGGCTTTAGAGGTACAGATTACAGCGACATTCAATTTACACCGGAGTCAAGTCCTTATGAAAAGGATAGTACAGAACCTTTTATATGGCATCAAATTAATGCAAAGCATTACATTAATATACCTTATGCAGCTGTAATGGAAACACATATAAGTTCAGATAGATCTAGTATTACAGAAAAGGCTTTTAAAAATTTAGTTTATCCACAACCATTTGTTCTGCTAGGAGCCGCTGGTATTATCGATCGTATGAAACAATACGGATATAATTTTTATGATGACATACTAAGCCATGACTATGATACTATACAAGACAATGCAACCAGAATAAAACGTGTGTTTGAAAGTTTTAGTTGGCTAATAGAACAACCAACTAACTTAGTTTACGAACGCACTGTGACTGAACACAATAGAAACATAAGTCGTAAATTAACCATTGCACAAGACTTCGTAAGTTATCTACACCACAAATTATCCTAATTATTAGAACTCAACATCACCAGGGTTTACATGAGTTTTCCACACAGTATCAAAAAATTCAGGACCAAATTCTGATCCATACTGTTGTTCTAGTTCTTCCATTACTGTCTTATAGTAAGGAAACTGTTCAAAATATGCTGGTGTTCTCAATGAGATATTTTTATGATACTGAAAGAATCTAGAACTGAAAGGCTTTGTACCAACTCGCTGTTTCATATTGTCTGTGTGTAGGTATATACTATTCAGTCTGTCGGGCTCGTTTTCACGACCAATATATTGATCCAGTTTTGCATATATACGATCCCAGGGAACAAGATCATGACTCAAGTAAGCTGGGTCAAGAACGTTATCATAGACACAGTTACTTGTTATTAACCATCCATGCCCAAGACGTTCGTCGTTAAATTTAGTGCTAAAACTATTAAAGAAATATTCCAGTGTTTCATCAAAGTGTGGTAAACTAAAATAGTTATGTGTACATGTCAGTGCAATTTTAGCATGATGCTGTAGTTCCATCATATTATGATGGAATCTATTCCAATCTAATCCATAGCGAACAAGTTCAGCACGTGGGCCAATATTTTCAATACTAACGCCAATTGTCCAGTGTGCAAACTCATTGGTTTTCTTAATAGTATCAACCATACGATCAAACAGCGGACCTTTTGTATTAAGGTTTGTAGTAAACATTAAGTTAACTTTTTCATCAAATGTTTTAAAAATAGGTGTTAGGTTGTCGATCAATGTGTATACTTCCGGCATAAGTGTAGGCTCACCACCTAGGAAATTAATGCTTAACCGTCTAGTTTTATCTACTTGTTTGATTCGCTCTACTAATAATTCCATCATGCGTCGAGTCCATTCAATTGTGTACTCGTCTTTTGATTTTACACTTTGTCCTACTTCCTTTTTCCATGTAGTACTACTCCATGGTCCGCAATATACACATGCTAAATCACACTGATCACCAATATCAATTTCAATATACTGTGCATGATCAGTATCTATTAGAACATCTTTGCTGTTAGTGATAAAATCATCTGTCCAGGTATTCCAACTATGCCGTATTGCATTATCGCCATTGCGAACACACAACTTACATGTATGTGTAGGTATTTGATTTTTGAGCAACATTGTTTTCTTATTTTCTACATTAAGATTATAATTTTCAAAAACATCTACCCCCAAATCGGCCATCTCTTGAAATGTAATTTTCTGCCCAACACTTTTACAGCAATGTCGTATTTCTTGGCGTCTAAAATCTATATTTGTATCTGTCCATAGCTTACTACAAACGTTTTGTTTAATCCTCATGCCAATAGTCCTCAAGTTCTGGTATTACATCTATTATACTTATATTTCGCATTTTGTCACGCATTTTTGTTATTCTTTTAAACTCATGCCAATTTTTTTCATCACTATGTTGTATAAGACTTGTTACAATTGGACTTAAATCTTTACTGCCATTCATATTGTAATCAGTATTGTAAGTTTGTTTTATATCCTGAATAAGTTTATCCTTTAGTGCAGATGGTAGTACATCTACTTTGTAAAATGACTGCCATACTGGATTAAGCCAAACTGGAAAATCAAAGTCTAATTGAGTTCGATAAAACTCTAGTGTGTCTACTAAATCAAAAACAGTATATGCACTATAGGTATATGCATTAGCAAAAAAGTCGTCAGGATCCAATCTTTGTTTAATAAGATGTATGTTTTTTAAAAACTCATCCCACTTGGCAGGATACCTGCTGTATTCAAAAGTTTGTTTGTGTCCATCTGCACTTGCCAAGATAGTTCTCTTGTTAAAGTTTTCTAGTATGTCAAAGAATTCTTCATTATAAATGCTGCCGTTAGTTGCAAAGTTTACATCAATGGTGCTTGCATATCCGTGTTCTACTACTCTTAATAAGAATTTTTTTACTTCAGGAATTAGCAAAGGTTCTCCACCATATATGTTAATACGTTGAACACTTTCAAATCTATCTAAAAGCTGATCCCATAGTTTTTCATTACGCCACCACTTTACCTTGAAGGTATTGCCTGTGCCAAATATTTGCTGATCTTCCGACAGTAGCATGCTACTACTAGCACTATCACAAACAACACACATCTGATTACATACATTGCCTATTTTCATATCTAAATCAATTAAATCATGTGTTGTAGCTCCACTATTGTTCCAATGATAATCTACCTCTGAGGCAAATCTTCGGTTGCTATTTTGTCTCTGACTGGTTATACCCAATCGCTCATTTACATAGCATTGCTCGCATGCATCACTTGGTTTATTGTCTATCATGTTTTGTCTTATCTCTTGCCAGCCTGTATTGTTTACTACGTCTGTAAGTGGTAGACTGTTTAAATTAAGGTAGTAAGGATCTATACTGACTTTCCGGTTGTTCATATCACAACACATACTGGCCTGGCCATTAGGTTTTATTTCTAAACCCGAAAATGCCTTTATACAATAATATTTGTTTAATTGGTTCAAGGTAAATATTCCATAAAATCAAAAGAGTAGTTGCTACTCAGTACATATTTGTAAGTATTGTGAATTCGGTCTGCTTCTTCTAAACTCATCATATCATACAAGTCTAACACACAATCTATAACTATACGACAGTTATACTTATCTTGCATGTTTTTTATTCCCAACGGCCTGTATTCTATACACCCAGGTATGCTAAATCCAGCATAATGTAAAGTAGAAACGTTATTCTGATCTAGAAACTCCTTGACTTCATTTGTGTCATAACTTATAATATGATTATCACATCCATGTTTTACACTGTTTAACACAGCATGATGCGGTTCTTTCCAGGGATATCTATCGCTCTCTGGTTCGGGTAGATATGTTTGATAAGCAGCAAGCACAACAGGACCAGGCCACTTATAAAGTAACTGACAAATACGAGATACTGTTCTCTCCATTGGAGTATTTAAATGTGTGTGTCCTGGATGATATTGGTCCCAAGTGTCAATAATCATAAGTGCGGATGTCATAAACATATTTATCATAAATATAATTATATTAACAGTTAATGGAGCTCGAATGGACTATCCAGATAATAAAAGTTTTTGTATTGCACCTTGGGTGCATTTACACTTGTTGCCCAATGGTAATGCAATGCCGTGTTGCTTTTGGGACCAACACCACAAACGTGATTTTTATGGTAACATAAACGATCATGACAATGTCAATGATCTAATGAATCATGATAGCTTTAAGGAATTAAGGTTAAAGTTCTTGTCAGGGGAACAACATCCAGGATGTGACAGATGTTATAACCATGAAGATAATGGTAGAATGAATAACAGTATGCGAGCTTGGTTTAACAATACATTTAAAAGTGACGCTAGTCGCCGTAGTGTAGAAAATACACAACAAGACGGTACAATAGAACCTAATGTTGTATATTTGGATATACGATATGGTAATATCTGTAACCTAAAATGTCGCATGTGCGGATATGAGTTAAGTAGTAGTTGGCACGAAGACTTGATTAAGTTAGAAAAAATTGTCGGTATTAAAGAAGACAATCCTCGCAGTCAAGCAAATAAACCTAAATTTATTCATGTAGATGCATATGACAAAATAGAACCCTTCTTGGAGCATGCAGAAGAAATATACTTTGCAGGAGGTGAACCCTTACTGTACCCTGAGCATACTAAAATGCTTGACAAACTTGTAGAGACAGGTAATACAAAATGTAGAATCAAATATAACAGTAACCTTAGTACTCTTAGTTACAAAGGAAGAGACATCATTGAGCTTTGGAAAAAGTTTGACCTTGTAAGTGTTGGTGCAAGTATTGATGCTATGGCACAGGGCGTGGAGTTTATACGCACTAATCTAAAGTGGAAAGTTTTTGAAAAAAACTTCAATCGTATAAAAGAAGAACTACCACTTGTACATCTATTTCCTGCTCCTACAATTGGAGTATTAAACATAGAAATTTTCCCAGAGTTTAACAGATATTGTATTGAAAATGACTGGTGTAAACATGCACCATTTATACCTAACTTTATTAATGTTCCCGACTGGCAAAATCCTAAAATACTTCCAGACTGGTATAAAGAACGTATTATACAAAAATACAATATGCATATTGATTGGATTAAACAGCGTATGGACGATCCTAATATAGAATATGCAGGACAGAATCAACTTAAAGGCTTGAAACTTGTACTAAGTTACTTACAAGAAAATGTTAACGATACAGACACCAACGAAAAACTTATACACGAAGCATGGCAAAAGTTATGGAGTTACAAAATTGCAGATCCTGAGTTAGACTGGAGTCAAAGTCTTCCTGAGTTGTTTGCATTTTTTACAGAATACAAACAACGCAAAGGCTGGACTAATTGGCCTGATTAATCACTTGTTTGATATCCATTATCAGAAATTTGTTTCTTACGAAGATTTTGCTGATGTCTTGTACTTTCATAAAGACTGTCAATAGGATTATTTTTAGTTTGACAGTGTTTTGTACACTGTGCAATTCTGCCATCTTTATGCTGAGGAATATCCCAAGTTGCACGAATCTTTTCAAAGTACTCAGTGTTGTCTAATACACCACGCAGGCCGTGTTTTAAAATATTAATATTATCAAAACCGACATTTTGTTTTAGCCATTGGTAATATTGCATGTTTATAATTCCATCTGCATTCTGGCTAACATGGCCTAGGAAACAACAAGGATGTACACCGCCTAAGGCATCAACATAAATTTCACGTTCACGTATATGCATACAGTCAATGTTACGTGCGCTATCTAACCAATCCATTGCACCGTTTTGGGTATCTTTTTCTAGGTTACCTTCGTTATATTTAAAATGTTTTATGAATACTTCTTTTGAAAGTTCATGTCGTTTAGCTACTGTACTTCCTTTAATTTTGGTCTGTTCTAATGAAGTACTGTTTAACCAATTGTCATCAGGAGCAGGGATAAAGTATTCTATATCTCCAACGTCATCTAAACTAAGCATACCGTCCAAGCCCATTCCTTTTTTCTCTTCTGTAAATCCAAATGCTTTTTTGTAAAAGAAATTTACAAACCCCATTTTTTCGCTTAATTTTTTTGCTTCTTGTACTTGATGTTGGTTATGTCCAAATACAAGATATTCCCATGTACTAGGACCGCCTGCAGCAATGTATGCTTCAACATTGGCTATTAATTTGTTCCATTTTACTTTTTTACGATAGATATGATTTGTATCTTCTAGGCCATCAATACTCCAGATAGTCATGTCTTTATGAGGATTCATTATGCCAGCAAGTTTTCCCCAAAACTTAGGACTACGCATACCTCCATTTGTATGTATACGAACTGCACAATTCGAGTTTGATTCTTTAATATATTTTACAATTTCAAATAAGTCAATACATGTGCCTGGATCTCCAAAATTACCACACATTAACACTAAATTGAGTTTTCCTAAAAATTCCTGGTCAAACGTATCTTGAAACTGTTGTATGGTCCATTCGTTTGTATCTAACCAAGGTAAAGTATACCCCCCACTTACATTGCGTGGGCATCCAGGACAACTAGCATTACATTTACTACTAAGTTCTATATGCATTTTACGCACGTCATCATATTTTATCATACTACAGCTCATGATTTTGTCTCACTCTTATTTTTGGTTGGAATTAACAGTTGATCTTCCACTGCTTGTGCCAATGTGTCTAAATATATTGGACGACCCCACGTAGTAGCATCGCCATCTTTAACTGGTTCCTTGACTGGATGTATATTATGACTAACATCATATCCCTCGTACCAGTTTACTAAGTCTGGTAAGTTTGAAAATGCTGTCATAAAATTTTTGTTCCTACGTACATCATACTGCTTGTAAAAACTAACAAAGTCACGCTGGCGAGTTTCAATATCGCTGTAATCTCTAACACTGTGTCCTTCGTCAACTACTTCCATGTATGCCAATGTTCTTTCAAACCCATCTTGTTCGTGTTTATGGAACCGCTCTTTTTGCTCACTGTACCAATCACTTAAATATTTATGGCGTTCTTTTCTTACTTCTTCTGGTAATGTAGTAATACTCTGAAAACTAGGAAAACGTAAAATGTTATAACTCATATCAACAAATGTTTCATCTTCTGCAAATTTACCACCATTATATTCTTCTCGCATATCGAAAATCTGTTCATGCATCTTATCAATACTGCCCAAGCATAATGCATTGATAGTTAACATACAGTGTACCATGCCAAAATTTCCTTCATTTAACATGTATTTGTAGTTGTCAATCCATTCGTCATACACAAGACCGTCACGTATGTATTCTGCTTGTTCGCCAAATGCTTCATTACTGGTGTAAATATCAAAAGCATCAATTTTATGACTAAGTTTAACTAACCTGTGTAAATGACTACGCTTACACCCCAAGTTAGTGTTAACTGCTAGTCGTACTTTGCATCCGGGATTTTTATCGTACCAATTAATTAATTTCCAAAAGTCATAACTAACAGTAGCTTCACCGCCGGTAACTCTTAGCTGTTGTAAATTGTGTTGTAAATCAGTTTCCCACCACTTCCAAAATGCCTGAGTATATGGATTTCCTTCGTTCTTAACACCATATGGTTGAGCCCATTCTCCAGTATGTGCAAATGCTCCCCAACCATCACTGGTCATGTTATCATATGGTCCATTCTTTTTAATATCATGCCCCCACGTTGTACTATATCCAGCATTACAATAACTACATGCAAAATTACAATTACTATCAAATGCAATCTCTAATGTCTTGGGCGTAAAGCTATCTCTCCAATCACTAGTAAAGGCGGCTTCTAGTTCTTCTTCACTATATGGTGTACTTTTATAATAACGATCACTTACATAATCATTACCCATATCTTCAATTTTCCAGCAATATTCACATTCCTTAGGACGTACACCTTCTTGCATTTGTTTACGTACTAGCTTTTTATATACTGTATTATGTAATGCACTTGGATCTTTTTTAACATCGTTTTCATTAATTTTATGTGGTGGCGGATGATGACAACTAGTTGTCGCACCGTTTCCGAGCCACACAGTAGCATTATACCATTTTGCTCCACAAAAGCTAGTACTCTTTTTATCAAGCACACGTGTACGCCATTCTACTGGTGTTTCTTTAATATTTTTCTTTTTATTGGCCATTATGCTTTTTTACCCTCTGCACGATATTGTGCTTGCATTTCATAATACAAATCATTATAGTATTGACAATCAAAATAAAATTCTTCCATCTCTGGAAATGTTTGTACAAAGTCAGTACCATGCCGTTCATCCATTTTATTTACAAAATCATAAAACATAGCACGTTTTTTAATAAGGTCAAAACCTTCATTACGTTCAGGCCTATTCTTCTGATTAAAATATAAACGGTGTACTACAATACGCTTAAACTTGTCAATTTCATATTCTTCAAATCCCTGATGATCACTCCATGCACCATTACTACTACGATTACTCATATAGTCTAGTGTAGGCAACAAATAATCTTCCACTAGTTGATGGCTACATATCTGAACATCCAAATAATCTGGACTTCTTAAATACGGAACATCAAGTCCAACTGTTACACTGTGATCTGGACTGTGTTCTCGCCTATCAGTAAGCGACATGTCGCCAGGCCGTGTAATGCGGAATCCAGTACTAGTTTCCAAATGCTGATTGCTGTTGTTGGGATTGTATTTTTGTTTGAGTTGATATTGCCATTCTAGTAACTTACGGAATCCAGTAATACTGAATATATTAAATGTAGCCATAATAACTGCACGTACATTACCAAGTTGTAGTAGTTGTTCATATCGTTTACGGAACAATTCAAAATTCAATCCACGTCTAGCATACTCAGCTTGTTTACCCCAACTTTCAACACTAGTATAGATGGTAATCTTTTTAACATGATTATCTTCTTTAAGAACAACGAGCTTCTCAATAAATTTATCCCAAATTTTATCAGGTATACTAAGGTTACTGTTGATACTAAACTCTAGTTCTGGATTTGGATTTTGAATAAAAAAGTCCATTGTTTTGAGTGTTTCTTTACTCATCAATGGTTCGCCACCAGTAATACGGAAATGTTTTAAATGCTTATACGCATCAGGAAACCATTTCCAAAATGCATCAATGTAAGGATTAAAGTCTCGATTTTTATAACTTAAATTATCTAGATCCTGATACCCTTGTACCCAAGTTTCAGTTTTATCACCTTCGAAAACTTTGATAGGCCCGTTTAGTTTTAGATCTTCTACCCACTTGCTGCTAAATTCTGGACCGCAATAATGACAAGCAAGGTTACATGCATTACTAAAACTAACTTCCAGATAACTTGGATATATATTTTCATCACCTTTAAGATTAACAACTTCATCAAAGTCAGTAAGTGCCCAGGGTTCTAAACTTTTGTAGTGTCTATCACTAGTTCCACTATCGTCTTCAACTCTCCAGCAATAATCACATTCACTGGGCTTTTCATTATTAAGCATTTCAGTTCGTGCTTTTTTAAGTACACTGGTATTAAACAGTGCGGCTGGATTGTCTTGTATCTCTCGTAACGGTATTTTGTGTGGTGATGGATGATGGCATGCATGCGTCATACCAGTACCCAAGTGCATAGTTACTTGCTTAAACTTAGCCATACAAAATCCGCACCCTTTGCTGTCAAGCAAGGATTTTATTTTTTCTAGATTATGATGATTATTGCCAATAGTGCCGTCTGGCTCTTTTGCCCAATCTACTTCTTGAAATTTTTTAACTGTCATTTATTACTCAATTTCTGATATAACATTATCTTCTCGAATCATTGGTGCCATCCGACTTGGATTTATGTAAACTTCCTTAAAAAATTCACTTGCTTTTTCATCCATGTCTGCAATCTCCAATAGTAATTCGTCTTGAAGTATACGGCCCAATCGAATTGTTTCAGCTTTTAGCTTGTCTTTATTATAACGATATCCAGTTGCTGGACATAGCTCTCCATCAGGATCTGCAAATTGTGGCATTACAGTCTCAGTCCAAAACTTAGTGTGCCATTTGAAGTCACGTACATCACGCCAATCCCAGGCATCTCTGTCTAAGTTAGTCATATAGCATCCCAATCTTGCTCCATAAACTGCCCATAATCCATTGGGAACATCTTCACCAACACTCATCCATACTAACATACGTTGATAGTTTTTACGATGTAATTTTTTAAGGGCTCGCTTATCAACAATGTTACCATCTTCCAAACTCATCTTACAGCCTTCACGGAACCCTGCACGATATGCTTGATATGGTGATCCGTTGTTTGCTACATCACAATAGATGTTATTCATTTGAACATAGTTGATATTCCAACAAAAGTCAACCTGTGCATGCTTGTCATTTTCTGGAGCCGCTTCATGTGTACGCATTGCGTTCACAACATGTACTGGCCAACATTTGATACCACCATTACCATATACAAGTCCGTTTACTGCATTTTTGCCTGCCCAACTAATAACATCATTATCACCAATGGTATCTAAATCTAGTTCAATATTAAAAAAATCACTGCGCACAATATTATCTGCATCAATGGTAATAAATCTATCAGTTTCAACCAGTGCCGCGGCGGCTTTATGCGCTGCATCACTACCCCACACGCCATGACTGCGTAACGCCCATGGGCATTTTTCCAGCAAGTCTTGATAATTTTGATCAGCATTTGGTTCGTCATAACTGATGAACACCACATCAAATTCTGTGATAGGTACTATTTTGCTCATGTGTTGGCTCCTTTGATTGAAAATGTTACTTTGTGCTTTTGGTGTAACAGGTTATAATTTTGTATATTTCCCTCAATTTTTATAGCACATTTCTTTTTAGTTTTAAGTTCACGTATATTTATTGGTATGCTTCCATAGTATTCATCCGGTGTATTGCCCACTAAGTATACCCATAATTTATCTTCATGCAGTCCGATATCAGTTAATTCACCACTACTTAGTGGTGTTGTAATTGTAAGGAACTCCCCCTTTTGGGTTATGTTAATATGTCCTTGATTATGATTGTGTTCAGCATATCTGTGTATATAAGAAAAATTCTTGACAAGACTTTGCTGTGCAATATTCAATGGACTATTAAAAATATCCAAGTAGTAATTTTTAAAACAACGTCTAGTTAAGAATCCAAGTTCAGTTAAACTAACGTGTTTACGTATACTAGTAATATCATATATAACATTGCCGTTATCCAATAGTTCCTGTGCATCAACATCAATAGTGTCTATCAGGTAATCTGGATTATTATGCTTAACTATATATAGAGATAGATCATTTTTATCGTCAATAATGATCTTCTTGTTAAACGTCATATTACTAAGTTTGCGTATACTTAAAGGATTGACTTCTACTACTAGTTTATTATTACCAGCATATACCAATACTCTAATATCCCAATCATCTTTTTTTACATTAGCCAATTGGTGTAGATTAGTTTCACTACTACGTAACCGTACTACGTTATCTTTTTTAACAATTGCTAAGTTGTTATCATTATCAAATGATACAATATAGTCTTTTTCATTTTCGTAACCTTTGAGAATATTTTCTGCTAGATAACTGTCAGTCAGTAGATACGAATACTCAGAAGTATCCTGTTCAATTGATGCTATTTTTATAATAGCCCCAGTCCATTCATCATAAAAAACATAAAACTGCTTTTTAGATTCTAATGTTACTGTCTTTAACACGCTGTCTGTAATCATCTAATATTTCTTCATCTAAAAATGCATCACTATTATAACATATGATACCACTCACACGGTGGTTATTAATTTTAAGTGTGCCACTTATATACCAACTACTAAGGTAGTCTACCCATTCGGTCGGCAAGTCATCGTCGTCAAGAGTTAAGTTGTCTAAACTTAATAATTTGTAAGGAATATGTCCATGTATATTTGATTCTTCTCCCAGCATCATAATAGTGGTATTAATTAACAAGTTTATATCAAAATACCCAGGACGGCCTTCACTTATAAATTTAAGATACACTCTACGAAATTCTTTAAGCACAACATCTAGTATCTTAAAAAACTGTTCTGATCTTTCACTTCGATTGAAATAAAAGATATCTGTCATATAAGTGGGAATATCGTTACGCTCATGAATACTAAATTTGTCGTTTAGTGGTACTGTTTCACCTCTAAAATTTTCTACAGTTTTACTAAAAACATAGTCATGCAATATTATATTATCCCAGATATCATTGATGTTATGTGTTACTATACATCTACGATCAATATACATTGTGTGTTCAAATGTACTACATGCATATAGTTGCCATAAGTTAATTGCAATATCTTCAGTTGGATCATAATGTCCATATGGTAATTCTACGATACTATCAAATGCATTCTCGTACTTTTGTGGTACATTTTCAAATTTGTCTACAACTAGACAAAACTCGCGATCTGGATCAGCTAGTTTTAAACTACTAGCCAATGCTACTGCTTGCTCAACTTGTATGTTACCTGGGGACTTTGTTGCTATTGTAATATATCCCTGAGTCATGTAACTGCTCCAATCATAGCATCAAAATTACGCCCAATACTACGTTTGTTCATTACATGTAAATTCTGATGTAAATTTCTTGATACAATGTCTTTCCATGGTTCATTACGATCATTTGATAAAAATACCCAATCATTAGAAGATTTAATTTCAACTATATCATCTTTTTGATCCATATATTGCATTGGCCCGTCAATAATCTTATGTATAGTATCGCCATCTGCCATACCATTCATCAAATGTGAAGCAACACTAACACAATAATCAGTACGATACATATGTCCTGGAAAACTGTATAGGAATTTATAAAAACTATATTCTTTTTGTATATGCGCCCATAGGTCAAAAAACATATCACTAGTATCACTACGATCAAAATAGACTACAGTACTCCACCACATTGGCACACCAACTGGATTTAAGTATTGTTCATATAAATCTGGCGGATCGCCACGTAAATCGCATGCTTGATTATACATACCAACATGTATGTGTTCTTGTTCAAACAAGTAATCCAAATTATCGTTACGTACAATATAGTCAATATCCAATAGTAATGTTTTATCAAAAGGAGAGTATTCATTAACTAAATGCTTATTACTATTTTGAAAATGACTGTCAAATGTAGTCCATGGACTATCATAATGTGTTCTTACATTTTCTTCTTGTTTAACATCTGTAATTACTACTTCATCAAATGCTTTTTCAACTAACGGTTTGCCTTGGCTTGATTCAAGCCAATCATAATCACCTTCTGAAGTAATCAGGCAAGTGTTGTTGTTTTTCATATGCTTTTTTACATATAGTGCGGCCAGTAATGCTAACTGTACATAATCAATTTCACTATTATTATAGGCAAAAAAGCAACATCCGTTATAACTCATTTACCAGTCCATTACCTTTTTAATATTTCTTGCTTTTGATAGTTTGTTTGTTTCCATCAAAAACTCATTCATTGCCTCATTATATTTTTCAATAATCATTAACTTGAATTCATGTAAGTCATCAATTTGGATTGGTGTATTACGACTGTCTTGTATTACTGCGTTTTCAAATTCATTGTCTAGTAGACTTTGAATAAAACTAATCAACAGTTGATCAGCTCGCCATGTACCTTTTTGATACATAAATGTCTGCTGTGTTTCCATTCTAATTTTGAGGTTTTTCTTTTGATTTTCTATTGTCATTCGATAATTAGAAAATTCCAATGCTTTTTCTAAGCGGTCATCCATAGTGCTTCTACCTCCGTATACGGTTATTTAACTACTACTATAACTTATTTATGATTGTTTGTCAAGTGGTTTAGCTGTCATTAGCTGAATTAAAGTTTTCAATGACACTAACTGTTGGTCCAGTTACACTGTAAGTAACTGAATTTTTTGAAATATTATTAGGCTGTAATGTTTTAGCATAAAATGTAGTAGAACCAGTAATAGGACTTGCATGAGTTGATCCATCATCCATTACTACTTTAATCTGTACCTGGTGTGTTGATCCCACTTCAACATATTTGGCATGAAAAACTGCACGAAGGTTTGCATACCCACCGCCGTAACCACCACCGCCGTAACCACCACCAGGACTAGCACTACTAAAAATTGTTTGCCAATCGGTAGTTAAGTGATAAAATCCTTTACCGTTACTAATTCCGCCACTACCACTTTGTAATGTGCCTTCATGGTTCATACGAACTGTGCCTAGCCCAGTACATATTGAATTCCAACTTGCATAACCAGCATTTGCGGCATTACCTGTCATATCTAAACTGAATCGTATCTCGCCACCACTATTAAAAAAGTATCGTGCTTGACTGTAATCAGTAAAGGTATAAGCAAATATACCTTCTAAACGTGAATCCCATGCCGCAGTACGTACAAAATTCCCTGCATTTGTTTCACTTGCAGCACTTGCGCCCACAGTTAAATGTACATCGTTCATTAATACATTTGTTTGATATACGTTTTCAATATAATTACCATCATTAGAAGTGATATCAGTACCAACTGAAACATTTGTAAGTTGTGTACTGTCGCCGACATGAGTCAATATGGCATTGGATCTATCAATTAAACTATTAGTATGTACACTCTCAACTTTGTCAGTAGGTGATAAATTATTTACAACTGCGCTATTACCATAACCAAATCTATGTGTATATCGATTAAATACAACCACACGTGTCGCCGCCGGAATGGCTGTAGTAAATGTAATAGTATTAGCATTATAGTCTATACTATAGCCACTGCCAACTTTTGTTTCCTGTCCAACTACTACAATAACAAAGTCTGTTGATAATACATCGGTAGTCAGTGAAAAGGGACCAACACCCGGACTTGTTGATGGATAGTCTGTTTCATGTATTGAAAATATTGCATTACATTCTGCTGCATTATTAATATTACTGCCACTAAAGGTTGCGTCATACTCTCGCCCAGTATAGACATCAGCAAAGCACTTATTGCATAAATCTGCAAGTGCATTGTAATGTGATGCTTCAATTACCTGACCGACGATGACTGCCACTTACTTGACTCCTACTACAATTTCAATTAACCCTGGCTCTTGATTTATTTTAGTGTCAAGAGCTCTACCAATTACATGCTGGTATGTACAATCTTCGCCATCACTAACTGCTCTGGCATGACCTGGGGTACTTGAAGTGACTAGTCTGTCTCCTTTGTTGGTTATTCCTATTACTTTACATGGCACTCGACCTGCAAGTGCAATGTACGGATGTGTATCATCTGTTCCTGCATTTGAATTT
>Ga0098045_1000204_pt1 | contig 25415 bp, 25 predicted proteins | sample 11_taG_FD_77071 | JGI IMG/M metagenome (GOLD analysis project Ga0098045, IMG submission 77071) | Marine viral communities from the Subarctic Pacific Ocean - 11_ETSP_OMZ_AT15265 metaG | ecosystem: Environmental > Aquatic > Marine > Oceanic | place: Pacific Ocean | collected 2015-01-16 | reverse complement strand
GGTGGTACAGAGGCAACGCAGGAGTTTATAAACATTGCGGCGGAAAAGTTTGGTAGAGGGCAGGAGCTAGAATTTGACGGGCAAGAGTTAAGTAGATTATTTGACGCAGGCGTGCTTGGTGCTGTAGGTGGTGCTCAATTTACAACTATTGGAGCTATCCGTGGGCCAAAAGATACAACCGATAATGATGTTGATACAGACGCACCTGTATCTGAAGATCCGACTACATTTAAGCAAAAGAATTTACTTGAAGACATTCAGGAAAAACGTGGTAAGGATGCACGATTTCAACCTGGAGATACTGTGCAAATTGCATTGGGCGGTAAAGGTGTTGTTGATCGAGTGGTCGGTGATAGTGCAGTCGTTAAAATGGAAGACGGAACACTCAAAACAAATGTTCCTATAGCTTCCTTGTCTTCACCTATTGAGCAAGATGATCAAGTTGTATCAATTACTGAGGATTCAGATGACGAGAAAAGTAACACGAATACTTATGTCACTCCAAGTGGTAAAACCGTACCTAAGCCCACTGCTAGTGTTCCGGTAATTGACATTACCATAAATGGCAAAAAAGTAGAAAAAGTTAACGAGAAAGCGGGCAGGGACGCAGAGTTGTTATTCAAGAAGATGGAAGCTCTTGCTAAAATTGATGGGGTTGATGGCATGTCCCAAAATACTGCACGAGCAAATAAGACAGGCGGATTTGCAAGTAACTCTAGGGAGCAAATTAAATTAGCTCTTGGTGAGGATGCTGGATTGTATAGACCCGAAACAAAAGCTATTCTTCGTAAGGCAGGGGTTCTAAATAGTAGTCATGAGTGGATATTGGGTACTAAGTTAGATAATGATTTTGATTTAAAGGAAGCTGAAAGGGTCAAGAAGGAGAGGCTTGAGCAAGCAAATAAGACGGATTGGATCGAAGTTAATAATAATGTAGAGATCAAAAGATCAGGCGGTAAAGTAGGTGTGATTAAAGAAATCACATCTGAGGGCATGATTGCCGTACAAGATGCATCCGGGCAAATAACTGAGTACGAGCCTAATCAACTTAAACCCAAAGCCACACCAAAGGTTAAGCCAAAAGTAAATAAAGAGTTAAGCGATTTATGGAATGAGCGTCAGTCAGATGACTTTTGGGGAACTAGTAGTGTTACACAAGAATCAGAAGAAGTACTAACAGAGCCTGAGTTTTTATTTACTAAAGAGAAAGATGAGGAAACAGGGCAGGTTACTTTCGTAGCTAAAGACAATTTTGAGTTTAATAAAGATACCAAGGTAAAATTGCTTTGGACGACGGGTAAAAATAAAAAACAAAGCAAAGAGGTTTCAGCAAATAGCGTAGAGGAGTTATCTAACTCTGTTCGGGATTTCATGAAAGCAAAGCTTAAGACCCAACATGGGGAAAAGTTTGCTAGTACCTTTTACGGAGTTGAGATAAATGGGAAAACATACAACGCAAGTATTGAAAAAGGGTTTTACGACATTGCGGGATTGGAAATTGATAGCTCTCAAAGGCAGGAACTTGATGCACAAAAGGGGGATATCTCATTTCCCATATCTTCTATAGAGATTGATGAGGAATCAGGAGAACTTGGAAAAGGAATAGATTCAGAATCAAGAGCACAGGGGAATACTTTAAAAGAGAATATGACTAGGGATGCTAGCACTCTAGTGACCTTGGTTCTCAGGCAACGCAATAACAATGACAATAAGTACCCACATGACAGTATTCGAGTGGTAACGGCACGACTAGGTAGATCGGGTAACCTGACTGTCATAAAAGCCTATAACTCTGATTCGGGAAAGTACATAAGGATAAATGGCACACCTGGGAAAAATACTACATCTGACACATTTAATAATGGGAGGGGTTCTTATTATGAAATCATTGGTAAGATAACATCTACAAGTAAGGTTGGTGATGTCGATTTATTCTTTGAAAATATAGAAGAGTTTTTAGGAAACGAAAAGATTTCCAAAGCACTAGAAAATGAAGAGGTAAGAGAGGAAACGGCTAAAGAAACTAAGTTGTCCAAGGAAGCTAAATCTGCACAAGAAGAGTTGGAAAAACTAGAAGCTGAGCGCGATGAGCTTGATTCTTTAATTGAGGAGTCGAGTAAGCCAACCGATGAAGATTTACAATCCGCAAGCGATACAGTCGAGAGTGAAGATAATGATGGATTTATAGAGGGAGACTGGGGAGACAGCGATGAGACTAAGTCGACCAGTCGGGCAAAAGATTATTTATTTTTTGTAGATTTCTCATCAACGGAGAAGGTGCTTGAAACTATACCTCCTATGACCGCACCCGAGGGTGAATCGGAAGCAATGCGACTTAGGTCTTTGGTTTCAGCATTCGGTCTTGAGTGGACGGGTGGCAGTACAGTCAAGAAAAAGGGTAGTGCTGACCCAAAGAAAATTGCAAGTGCAATGCGTACGATATTTTCTGAGATAATCAGAGGCGAGGTATCAACTCTCAGAAAAGGAAATAATGCAATTAGACCAGAGCATATTCAATCGTTTGCTGCTGTGTATATGGAAAACTTTGAAGCGGGCAAAGATAAGGTACCAACTTCTGAATTTCCAAGGAAAACCCATAAGTTTTTAAAGCAGATAGCAGAGATGCAGTCTCCTGATCAGCAAATACAGGAAGTAGCTCAAGGTATTGCCAATGAAAGAGTCAGAGGACTAAGTGATAAGCGAAGGGAGTTATCGCAAAAAATTACAAAACAAAAAGAGGTAGTTAAGTCATACTTTGAAACAACTATTTCAGAAAAAGATCTTAATGAATTAGTTGAGTTTAGGACTCGACTTGCCGAACAAGTTGATAAAGGAGAGATAACGGCAGACGAAGCAGATAAAGCTTATAATGATAAGTATACAAGGGTTATGCCTTTATCCGCTCAAAAGCAACCAGGGCAGAAAAATACTCTTGGTGGTAATGCCCTTGAGATGATCAATAATGATCAGAGAGATGAAAAGGAAGACTTTGTAGATCAAGCATTAGAAGATGCGATAGAGGGCGGTGATAGTTCTGAAGTTCAAGTTAAGGCTGGGAAAGATTCTGTTGCCACTGGTACTACAATAGAAACAGACGAACTTGGTAATAAAGTTGAAGTTCAAGCTGAAGACAAGGGTGATCTATCCGATCTTGAGAGCGAAGGTGCGATTAGATTTCAAGACATGTCGCTAGAGGACATGGTTAGCCTAGTTCTTTCCATTAAAAATAAAGCTAGATTTCTGAAGGTTTTAGAATCACACATTACTGAAAAAAGAGAGCGAGCTATGGATGGTCGACATGCTGATGTGGTCGATAACTTTATAGCATATCTGTACGAAAGTAATGTAGGTAATGCATTCAAAGCTGAGAGGGTAGGTAGTAGTGAGTTTATTACTGATTTTTCACAAATAACGGATGAGAAGAAACTGCCAATGAGGCAGAAAATGCAAGAGGTTCTTGAGTTTGCTTCAGATCAAGAACTGATTAGCGAAAAGGGTACAGAGGTAATACGCAAAAGATCTATATCTCTTGCACAGGAAGCGTTAGCTGGAAATGCAGAGCCATTTCAAATATTCGAGCATGTACTCAATGCAATCGGGCATCATGCAAAATCCGAAGGATACAAAAGATTCTTTAGATTAATGAATGACTTTGCTGTTGTTCCCGTAACTAATGCTAAAAGTTTGCAAATCGAGGATATACTTCCATTGCTCGATCCCGATGGACTATACGATCAAGAGGAGCTTCTTGACGCGTTAAATGAAGTTTATGAGTCGGACTTGAAATTTGAAGAATCGAGTGGAGAACTTCTACTTAGAGATCATTTAAGAAAGCTCGTTAACTCAAGCTATATTGTAACACAAGAGTCAGCCTCGGCGCTCACTCAATTTCAGGCAAATAGATTTGATAATGACGGACTAGAGGATGGAAAGCTAAACTCAGGGCAACAGCGAATAGATAACTTGGTTGACCCAACAACGGGTGAGGTAACAAAAGATCAAGTGGTAGTAGTAAGTGAGGCTACGAATACAGAGTCTATACAGAATGCTAGATCAGCCAAGCAGTCGTATATGTCGGGACCAGATAACCCGCTTGGCAGTCATCCCGATCTTGTTCAGGAGGGTAGGTCAGCCATGGAGGAGTTTGCTCCAATGGGCATGGATATACCATTTGCATTAACAACTGCACTTAATCAGATAAAAAACTCTAAGCTAGGAACAATAGCAAATGTAGCACGCTTGTTAGACAATTCTGTACTTCAAGACTTTACTGTTGAGTTCATGTCATGGGACAATTTCCGAAAATATGCCTCCCCTGAAAAAGGAATATTAAACAAGGCGGTTATTCTTCATGAGGAAAAAAGAATTATTATATCTGAAGCATTTAATAATTCATACAAGCATTCAGCAAAAGATATGCTTGCGGCCGATATATTACACGAAGCAGTTCATGCTGTAACACGACCAGCATTAGACCTTGGATTTGCATACTCATCAGGCAGACAGGATTTAATTAATGACATGATCGAGCAACATGGATTGCCCGAAAAGTACAACATGAATGCTGAGGCATTAGGCAAAGTATGGAATGACATCAGTAATACACTCCTTCCCTACCTTCGAGAGAAAGGAAAGAGCTTAGATAATTTTTATGGCTTATCCTCAATTGATGAGTTTTTCTCCGAGCTAGCAAGTGACTCTAAGTTTCAACAGTTCTTGGCAAATACAGAACTGCCCAAGTCAATGCGTCCACCAAAATCTAAACTTCGCACAGTATTAGATTATATATTTAATTTGTTAGCTAGGTTAGGTTTTAATACGGCACGCACACCAGATGCATTAACATACGCACGAGGAGAGCTTGCGAAGTTAACTGAAATAGCAAACCAATCTACCGAATTATCTGAAGAAATAGCTGCGGCTAACTTACGAAACATATCGACATTAGCGGCAACTTTTAAGAAAACTGACATCAACCTAGATTATTATGATTTACTTGAACGAATTTCACAGGAAACAGCACGAGATGGCACAGGAGGTACTCTCGAAGATGCCGCGAGTCACCTTAGAGGAAGCACGTCAGCAAGAGAAGATGATACGGGGAGCAAAATCATCTCGTCGGAAAGGAAAAGGGAACAAGACGCAGAAGTCCTCAAGTACGCAGAAGAAAACGGACTCTTAATAAATAACAAAGAGTTTCAGGAAAAACATAAAAAGTATTACGAAAAACAATATGGAATCGGTCAGTTCCCCGACAGAGATGGTCTCGCAGGTGGATCTGAAAGTGATATATATGTAGACGAAGAGTCCCAAAGGGTGTTCAAAAGAAACACTCTTTCGATCCATGGCGGGGATACGGTCGCGTACCTCAATAGGTTAATCATACATAATCTCCTGTTTCCCACGACTGCGTATAAGTTGGAAGGTTTTGTATCTAGGGATACCGCAAACGCTGACTTAACCGAGGTTTATCAAAGTGTTAATGTAGTTGTATCTCAGCCATACATAAAAGGTGTTGAGGTAACTCAATCAGAAATCGCAAAACATATTGCCAGCCTTGGGATACTCAAACAGGGGAGTCCGTATGTGACTGCAGGTATTGGTAATGATATTAATTTATCAGACTTAAGGGCAGATAATGCAATTAAAGATGCAGATGGTAATATCCACATCATTGATCCGATTATTGAGCAGGAAAGTAGTATGGTCAAGATACTCGAGACCAAGCTCGATAAACTAGATGATCCCGACGATATACTGGATACAATATATGACTTATATGACATTCCCGGTTATGTGCCCGATGATTACATCAGGGAGCTTAAGGAATCCACTGAAGACGAACTTGGAATAACAGGGGAACAGTCAGGCATGAAAGCCTTGATGGACGCGATAATGGGGGGCAGGGAAGCTGAAAATGAGCGCATGTCCCAGAAGGTGGATGAGGATAATTACTTTGGTGAAAGAATGCCTGCGTCGGCATGGGATACGACAGTCCAGGGGAATCAGTTCCAAAACCCAACATCGAACGACTCACCTAGACCAGCAAATGCTAGACCTGACGATAATGCGTTGGTCATGGCAGAGGCAAATGCGGCGGGATTTAATGAGTTAATAAAAGAACTAGTCAAGGTTCATCGAGTCTACGGTGAAGAGCTAGGCATGGAACTAGATGAGTTCTTGGAGACATACGGAAGACCGGGAACTACTAGAATAGCAGACATCAAACAACTGCTTGATAAAGAACTTGCACAGCACGACAAGTCAACTGATGGTATAACCTTAGATAATGCTGGATTAAATAAGATTGCCCGCAGTTGGGGTGTGCGTAAAGCAATAATGAACCTTGAGAAGGTTCGTGAGAGAGCACGCAAAGAAGGTAGTCGATCAACAATTCTAGTAGAAGGTATTGAGCAAGATGTTGTTGATAGCAGAAATATATATGCCGACCTCTTGCAAGGTAAGTTCCCAACAAGAGATAAGTTATCAGCAAGGGTTAAGAGCAGGTTATCCAATACCAAACTTGAAATACTTGAGGAGTATGTAAAGGCGTTACCCAACTCAGGCTTCTCACAAGAGAATTTAAATAACATAAGAAACATGAGTGAAGAGCAACTCATGGGTGTGTTAGATGCAGTAGTTGATGCAGTAGATCAAAGGGGTAATGGTGAGATCGAGCTTAACTCAAAAGAAGAATTTAATAAACTTTTAGAAACTCTGACCGATGATAGGCTTAAGGTAATACAAGGGGATAACCTTAATAAGAAAGCATTAAGGTATGCCGTGTTACGTACAATCAGAGAAAGTAAAGATGTCATGGCTATCCTTCGGTTAAGCAAAGGGAAGATAGGCACTACTGAAGAAAAATTTAAAGATGCAGCAACTGCAATAGCTAAGGCAAAGTCCAAGGAAGAGATTGATAGAGTCGATATAAAATTCCCAGGTACTTTATCAACTCCACTCAAACATTTCGCTACTCTTAAAGAGAGAGAGCTTGAGAGTATGGCTAAGTTGCAAAGAGAAAAAGCACGCCGAGAGGTCAATAGTAAGATCAATAGTATGCTTGAGAATAGAAGCATCAGATTGCGCATGGCGTTAGGTGAATTACAGCCAGTGAATATTTATGATGGTGTAACACTAATAACCATGAAGAAGGTTAATGGTGAGTGGGAGCGATCAAACTATAAGGTAGAGATCAAGAACGGTAAGTTCATGGATCGAGATGGATTTACTAAAGCAAATAAAGATACCCTTATGTTTGTCCGAGATCCCGACATGATTAAAAAGCATGGACACGAACCTTGGTTCGAAATCATGAGGGAGCAGGCACTAATGGCACTTACTGAGCCAATCATGGAAGAGCAGTTCCATATTCAGCGTGCCGCATGGTATGCTGGACTGCAAGGTCTCACCGAAAGGTTTGCGAAGTTAGGTTACGAAGGAAAGAAGCTATCTCAAATGTCAACTGCTACAGTGGCAACCTACCGGAACTACGCAAGTCAATCGCAAGCATACGCTAAGCAATTCAATGCATCCCTTCATAGGGTTATGAGTAAACTTAAACTAGGTGGCAATGAAGTCTACACGGGTTTATATCAAGACATTTTTTGGTGGTTTGATAATCACCCTGAGTATGCAGGCAAGGAAGAGGAAGGGTTTAAGCAATTGTGGAAGCACCTAAAGTCTAACGCAAATATACCCGATAGATCATTATTAGACGATGATGCCCGTAGGCTAATTATAGATATGGTCAATAAAGCACTTACTGCTAGAGATTGGGAGGCGGAGGTAAATAAAAGGTTAAACAATAGGATACGCGACGAAGATGTTCAAGTTGAGTCATTCGTCAATGGCGAGATGGTGGATCTGTATAGACTGCCAATGGATATGGGGTATGCGACATTGCCCAGAAGCCTTAATAATGGATATATTCGTGATACATATGCCTTAATGAAAAAGGCTAATTGGCACGGGGATGAAGTAAAGGGTTTATTGGATGAGGCTAGGCAATTAAAGACGCCCGAAGGAATGGAAGATATCTATAAGGCGTTATTTAATGATCAAATAGTTGAGCGTTTTGTGAAGCCCTACACCAACTCAGATGTAAGGCAGAGTATATTTCGTGGTCCTAAAGATTCAGAGGGAGATATGTTGCCAATGGGTAACTCTTTTGTTGCTACTGCGTTTGAAAGGAGTGGTGGCGATATGTACGCTATGGCTGAATATATTTTCAATCAGCTTTCAGAAAACACATCGGAGTCAGCACGAGTTCAATGGCAGTATGCTTTCCTGAATCAATTCTTCAAAAGGTTTAGAGAATTAGAGGGTACTGCTAAGAAAATATCCAACCAAGTGGATGGTATGCAATCGGGTGATAGCATGAGGAATACACCACAGAGTCTGGATGCACGGGGTGTCGATAATCGACTACCAAAAGAGTTCTTTTCGTATAATATGTACGATGAGGTTTCATCTAATATTAGGTTGGCACTCATGTCTGCAACCTCTCATTTCGGGAGGAATGGAGATACTGCAAATGCTGCATTTAGAGATAGCAAACAAACATTAGGCGAAGCGGCTAAGACATTTAATGCAATAATGGCAGAGGCTACTAATAGTGACCACAACAAACCACAGCACCACTACTCTCGATCCGTTAAGCGCAAGGCATATGACATTATGCGAAGGAGAGGCTCAACCAATGCTGAGAAAGAATGGAATGAGCTGTATAGCAAGTCAATTGCTAGGGGCGAAATGGATGTAGCTTTTGATCATCTTGGTAAGTATTACGGAAAGGGGAATGTGGCGGGACCATATCAAGATGCAAACCTGCTCATGGATATTCTTGGTGTGCAGTCGATGTCTGTATTGAATAACCCTAAGTCATCATTTTTCCAGGCATTATCATTATTCGAGTATCCCAATGCGTTCAGGGGATTAAATAAAATAGCGGGTAAAGCAACAGTAAGTGCTCTTGGTAATTTTGTTGATCAAACATTTGGTGGCATGCTTGAGGCAATGGGTGTTGAGTTGGATAAAACAAGTCGATATGCACAGTACTTAAATGAGACTCACTTTAATCTCAAGGAGATGCAACTTCCCTTTAGTGAGTACAACTCAATGATCGGATCGGGTGGAGACCTAGCTGAATCAATTAAGAATCATCCGCAACTAGGGATGAAAAAGTACATTAGGTATATTAAAAATCTCTCAACCCACCACAAGCAGTATAGAAAAGATGGGACTAGGGCACCTATTGACCCCTTGTCATTGATAACTGGAATCTTTCCGTATGTAAATAATGTGGTGAACCACTCAGTTGGAGTCGGGGCAATACACACCTATAGTGACCTAGTGTTACAAGCATCAAAAGTAATACAAGAAAGAGGGCTTACTGAGTACACTGAGCTTTCAGCCAAAGATTTAGGCATGGGCAACAAGATGGGGGAGTGGATCATTGGTGAAGAAGATGGTTACATAAGAGCGAATGAAATGCTAATTAACTCAGGAGCACCATCAGTATCTCGTTTAGCTTTTGATTATTTAGATCGCAAGAAAACAGACAAGCAGGCGCTACCTATTGATGAGAGAATGGGCTTACTGATCAATCAGGCGGCAATGAATAATGTATCGGGTGAGGGTTTTAACTCTAAGCCATCTGCACTATACACAAATGATTTCCTGAAATACTTCAGCACCTTCTTAGGTTGGCCATTGGGTAAAATGTCAAGAGACCTAGACCAAATCTTTCGTGATCCAAGTGATCGGATCGGAACGATGCGTGCGCTAATGAAGTACATAGGTATGATGTCAGCAGTATATGTCCCGACCGGTCTTTCATTTGCAATGCTAATAGATTGGTACGATGAGGAGATGTTAGAAAAGCCTAATAATTTACCTCCTATTTCTCCTTGGGCGGCACTTCCAGTAATTGGTCCTTTCATTGCGGCTGATGACCCCAACTTCACAGTGTATGCAATCACATCAAGGATGGCTAAAGCAGGTGTACCATTTGGTATGGGTATGGATCTCGCCAATGGGCTTTTTGCAAAAGGAGACCCCTTCGGTGCGGCTAGAGAGATATCCCTCGATAGTAGGATTTTTGCGTGGTCAATGTTTAAAAATATTTACGATGCCATGGGAACTTGGGCAACTGCAGGCGAGTTCGATTGGCAAATGGTAGGGAGACCTATCGCCTACGGGGTAGGGGGTAACTCTGTTATACAGATGATGGATCTCACGAGTGCTTTATTTGATATAGACTCAGAAGAAAGAAGGGTAGCCAACTACATTGGAATGCGTAATCATATCAAGAAAACTGCATTCTTAATGGGACTTCCATTGAGACCTCCCCGTAAAGGTGGGGGAGTGCAGACAGGGGTATCTATTAATACTAGGCAGATGGCACGCGCCGCGTTTGCTGGAGATAGTGAGTCATTCTTGGCAAACTACCAAGAAGCATTGGACGCAGCGAAGATATACCTAGATGAAAGAGGTCGCGATGATGAACCTGCGAAGTATGTAGCTGATGCATTTAAAGATAGAGCTATTCAGGGCAACATCACTCAAGGAACAATGAAGGATGCTGATTGGCAGAACCTTTTAAATATTCTCGATCCTGAAGTCAGGGATCAAATTCAACAAGCTATTGCTTCCCACGAACACTACTTGAGATTAATTGGAGGTACCCCAAGGGTATCCCGAGAGAAATCAAATCGTGCAAGGCTAGAAGAGGCAAGGCGATCGAGTGCACTCATGTACATCCAATAATATGCCAGTAAAAAAATTACCTCCCGGAACTACTCAAGTAATCGAGAAGAGTAGAAATGTTCACTTCGTAAAGCATCAGCTAAAATCAACCCAAGAGAAGGATTCTTTTTGGGTTTTATTAAGTTTCGATAGGCATCACGATAACCCTAAGTCTAATAACGTGATGGAGAAAAGGCACCTCGAGCAAGCCCGCAAAAGAAATGCTATTATAATAGACGGCGGAGATTTGTTTTGTGCTATGCAAGGAAAGTATGACCCTCGATCATACAAGGGAGACTTGAAGCCTGAACACAAAAAAGGTGATTACTTAGATGCTCTAGTGACAACTGCTGCTGATTTTTACGCACCATATGCAGATTTATTTGCAGTCATGGCACCAGGAAATCATGAGACAAACATATCCAAAAGACATGAGACAAACTTAACTGAAAGACTTGTTACTATGCTTAACGATAGAACAGGCTCGAAAATTAAAGTTGGTGGATTTAGTGGTTGGATTAAGTTTCAAATATTACTTTTTGGGCAGTGCATGACGATAAACCTATGGTATCATCATGGTTATGGTGGTGATGCTCCCGTGACAAAAGGTGTAATTCAGACTAATAGGCAAGCCGTTTATCTTCCCGACGCTCACATAGTTGCAACTGGTCATACACATAATGAATGGCAGTTCCCCATACCGAGATTAAGGCTTAGTAACCACGGGAAGGTTTACCATGATGAACAGTTACATCTAAAAGTACCTACATATAAAGAAGAATATAGAGATGGGTATGGCGGTTGGCATATCGAAAGGGGAGGACCACCAAAACCAACGGGTGCTATATGGCTTAGATTTAGTGCAAATAAAACAACCAAGGGCGGTGTTACTATTTGCGATCCAATAATTGACGCAATCCGAGCAAAATAGTTTGCATTAATGTAACACGAACATGTAAGTTATAATCAATGCACACCCATATTATTATAAATCACGATGAGGGTTTACATTTAACCCTATACACAGAGGTGGAAGATCCTGATTTATCTGAGATTATTGAAGAAATAATAATAGAGAATTTAAATTATGCCTAAAAAAGGATATAGAAGCTCAACGGCTAGTGCTCGCAGTAAGTACCAAAGAAAGTACAATACAAAGCCTGAGCAGGTCAAAAGAAGATCTAACCGAAATAAGGCGCGTAGAAAGTTAAAATGTCCTGCCGGAAAAGATGTACACCACAAAGATGGGAACCCGCTAAATAATAAAAGATCTAACCTTGCATGCTCTTCAGTTAAAAAAAATCGCAGTAAGAATAAGAAAAAGAAATGAGATGAGTGATACCCCACAGAGAAAGTGTATTGCTGAATTTAAAGGGCACATAAAGCGATGGCAGGAAGAAAGCGATTTAGAGCCACAGGAAATAGTGGATGCAATAGAAGTCTCTATAGAGGAATATTTTAAATTGCGTGATGAAATACAATTCAAAGCTGATGATGGAGTGGATGGGCAGTAGCACCTGGGAAGAGCTTAAGGAAGAGGTGGACAGAGGTCATCGCGAATTTTTCGAAAAAAGAGGTATAAACCCGAATAAATTTGATAACGATTTTTTATTTGGCTCTAATGCAAATATCCCTCGGTCGTCGCTGTTTGAGAATGACCAACCCATTCAGCAATTTTCTCAAGAGAAGAATCAAAATCCATCTTAGTTCTAGTTACAAAACTATGCCTAAAGCTATGAAAACTCTTATCTTGTATTTCCATTCGGTCTAAAAACCGTTTAAAATAAACACTAAATCTTGATCGTCTTTTTGGGTCATCTGCGAGTTCCGCCCAATCAGGGAAGCAGTATTTTTTATCTTCAAAATTAATTGTCTTGAACATATCCCTAAGTTTACCTCCGCCAATTATGGGATTGTCTAATGGTAACTTGACTCTCTTATCTTGCTTTTCAGTGTGCACGATTAAGTGATCTTCAGTCCAGCTTGCCCACTCTAATTTTGATATATCAATTATTCTTAAACCTGTCCACCAACCTAGATTGACTGCATACTTCATGAATCCTTCTGCATGTTTATCTATTTTCACAAAGTCTGCTTTTGTGAATGGTACTCGTGTCTTGGTTTCCTTTTGCTTGTGGGATAACTTGGAACCATCGACTGCCACCTCAGCGGTCGGATCTTTCATGATGTAGCTATTTGCTACAGCGTACGAGAATAGAGTCCGCAGGGCGGCAAGTCGTTGCTTCCTTGCATTAAGTGATACGGAGTCGTCAGGTTCATTAATCCATTTTGACACAATCTTTGGAGTTACACTAGATATATGCTTGATCCTCATTTTGTCAGCAAATGCACAATGTAATCCACTTTGAGTATATATTGTATTATGAGATCTTGATCTAACTTTACTGTACTCAACCCATTCATTGACACAATTTTGGAAAAGAATATTTCTGTCAGCCACAATGGATACTATAGCATCCTTAGTTAAGGCGTTTATTTTGGCAGCCATTTCAAGCTCTTCAATCTTTGCCTCTTTGACAATCATGATTGCTTCTTTCTTACTGCCTGTAGCTAGGTTTCGGGTGATTGTTTTACCCGATTGTGTTTTGAATCTAACTGAATAGATTCCTGTCTTTTCACTTTGTATCAATTTCATAGGTTACATATCATTTTGTGTTACTTTGTATCACTATTTATCGTGTGTCAATCTTCTTTGTCTAAGTTTTCTTGATTAGTATCTTTCTCCACACTTATGCACTCGGCACCCCATCCGGATGCTTCATCTATGCCTATGCGCTTGAGCTTACGAAGATCAGTCTCCTCGCTTATAAATGTGAAGAAGAAACGCTCACCTGCCTCTATGCAGTGCGCTATATATCTTACTTTCATGCCGCCTTCCTTTCCAGAGCCATTTCGACAAGTTTATCGAGGTAACGATTGTAGTTAGGCATGGATGGCTTGTATCCCTTGAGTAACGGAAGCCCACCTTTGTCTCTAGCTGTTGAGATATTCATCATGAATGCCTCATAGCTCCCGCGGGTGCGACCCTCATGCTTTGCGAGGTGTTCGTTTCTATATTTAGTTTTAGAATATTTCTGTCCGTTTTCCTGCAACTGAAGCATTACTTCATAGGCAGTCCATAGTTCTAGTATTTCTGTTTTTTCGTATTTCTTTTTCATAATTTTATTTAAGTTTAGTGTTAGTTTTTCCCCAACAATGAGGCTGAACGCAGTGCGTTACTTCAATCCAAATGGATTGCTTTCGGGTTACTATATCTCCATTTTTTCGAGTCGGATAATCTTTGCCACACCTTGGGCAATGCACGAATTTTGGGATAACTCGTTCGTCATTTCTTGGGTGGCATATTACACATTTCATTCTGAATCCTTCTCAACTAATCCTTGAGGTAATACGGACAACTGAGTGAGGTTATCCCATCTTATTTTAACTGAGGCACTATTCCGACTTGATCGTGTCATGAGAGGCTCAAAAACTTCAACCACAACGCCACCCGTTCCTTGGTTTGAGTGAAAAGCCTTAACTCTGTCTCCGACCTTAAAGCGTGACTTGTACCTCTTTCCTGGTTTCCAGCCTAAGTTACTCATCTTCATCCTCCTCCAAGTCTATGCCTAATGTGTCTGCCATATCCTGAAATTGGTATTGTAATTCTTGGCAATTATGGAAGTATTTCTTTGCATAATTAATCAGCTTCCTTTGATGTGACTCGCTATACTCATCCCGAAGTTTGTCGTAGATTTCAAAGGAGTTGTAGTTACCATTCCAATGTTCGACCTCTCTTCTGATCGCAATGTCATCTGGATCCATAGACTCAGGTTCTTCAACCGAGTGTGAACTATTATCTTCCTTAACTATGACATCTTTAACTCCAAGCTTTGCACTAAGTCTTGTCTCTGCAATGCGTGCAGGAAAAGTCTCAGGGGTTTTCATGATTTTCTGAAAACTTAGGTGGTCATCCAGTTGATCCATAACTTTGTCTGCCGTCAGTTTGTTTGGTGCGTTGAAGTGGACATCATATGTCCGTGTTACTTTTGTTTTTATATTATATTTCATGTTACTATTATTTATGTGTTACTAAGCTGCTTTAGGTTTCTTAACCTTGTATATTATTTTGGGATACCTGCCTTGACTGTCCGCTATGGGTGGAATGAAGACATCCTCTCCCTGCTTATTTACGAAGTATTCGCTACGCAGTGTACGAAGGTGACCCACTCTTCCATTCTTTAATGGACCGGTTTTCTTGTGACCCTTCTTCTCCTGGTATTCTCTAATCTTTTTAGGCAGATATACAACCCTGTATAAAGACTTACTTGTTTTGATTTTGTATTTCTTCTTTGCACTCTTCAGTGCTTTTTTGTCCCATACATTAATTTTTGTTGGAGCGAAGTATGGAATCGCTGAATAATTTATAACCTTCAATGCCATTAGCAGTGCATCCATGAATTGATCGTTTAAAATATCCTGCTCACGGCTCAATCTGCCAACTTCAGAGTCTACAAAAGTTGTCATGCCTGCTCGAATTTGATCTTCACCGCACTCACTAGGTACGTTGCCAAAGCATAAGCCAAAAGGTGTCTCCATGGTATACATAATTACATCACTCATCCATTGCGGTATTCCTTTTTCGTCGGGTCCCCACTCAACGGCAAGCGTGGCTAGGTACTCTTTAGCGAGGTCATCTTGCATAGCATGAGCGTAGTTCCATGCAGTTTGAACTATATCAGCACAGTTGCCTCTACTTATCGTTAGGTTGTGGTAATACTTGCACTCAAATCGTATATTCAAACTTTTGCTTGGCCATTTAGTTTGATCGAAATTATTCGATACATGGCATGCTCTTAAAGCTTCGGTTACACTTTTATCAACGAGCATTGTTTGTCCGTATATTTCATGCCAGCTTTTGTTTGCTATACCGATAGCAGATGAACATTTCCTTACTATATCACTCATATTATTCCCTTTCTATATTGTTAAGTCTTCCATTTCTGACAGTAATTCACTTACTGCATCTTGATCGTGCTTTGTAATTCCAAGCTCCTCGGTGCGCGTGATAGTTAAGAACCTCTCCTTGAGTGGTGCCCACTGAGCGAGAACCTCAGCCTCATGCGACTCGATACCCTTCTCTAGCTTATCCCATCCAGTAACATGCTCGGCAAGAACCTCCATCGCATCAGTTGATCTTACCTCACGAGGTACTCGCTTACCATGAAGGCAGATAGTGGCAGCATCTTCCTTGGTTCCAACCTTATCGAACATCAACTCCTCGATGCTGTTCTTGTGAAGAACGACATATACATTGACATCTTCTGGTGAATTAAGTCGGAACACACGACCTAATGCTTGGTTAAACTTGCCGTAAGACCATTCGAGTGAGCCTACGATAAGGTTCTTGCATTGCTCAAAGGAGTAGGCTTGAGCACAATTGATACTGAATAGCATAACTTGTGTCTTACCATCTTTGAACTTGGATGCCTCAAGAGCGTGATCGGGCATAGTGCCATCAATCCTACTGCATTTAACACCACCCTCGGTTAGTCTTTCCTGTAACTCATTGGTCATACCCTGACGAGCAGACACATGGATTACTTGCTCACCCTTAGCTAGGTGCTTGTACATGATCTCAAGTATAGCAACAGTCTTAGGATTGAAGTTAGTCTTGCTGTGCAGATTGTACTCCGCATCGAATGGATTAGCTGCGATACCACGAAGGTATGATAACTGAATACCATAACGAAACTTGGGATCTTTGCATGGTACATTGCCAGGGTTCATGTAGTGGGTGTAGTTCTCGCGTTGCTGGTAAGTCATAGGCACACGAATGTCCATGATATTAGACTTCACGAGATCAGGGTTACACTGAGCCTTACTGATGAAGGCAACAGTAGGACGAAGCAACTTAAGTAGCTTTGCTGGCTGACTGATCACAGGTGAATGCTTGAGTGATGTGGGACCACGACCACCATTCTTTCTCTTGATCATCTCTAGGGTGAGGTCACGCTCATTGGTAACGAACTCACGCTTGAAGTCAGCAATCTCATCACGCTTGTACGGCCAACGAGGGTTGCAACGATCACCGAAGTACCAATTAGGCACAGATAACCAACCCATAAGAGAGAAGATATTCCATACCATATTCGGTATCGGTGTAGCACTAAGAGCAAACTTGTACTTAGGTTGCATCTTGATAATTGAGTTGGTGATCTGAGAGTCAAGATTGCAGATAAGATGAGCCTCATCGAGGATTACCATATCCCAAAACTTATGACCAATCTCGGTAGCCAAGCATGGCTCAGATATACATGTGATTGCATGCTTCTCACCTGTTGGTGCACCCTTGTCCTTGATGTCAATGACTTGAGTGTGACCAATATTCATGTGGTAGCATTCGTTATCTCTCTTATGCTTGAGGGTATTGCCATCGGCATCAAGTTTCTCATTGCCCTCGGCATCGAGTTGCTTGGTGTACAAGTCAGGCACAGGAATCTTGATCTGCTTGAGATGCTTGCGATACAATGCTTCAGGGTCTTTCTTCTTGCCTGCCCATGTATTGGGTAGACGCTCAAAGCCGTTGCGAAACATGACATGATCATAGGTAAGGAATACACCAAATGGTAACTCACCATTGTTCTCCTTGAGTAACTTCTCGTGATCCTTCCTGCCGAATATCTTGTGAACAGGAATAGTAGGTGCAAACTTCTTGAACTCCTTGACCCATTGAGATGGGCTAGTTGCCTCGCCTGCCTTGGTCTTGCCATCCTTGACTGTACCCTTAGGAGCACAGATCAGAACACGACTGCACTGCTTAAGTAGCACCAAGCATATGGCGATAAGAGTTTTACCCACACCTGTTTCGGCTGCGATCTGAGCAGACTCAGCACATGCAGCTTGTGCGATATACTCATTCTGACCGGGATAGAACTTGAACTTACCTTGCACCTCCATGAACTTAAGTACCTTGAGTGCTCGATCGAACTGATCTTTTGTCTCATCAGCTAGTGTAGGGATATCGGGTTCAGCGAAGTACTCCCATAGTAATGACTCGTCAAGGTCAGTCTGAAGGGTAGGGTGATCCCTGAAGTTGAGAGTCCACCCCCTGTCATCTTGGAATGTTAATGCCAAGTCAGAACCTTCGAGTGACATCTGATGCACCTTGGATGACACGGATCGTGAGTCCTCATCATAATGCATTTTAGTACGAGTGAATGGCTCGCGGTACTGCATCCTGCGAGAGCGGAAAGCATATCGCTCACCAGATGTAAGCTGAAGGTGAACAGGATCTCCATTCTTGGTGTGACTAACTACATCATCTACATTTTTAATGCAGATCAATTCCTTACGCTCATCTACATAAGCTACTTTCTCGTAGGATGTAGGTGGACGCAATGGACGTGCAATTTTCTTGGATGAAACAAGAGCAGTATCAATTAATTCCTTGGCATCGGGTGAGATGAGGCACTTCTTGTGTGATACTAATTTCTGAAGTCTTTGGCGGTCGCTAAGAGAGATGACCAAGCTCATGGGTGTGCGAGCATCAACCAACTCAAGATCAATCTTAATGTCGGAAGGTGCGTATTCAGGAAAGGTGCGGAGCTTGCCGTCCCTTTCGGATATGTCGTACATCATTATTTATATTGTATTTTAATTATTATTGCTTCTATTCCTTTGGTTGTTAAGTGAGCTACTGCTTTGGTAGCGTCTTTGTGTGTGTATAGTAATGTCTCTTGTGTAGAGGTATCGCATAAGCAATATCCCATACTGGAGACAAGGTATCGTGTGGTCATAAATATCTGGTCACTCATATTTTTACTGGGTTGCATATTCCTTCATCTGTATCAAAGAATACGCCCCGAACCTTTAGGCTCTCCCACCTCAGCAGGCGCCAAATAAGGTTCAGGGCGTTTATAGCAACCACACTATTAACAAATAGATCTTGCACGAAGTATTCATCTACGCATCCAACCTCACCTACCGGTTCTTCTCCGTAGATCAAGTCGTTGTGCTCGTCATATACATTAGGTAAGTCTCCGTCGAATTGACCGATCAAGACTTGTCCTGATGTGCGTGAATTGCCACAATCAATCATGTAGGCTCCCTTAGTAAGCCATGACTTAGCTATATCTTCACGAGACTTAATAGTATCTACGCACGAAACAATCATATCATCTTTTGATGATGAAGGTGCTTTTACTGTGCGATACTTCCAGTTTAGTTGGTAGTACGCATTTACTCTATCGATCAGAATCTTGGCTTTATTGTGACCAACATCCGATGGGAAGAATGCCTGCCTGCCAATATTAGCAGGAGATACCGTGTCAAAGTCATAAGCTGTGACATATATCTCAGGCTTCCTTCTTTGTTTTTGAGCATGATTAATACGGGCAAGTCCATTAATCATCTGACTGCCTGTACCACCACACCCATATACGGATATGTTTCTTATATTTTTCTTTAATCTATGCATTGTATCCATTCTGTAAGTGTTTTGTTAATTTCCTTAAGGTGGTTGCGCCTCTTGGGTTGGTAGTTAAATCCGCTATTGAAGAATGTTCTTTCCCACTCCTCCCAACAATGCCAGGGAAGTGAGTATGCGAACTCAGGATTGTTTAGTGTTACATTGCATGATCCCATTGCAGATGAACCTCCATGCACATCAATACTTCGATAGGGCAACTCTAGTAGCTTTGTTGAATCTGCGGAGTATGAATCAGTATTCGACCGATCAAAGTCAAGCGGCAGGACAGCAACACTAAGCGTGTCATGCCCGTGACTTCTTGCTACTTTGAATACTAGATGTGGATGACTGTAAACCCCTATCTTATTCTTAACTTTGATTGGTCGTCGAGCGGGTTTGCATGTCCATATCATGCACAAGTTTTCCTCATACCATAGCATCTGTGGTGGCAAGACTATTGGTTCTGATGCTTGCCCTTCTACTAGATCCTTCATATCTTCGGATGATAATGGTCGTGGGTTTACCCATTCATCATCTTTCTTATCGAATAGTACGCACATTGATCTACTTTTATCTTGGTAAACCATTATGCTTTGCTTCGCTTCAATTAAGTCTGTCATGTGATAAGTATTTTAATAGTCTCGCGAACGGTCCAACTGAGTACAGAGTGTCCTCAATTTCCGTCGCGTTGTGGCATGGAGGTATACAGGTTGAGTATAAGTGTTCCTGTTGGTAGATAATCATGTCATCCAGCACCATCCATGTTGGATCTGATGCTTGACCCATGTCGGGATTACCCTCAAGTACCTCGAGCCTGTGTTGCACATCGTATTGCTGTTGGCACACGAACATCTCCATTGTCTTGTTGAGCATAGGCTCAAACCCATACCAAGAGCATGTTGCGATTGGCCAATACCCAACCTCTTCACCTTCAGATGTAGCATCAAGAAAGCTTTGAGGTAAAGCTCGCGGTAGGCAGTCCTCGATCAGTTTAGATAAGTTGTAGGGTAAACCTTTTGGAACCTCGCTGAACACTTTATGCTTATGTGCAAAGCTAGGAAGTAGACCAGTGCGTCGTTTCTTTTTATCTTTATCACCAACCCTGCCTAATTGTTCATACATATCGACTAGATACCCATCGATATATTCAGGTGTCATTATCCATGCCGGACTACGTGACAATAGATCGATTAGCTCAGAGCCTATGCCGTGGTACTTTTCGAGTAGCTCTAGTCGAGGACCAATTGCAAACTGACTTCCATCATTAAACGTATTGGCTACAGGTATAATACTGCCATCATATAATTGAGCATCTTCAATTAGCACACTGAATATTCCATCAGTATAAGATTTAAACAGATCGGTTAGTCTCTGATCTTTTACGCAATTATTTGTGTTCTCATATCGTAGGCTAGTGTCGCGTACAACTTTGATAGACTGAGGTAATGCCCATGGTGTTTCTAAAACAGGGGTGGGCAGGCACGGGGAGTAAACCTCCCCGTACCTTTTGTTTGTTTCAGCCTTAACCCTATTTGGGATGAGAATTTCAAGCATCTTCCCTTAACCTTTAGTACCGTATGATCCTTCGATTTTATAGACTTCTTCACCTTTGGATATTGTCGGGCTAGAGATTTCTCCCTTGGTTAGTGATGGATACTGTCGTGAGTAATGCCTTACCACCTCTTCAGGCGTCATGTTTCTCCCTGGATCTTCAAGTATTCGTTCGCCGAATTTGAATATTCTAGGTAATGGTTTCATTCCTTCATTTGTCATTAATTAAACTCCTTTTCTACTGCTTGTTGTAATGCTTTTTGTTCGTGTGACTCTAATTTATCCCACCAATGGGGAACTTTATCCGTATTGGATGGATTGAGTCTTTGCTCAGGATACTCAACCGTGCCATTTGTGCCGTCTCCACCCACTGGTGTGGGATTTGTGGATTCATTTACAAAAGCCCATAGCTTTGAGTATAGTGATCGATATTGTGTATCCGTAAGGAATTGCTGATAAGATAAGCATTCAGCTACCTCATCAGCTGTCCAACGTGATATTTTTTCTGGATAACTCATGTTTTCTCCTTTGTTTCTTTTGTCGATTACGCATTAATTTAAGCACGATTAGTGATTCTTCATCGGTCATACGATTGCGTAGGTGCGTCGGTATGTCCGTGATAGTTAGAACTCCCCGTAGGCTAGTCGGGCATTGATCTAATAGATCAACGACCTCGTAACCCAAAGAGATTATGTCTCCAATCTTCATTGGCTCACCGCCAGTGAATCCCGTCGTTGTGTTACTCACAGATCAATGCTACCTAGTCCTAACCCTAGTGGATCATCGCCATCAGGTTTATCTTCTGCTGATTTCTCATTCAGCCTGTCAATAATCTTAGGTTGCTTGGTGACATTTGATACATCAGGGGTGATTTCAGTATCAAGTCGATTGGCTTCCTCTGCGGGTGGCTTCTCATCCTTGCGTTCCTCGGCTTGCTTGGCACGAGCAGCTTCACGCTTCTCGGCTTCAAGTTGTGCTTTAGTCTTACGCTTCGGAGCAGGCTTCTTGCCTGTAGCTTTCTCCTTGAGTTCTTTAGTTAGAGCATCAGATTGTAGCTTCATCTGCTTAGCAATATTCACCATGCTTGTTGTGCCTGTTGTCATTACATCAACATATAGGAGTATATCTCTAGCCACTTTTTCATTAGTGATCTCATCCTTATTATATCTTTGCATGTATCGCTGTTCGAGCACGCCCTTGGTTTTATCGGACACCTTGGTATCCGCATTATACTCAGGGAATACATAAACCCATATGTCATCACCATCTAGCTCTAGGTCTAGCTTGAGTTTGTGTGTAGCAAGTAGTGGAATCAGTTGTTCAATCATTTTTAATTTCTTTTAGTTTCTTATCAATAGTGTCGTTAACTGCCTTACCCATATTACTGAGTGCAGTGTGCATACCCTTGAGTGCCATAGTTAGCTTCTCGATCTTAGCCTCAGCATTGCTTTTGAACTCGATAAGCTCGTCGATCTTTTCCTGCAGATCAGCATCGGTAGCGGGACCGACAACACCTCGTGCAATATCCTCGATCGCCTCGCGCATCTTGACTATTGGATGAACTTCATCCGTGGCAGGCTTAGGCTTAGTGAGATTCTTGGGCTTGCTCTCTTTCTTGACGATTGCAACACCTTCGGGGTCAGGCTTAGGTGCAGGGGCAGGTGGTATATTTGGCGTTGGGTCTTGCTCTATGCGAGAAGGCTCAGATGGAGCTGACTCGGCAGGAACTTGATCGAACTCACCATCCTGTAATCGCTTTATCCATGCCTCGTATTGTGAGCTTTTGAGGTCAAGAAAGAACTTCTTACGCTCTTCAGGGTCACGAGGTGGATCACCTTTCCATAATGGATTTGGGGAACCATCTGCTAGTGTAGACTTGTTGTATTGCTCACCTGTCTCGTCGCCCACATAGAATGCAATATGAAGGAGTGAAGGGCTCAGTGCTTTGAGTGCCTGATCGGTGAATCGTGTTTGTACCCCTTGACCGAACTTGTTATTACGATCGGTGAGTACTTCTTGCAGTTTTATTTCGTTCATTATTTAGTATAGAATTTCATTAATGGTTTAAGTTTTCCTTTGTGTACTTTGTATGCTTGCACTAATCTTTTCCTTTCGACTATAGCCTCAGCCCCCGGTCCAGGATTATCTTGCTCAATGCGTTGTCTTACATATTCGTCATGGTTTAGTTCATCGTGTGATTTTGGTTGGTTTGGTATGTTATCTTTTGATCCTCTCATAGAGTCCTTTATCATGTGCTCGAAGTAAGTGTAATCATCGCTCATTACATTTCTTCCTCTCTCTTAGCTTTCGCAAGTGTCATTGCGCATGGGGGTTCATCGTCATCTGGAATCTTAAAGAGATAAAATCGAGTAGTTGTACCCTCACCATTTATCTCGTCTTGGAACTCCACATCTACGGGGCATTTATCTAACCACTCATCAAACTCATCCATTAGTAGTTCCTCCCTAGTGCGACATTCATGTACTTATTCTCCCTCAATTTTAATTCCCTTCCCCTTGATGGTTACTGCTGTTTCCGGCTCATCATCTTGCACGGCAGATTCCATCTGCTCCATTATCTGTAGAGAGATGGTTTTCATTTTGCTTACTTTCAAATCTTCTAGGCGCTCCTTCATATTGTACGGGCACAATTCGAAAGCTAACATTAATAGTGGTACGTATTCCTTGGCTGCCTCGTATGGACTCCTGTGGCTTACATTGTCAGGGAAATCTCGACCAAAACAATCAGTCAGTATGTTGGATCCATGTGCATCTGCATGATCATTGTAGCTCCATGAGTTTCTTACGGTGCAATGGGGGACTAGCTCGCTAAATGAATCAGCAATATTTGCTAGTTTTCGCGTGAGTTTTTCGTGTGCTTTACTTTTTATATATTTTTCTAACATATTAATTAAATCTATATTTGGTTTGTATGTGCATGTTCATTGATTGCTTGGTGGTAAGTTCGTACTCAACTGATGTATCCTGAATAACTAAGCCCTCCCATAGGTAGTCGTAGGTTCGATCCTCAAGGAGATACTGCTCGTACCTTCTTTTCATCTGCCCGTAGTTAATCTTAGCCACCATGGTATTTGCATAGAATGGGAACTTGAATACTTTCCTTGGTGATTGAGGGGCAGGGCAGTATGTGCTCTCAAAGCTTTCTCTCCATTCGGAGCATATATTTTCAGTCCATTTATGTGATACGCTAGGAAGGTGCTCTATGATATTTCGGCGCTCGTGATAGTTTCTTCGACCTCCAGTAATTACATCAATAACAACAGCACAGCCCTTGTTCTTGCCGTGGGATATATATTCAAGATCCCACCATTGTACTTGGCTTGCTCTTGCATATGCAGTGCGATCGCTAGGGAAGTTTAGTGTTTGGTGTAAGTTAAGTGCATCTTCGGCCTCAATCTTGGTATACTTTTGCATCTTCCTATTATAACACACACCTTCGTGTGACATAAGTACCCTGTCTCCATTGAGCTTGGGTGTGGCTACCTCGTTGGGTAGAAGTTTGAATGAGTCAGGCAACTCACCACCACCAGTTGGTCGTGACGGGAAACCTATTGGCATTGTTGTAGTAGTAATCATATTAATCCTCCATTTCTTTTAGTTGTCTTATTAGTGTTAGTGCTTCTCGCAATTGGTGTGGGTTTGGCAGTATGTCCCACGATAAGTTAGCTAAAGCTAATTCAAGTATTAACTCAGTTCTACTTATCTGCCACCCACGCTTAGAGTCGATGAGCTTGCATGTGTTTCTTATTTTATCTGCACATACTTTAAGGATAGGGTGCGTATCATTCTCAGCCCTCCTCCATGTGGCTATACTTACGGATGCTTTTTCCGATGCATTGATCTGTGAAAGGTCATGCCTCTCGCGAAATGCTTTTAGGTCTACCCCTTGCATTATCTACCAAATGAACAGGTTACTGGAACTAGTTTATTGAGAGCAATGTCTTGATCTTCAGTTAATGTGGTGCGTCCTTCATGGAAGCTAGATTGTACTCTATTCTTTACATCTACTTCCACTACATCCACACCGAGCATGGTATTTACTGCGAGTATATGTTCAGCGATTGCATCCTGCTTGTCCGTGGGAACAAGAGAGAAATCAACCTTAGCAGATATATTTCGTGTAATATGTGCATCAACAAACTGATCACCTGCAATTGCTTTTACCTTATCAAGGGTAGAGTCATCAAAGGTAGAATACCCATGTTCTCTTACATTTACAGTAGTTGTATGTTCAGTCCCACCAACATTGGCAGTGAACTTGAACTGTTTTGGTCTGTCTGATGCACGATTACTCAGTAGTTTTGCAACTACCTGCTGATATAATCTGCGTGCTTTGCCGAACATTGCGTCACCCTCTTTCTTCAGTGCTTTACCTTGGAAGTGGGATGCAACAAGTGCGTGGTTTGGGTCGGTGTCAGCAACTTCAATGATCTCAATTCGATCCCCGGATGAAGTTTCTGGTGCTTTGGTTTGTGCTTTCTTTGTTAGTGCGTCTAGGCTCATAATTAATTAAATAAGTATTGTTGTTTTGGGTGGTCGAGGAAGAGGTGTGGAACTGTGATCTTGAAAAGCTCACCATTGTCGATTGATTTACTCATCGAAGTGACTTTCTTTCTGTCAGCCCC
>Ga0098045_1000192_pt1 | contig 26073 bp, 6 predicted proteins | sample 11_taG_FD_77071 | JGI IMG/M metagenome (GOLD analysis project Ga0098045, IMG submission 77071) | Marine viral communities from the Subarctic Pacific Ocean - 11_ETSP_OMZ_AT15265 metaG | ecosystem: Environmental > Aquatic > Marine > Oceanic | place: Pacific Ocean | collected 2015-01-16 | reverse complement strand
TGATGAACCATCAATGCCCCTAGGGTCAGATGATATGAATTTATGTCCAGACATTAGTGATGCAGAAGCTGCAGATATAATCAAAGGCCAAGAAGCTGTTGATCGGCAAATGGCACAAGAAGCAGAAGCTGATAATTCAGTATCTGATGAAAATATAGATGACACTCTCAAAGGAGAACCAGATTTTGATTTAGATTTTGCAGAAGTTGCAGATGATAATGAAGAAGATGTTCAGTCAGGAGATATTGATTTTGATTTTGCATAAACTAATATGAATAAATACAAGGGAGATGGCTTAGGCTGTCTCCCTTTTTTTTTACCTGTGCACGTTAATAGAGATCGTAGATATTAATAAAAATAAAGTAATTGTATCTATATTTTGATCTTTAGAAGGGCCAATATACTCCCATCCAATAGCAAATCTATCATGAGGCCAATGAAAAGCTAAAGTTATTTCCCAATTCATTAGTAGTCAGTTAAACTTTCGTAAATCTTAACAGCGTCTTGAGGTTTTATATTATATCCTGGCAAACCAATCATTTTTATAAAATAAGCCCATGCTTTATTATCACCTTTTTCCCAAACACCTGATTTTCTTTCATATACTTCTGTAATACGCCATGGCATAACTTGAGATGCAAATTTTCTAATTCTACTTATTGTAGTTAAAGCAGCAGTAGGAGATTTTACAGTCCTCCAAGCATCAGCAATGTTGGTATACTGAGCTGTTTCAGATCTCATTCTAACTGCTTCATATAATAAGAAGTTAAATGCATAATTTTCTTTTAAATCTTCATCGTCCTCTGCCATTGCTCCTAAAACTTGTATCAGTGCAACTAATGATAATATCATACTATATTCAGTAAGAGTCTTTCTTATATTAGCTTTTTGATGAGGTGAGTATGTAGACCATTGTTTAGTAATATTTCGTCTATAAGTCATAAGATCTCTCATAAAAGTTCTCCAAAAAGTACCATAGTATCCTTCTACAGTAGAACCAAGCTCTTCATCAAATCTTTTGGATTGAAACCTTCTCATATAACCTGGATGCATATGTTTTCTATACATCATAGCAAGTTTTCCGTACCAATATCTCTGAAGAGTACTTTTATCAAAACTGTTGTATACACCGTGCATTTTTTTATTTAACGCATGTAATCTATCTTGAAAACTTCTTCTATCTTTTTCTGTAAAGTCTCTATAGTCTTTGTTACCATCATCATCTTCTTCAATAAATTCAATTTTATCAAAAGCTTCTTGCATTCCATATTTTTCATGAGCTTGAAAAAGAGTAATTTCTTTTTTACTTTCTTTATCTCTTACCATAGTAGCATCCATTAATGCTATCATTGTAGATAATTGAAGTTCATGTTCACCAAAATACTGGTTAAAGAATAATGTATCTGTTCTAAATAACTTATTAGCTAAACTAGCAGTAACCATGTTACCATACTTATCTTGAAAATCACCTTGCAAAGGATCATACAACTCAGTTAACCTACCCATCAAACTAGTAGGTGTAGGTTTTCCAAAATCTCCTAACATACCTGGAAGAGCTTTTGCATATTCTGCTTTACCCTTTCTCAAATTTTTAGCATTAAAAAACTCAGCTCCTTTAGCTTCAATAACTAACTGAATATTTCCCTGCAGGTTATTAGCTACACCTTTAAGTAAATCTGCAGCAATAGATGTTAGTGCAGAAATACCTATAATAGTGTTAGTTACTTTGTTAGCAGATATGTTTCCAATTGCTGTAGCTTTACTCATCTCACCATATACAACCATGTCAATAAAAGCATCAAGATGTCTCTTTGAGTAGCTGTCTCCATTTTGTTTAAGATATTCTGTAAGACCAAATTTATTAGCAAAAGCATCTATTGTTCTTTTTCCTGACTGGTTAAATTCAGGAACTTTTCTATCTTTTACTAAACTTTTTAAAAGAGATATTTCTCCATTGACTTCATTTAAAGCTTCATATTTATTAGCCATTTGACTAAAAAGAAGTACTGCACTTGCTAAATCAAAAGTCTGATCTGATATATCTATAGCTCTAGTGTAAAATACAGGTAAAAACTTTACGCCTTCATCATCTAAACCAAGTTCACCAAAGTCAGTATCATAACTTTGTACTCTACCAGCTTCCTTTAAATTAACTTTAGCTAAATTTATAACACCTTTATCTAATAATCTTTCTAAATCTCTTTTAGGTACAGATGGTACTCTAGTTCCAGGTCTCTGTGATTCTGGTATACTGTCCTGAGCAGCATAATATTTACTTGTAAGTTCTTTATGATATTTTCCCATAGCATTTATCGGCTGATCATTCTGATCATACATTGCTTTCCATTTGCTACTTAAAAATTTATCTATAGGCTCTGATAATTGATTTTGTCTTTCTCTACTTTTAACCCATTCATCAAATTCTTCTTGTGTAATAATGCCTGACTCTACTTGTCTTAACATCTTTTCATCAAGAGCATTTACATCTTTTTCAGATTTAGGTTTTGTTATAGTTTTATAAAAGTTATTTTTTCTAACAGACCAAGCTGCATAATCACGCGCTTCTGACTGAGTTAATGGCTCGCCCTTCTGTTTTTTATTTAAAGGCTGTGGATTTTCTTTATACCATTGTCGTATAACACTTTTATATTCTTTCATATCATATTTACTAACAAAGTGTAACTCTTCTCTGTAAATATCATTACCGTCATCATCTTTTTCACCAGTAGGTTCTTCAATTATTTCATAAAGACCTTGATTAAATTTAGAAGGATTGTCTTTTGTAGATGAGTTAGACTCAGCATATTCTATAAAAGACTTTGCTATATCTTCTTTTAGAGCTACATCTTTTAACCTGGCTTTCTCTAACTGATCTTTTAAAGCTTTAGCTGTTAATGCCACAACTGCATCTGGAGATGCAATAGCTGGTCCAATCATAAAGTCTAAAACACCATCCTCTCTAGAAGCCTCTCTTAAAGTATTTATTAAATCTTGTTTATCAACTACAATATTTTTAGCCTTGTTAAGATCGCTATCTTGTTTCTTTTTTATTTTCTTATATCTAAATGCCGATATTTTACCTTCCTCAAAGTTTTTTTTCTGTTTTTCAATATCTTCTAAAATAGCTTTATAATCTTCATCTAAATTTTTAGCATAAGAAGATCTGGATTTCATTAACCAATCTGCAATTAAAGGAATGGCCTCTACATTAACTCTTCTTTTTAGATTTAATCTATTGGTTAATGTTTTATAAAGCATGTCTTTTATAGACAACTCATCAGTTTCTTTTGATGGATCATCCTCTTCTCTTTTTTCTGACTCCTTATTAAAAAAATCTACTATGTCTTGATTATTAGCAATGTCTTTTAAAACATCTTCTGAACCATTAACTGCATTATTTATCTCAACAAGCGTTTCAATCAATGAACTATCTAAAGGATTTGTTTTAGAATCTTCAACCAGCTGCTCCATATTCATAACTAAAGACTCAGTTACTTTATACTGCTCTGAAATAAATTCATTAATAGATTCAATTTCATCAAGAGCTTCCATGTTTTTTAACATCTTTTGAAGTTTTGATTTCCTAACGGTAGCATCTTTTATCTTCATCTTTCCTAAAGCCTTCACTCTTCTTCTTAAGTGCATCTTAGTTCTTTCCGCAAGAATCTGAAGATCTGTCTTTTCAAAATTAGCTTCTTTTTCTTTTTGATCTTTTTCAAGATCTTTTATTTCTTTTTGAGAAAGGCCTTCTGTATCTTCTTTATTTAAGCTTACTATATCTGCATAACCTTTTTTAACCCACACTTCCATTGCAAGCTTTTCATTGTTCTGAGCAAGAAGCATCGTTTCTCTCCACTCTTTAGTATTCTTATTGGGACAAGTTGCCATTTAACATACAGTTTTTTTAAAGTCTGCAAGTAACTCATCAAATTCTTGTTGAGTCTTTGCTGCTTCTAAATTATTAATAATTTGTTCTAGATTGTATCCTCGCAAACCAAAGTCAATTTGCCAATACTCTGTATCAAAGTTAGATCTTATATCCATAACTTCAGCTTCAACAAGATCTTTATTTACAGGTGTAGGTTCTACTTTTATTTCTGTACCTGAGTACATATTTACATCTCTTAAGAAAGGATCTCCTGTTGTAACATCGATAAGTGTATAGGTATGATTACCTACTCTTTGCCAAAAATAATCATCTACAGAAAATTCATTAGGTTGTATACCTTCATTATCTATTAACAATCTTTCATAGGCATTAAGACTTCCTTGGATTTCTGGTACATAATTTACTTCTGTAGCAGGAGTGATTGTTACTATTTTTGTATTGGGTGCTTTCCCATCTTTCAATCTAAATATATTAGGATATTGTGAAGCTAGCGCTTCCATTATCTTTAAATTAGGCTCATAAATCTCACGTAAAGTCAAAGCTTGTTCAATAGGCCCTCTATGATTAGAACCCTTTGTTACATATAATTTATCATCATATGTTCTTATTACTCCTTGGAGAATAGTTTTTATACCATCTAAACTTAAAAGAGGATTGAGTTTTAAAGCATCCTCAACTTCTTTTTGTTTTAAAGGTTTTCTTACCGTTCTGTAGTATTCAGTAACTTCCCCTTGTGTAGGTATATAAAAATCTTCTGAGGTATTTAGTTTTTTATTTAATATGTTTGACCTAACAAAAGACTCTGCAAGAAAATCTCCATATCTTCCTTGAAGAATTTTATATTTGGGATTTGATTTATTTATACAAGCCATTTTATAAACATTTTAATGATTCAATATACTCATTTATATTTTTATATGCATGCGGAGCGTTAGTATAAAAATCTTGAGCATATTCAATTGAAGGTAAATTTGTATTATTTGATTCTTCTGTATTTAGACCATTGTAAAATGTTTCTAATACAGGATCAATAGTATTAAATAAATCTAACTGACCTTGATTTACTAATGATTTAACTGTATTAGTTTGTTGTGTTGGTTGAGTAGTTGGTGTTGTAGGCATACCTTCTTTTAAATCACCTGCTCTTCTGAAAGTAAGTGTAATAGTATAGTCTTTTACTACTCGTCCATCAGGAAGAGTAATAGGTTCTAAAGTTTCACCTTTCTTTAAAGCTCTAGGTGTGTCATGTGCTAATTCAAATCTACCTTTACCATCTTTGCCAAATGTATATATAGTACCAAACTTAGTAGGTATACTTGCTTTTCTATCAGAAGCAAATGATATATTACCTGTAGGTTTTCCATCTTTTCCAATATTTTCATATACATTTATTGCATTACCTGCACCAATAGTATAAACAACTACAGGATAATTTTCCGCTGAAACACTTTCATCAATATCTCTATGAGTAGCTACAGCCTGACCTGGAAGATATATGTTACCTATTACAGCATCATAATTAGACATATCTAAATTAGTGCTTTCTTGTATTTTATCTATAATAGGTTGTAAAGTTTTAACAGAAGGTAAAGGATTTCCATTTTGATCTAATTCATGATAAGCATAGATGTAATCATCAGTTTTATTTTTACCTTCTTTTTTAAGTTTTTCTATTTCAGTATTTCTATTTTTAGGTAATTCTAAACTTTTAGATTTTATATTAATGGGTTTAGCATCAATCTCTACTCTTGCCCATCTCATACCATATTGAAACATTAAATTAGCATTTCTACTTTTATTTTCTTTTATAGCTTGAGCTTGTATCTGAGGTTTTATAAGATCTGTAAATTCAGCTTTTTCTGCAACAGAAGGATTTGTTTGAATAAGTTCTATACCATATTCCTCTGACATAGTTTTAACACCTCCTGAAATTAACGGTAAACCCCTTCTAGTGATTTCATTTTCTACATCATTTAATATTGATGTACCTAAAAGAGTGCCGCTCATTGCATCATCAAACTTTTTATTACCTAAAGCATCCCTATATTTTATATACAAATTAGTGTTATCTATATCAGAAAGAGATTCTTTCTTATCTAAGTCTTTTGCTTCTAGAGAACCTAAAAACTCAGATGGTTCTGTTAAATAATTTTTATAGGTGTCTGTATTTAAGATTTCATTTGAAAGTGAATTAAAGACAGAAAAACGTTTATCCATTTCTTTTTTACGTTTTTCTTTATTTAAATTACTTAAGTCTTTTAGTGCACTTTTTTGAAACTGAATTGCAGGTACTTTAACTAATTGAACAAAAGGTTCAGGGTCTAATGATTTAATAAAACTTAATCCAGATTTACCCGTACCTTGTTGATATATAGCCATTAATGAAAAGTTTTTAAATAAATCACTAATCATTCTATCTTTTACAGAATCTTCTGGTATAATTCTAAATGTAGCATCACCAAGTTGCTTTAATTGACTTACGTATTCAGCTGCTGTAGCATTATCAATTAACCCTTTATTATCTAAACTTAAAAGATTAAAGCCCCTTGATGACATATAAAAAGAAGGCTTTAAATGTTGTAATACAGGAAAGTTTTCTACAATAGTTTTATTAGCAGGATCTTCTATAAATTCCATAACATCTTTAGTATAGGAATACTTAACTGGGCCATTGCCAGCATCACCCATTATATAACCACTATTAAATGAACTTGCTAAAGCTCTTTTAGATATTCTTTCTTCAAAACCTTTGCTATTAGCAAACTCCTTGTAAGTATCTCTAAAATATTCTCTTTCAACTACGTATCTCATATATGAGGCCAATGTTGCAAAAGGACTAAATTCAAAAGTATCATTTCCAGAAATATCATTACCTATCATAAATGCATTATCCTTATAATCTTTTTTAATTTGATCAACATCTATTTGAACAGTTTTTTCTTTAAACTCTACTACATTATCTCCAGATAACTTTTTCTTAACGACCTTTCTCTCTCTTATTTCTTCTGGTAAATCTACAGGCAATCCTGTTTTTGTACTTACATAGTTTGATAATTGATTTTGATAAATATAATCTATTACACCGTTGTTAAATTCTTTAGCATACATTTCCATAGCCTCTGATGATGAAGGACCAAATCTATCTATAACAGTCACCCTATTTTTTTCATAAGTACGCATTAGCATTTCTGATAGATTTTTATCTAATCTTAATGCAAACAAAGGTTCTACTATATCTGTAAATATATTAGTTTTATACATTGATGATATAACGGAATCATCTAAATATCTTTTAATTGTTTCAGGATCTACTTTAGTATCTAACATCAAAGCTTCTACAAATCGTCTTCTTTCTAAAACTCCCTCAATAGTTGATAACAAACCAGTATCAGGATTAAAGTTTATCTCAAAGTTTTCCATCCCTTTAGATTGATTTTCTATATTTAGAAATTCAAATAAAAGAGCTACTTGTTCAAGATCACTTTCGGGTGTTCTTAAATCTTCCCCTGTTGGTGCATTTGAACCATAAGTATTTTTCCAAAAATACTCTCCCAAATGATAAGTTTTATAAAGTAAACTTGGATTCATGGCATTAAACTTTACAAAAAGAGGGTTAGAAGTTTCATTTATAAATGATATTTGATTTACATCCGATTCCTTAATACTATTTCTTTTTAGTTCTGCTTTATAATCTTTAGCTTTAATTTCAATAATTGGTTTATTACTACTAACAGAAATGATTTTTGTAGGATTAAGCTTCATAGCAAACTTTGCATCTTGTAAAGCTTTTGTATTATAATACGCTATAGCATCACTGTCCATATACTGTCTCAGCAGCTTATCTACTATTTGTTTTTTACTAGAGTATTCACCTTTAAATTTAGCTAATGTTCCTTTAGACTCAGCAACTAATGATAAGTACTTTTCAATCAGAGGTTGTTGAATAAATTTTACAGCTTGTGGTAAACTAACACCACTTTGTATAAGTCTATTTAGTACAGGTAATGATTCTGTACTTATACCCGCCCTTGCTGGAAAACTATCATTACCTCTATCTAGTACACCTTGTAATCCATGAGAAAGTATTTCAGATATTTTTACGCCATCTACATTTGTACTTTTAGAAATAAGTATATTACCAGCAGGAGTTTCATTATGCTTAAATCGCATTCTCATATCTCTAACTAAATATTCATTCTGTAAATACTTTAATGGCATTTTAGCACCAACAGCCATGTTAAGAATAAACTGCTTATTGTTTTTTGCGAATATACCTAAAGGTGTACTACCACCCATAAGTAAATCATGTTGAGTATTATTATATTCATACTCAAAAAACTTTGTAGGATTTTCAGTCAAGCTGCTATGTACCGTTCTGTAATTAGTAGGTTCAGCTTTAGCTTGGCTTTTGAATAAGTATGTATTTGCAGGCTTAGTTAATGCTCCATAAAGTTCTGGAAGTTTAAGTATTTCAACAGAAGTTCTTATTAATTCATTTTGATTAAATCTCTTTTGTTCAGTAATAGAGCCACTGTTATCAGAAGGCAAAGATCCATCTTTATTTATGTTAGGAAAAGAAAAGAAAAGCTTATCTACGTCAAAGTCAGATCCAGCTTTAGCTACAATTTCTGTAGGAACTACTGCTGTACTACCAGCTGTAGCATCTAGAAAGTGCCACACTTCAAATCCTTCAACTAAGTTAGTATCGTCTGTAGGTATTCTTGGTCCTGTTATTGTAATTTTTTCAGCATTATCCTTAAGCCAATTTTCATCTTTTAGCAATTCATTTAACCTATCTCTTGTGCCAATTATCTCACCAGGATTACTAGGATCATCTAAGTTTAAAAGGTTTAAAAAATCTCCATTAAATGGAATAGCCACCTTAGCTAAATGTGTACCGTCCTTACCTTTTCTATAAAATGGTAAAGTATTAGTACCTAATTTCTTTTGGATCTCTAATTCATTTTTAATAACTGCAGCATCCTGTTCAAACTGAGAGCTCCATACTCCATTATAAAAAGTATTTGGAACCTGTACATCAGATTCTCCTTTTGTTTTTTGTCCAGAAATAGCTTTAGAAATTCTATTAACTAGAATTTGTTCCACTACTTGAGCTTCGGGATGTATAGAAAAATCAATCTTTAAAGAACCTTCTGTAGTAACATCAATCAAGTTTTGTAATGCAATTGGTGAACCTTTTGCATCCAATTCTGATCTTATAATAGCTGCCAACTTTGCAAGACTATTTTTACCATTAGGTACATACCTACCAGAGCTATTTATCTTAAATCCTATATCATCTAATAATTCTTTTTCAAGAACATCCGTAAGGTTTTTAACTGCTTTTCTATATTCAGCTGCAACTTTTTTATTCTTTTTATCTACAAGCTCACCTCTAGAATACAATTGACTTTCAACTATTACTCTAGATTGAGTACCAACTGTAATAGAACCTTTAAGTTTATCAGCTACATTCGTTACATCCTTTAAATATCTTAAATGAATTTTATTATTCTTAATAGGTGCTTTATCGTTACTCTCTTCAACATATTTATCTTTTCTATCTAGCTTTTCATCATTTGGCAGTTTTGCAAATATATCATCTGATTGCCCAGGCTTGCTTACAAGATTAGCTGCTTTAGATCCCGATTTAAATGTAACCATTTGTATATCAGATTCAATCATCTTCTTATGAAGCTTATAAAGTTCTGATCCAGGTGTAGCTATTGAAGGTATAATAGGTGCAACAGCAAACTTATACATTGATGTTGTTGCTATAGGTGCATTCATTAAGGAACCATAGTTGTGAAGCTTATATACAGGAAAAAATTTAGAAACCTTTCTTGAATCTATCTTTACATCTGGCTTACTAATTACATCTTGATATAGATTTTCTTGTTCAACACTCCATTTGTTAGCAAGCTTTCTAAGTACTCTATACGCATCAAGTGTTAAATATGCAGCTCCATCAGCTTCCTCCATATTTAAGTATGCATCTGAATCTTTTGCAACTCTATCTGCAATCTCTGACTTAGATAGTTTATCATTTTCATAGTCTTTAGTCCAAGCAGCTTGCATGTCCTTTAAATAAATTGATTCCCTTTTAGGATCTTTTATTACTCCTGTATTTAAAGTACCATCAAAGTTAAAATCTTCAAATCCTAATTTTTTTGCATAAGTTTCTACATTTTTACCTTGAAAAACTTTATTTATAAATATTTGAGAATCTTTGTCATATAAAAAACTATCTCCATCTGAAGTAGAACCAGGAACTCTTTTTGTAAAATCTTTAAACTGAGCTAAATCACCGTTTAATAAATTAGACATTTCTAATCTATTTATAAAATCATTATATACATATGCTTTAGCTAAAGTATCTTCATCATATTTTTCAAACTCTTTATTATAAAGCATAGTACTACCTAAACTCTTTTTAATAAAATCAGTTTTTTGTATAAAGTATTCAGTTACACCATTTTTTAATGAATTAAAGAAATCACTGTTTCTTAAAACTTCTTTAATATCTATAACTTCAGGATTCTCAGCCTGCTGATATAAAAATGTTTTAACAGATTCAGGGATTAAAGAATCCATTGCTATAAATGATAAGCCAGCTTTTCTATCGTTACTTAAAGTTCTATTATAACCTGTAGTAGTTTCTAGAACATTCTTATTTTCAGGCTGTGAAAAATATTGAATTCTGTCAAATTCATTTGCAATTTGATCTAATATAAATGCTTCTAAAGCTATAGCATCGCCTTGTTGTCCAGTAAATAAATCAATATCAATCCATAGATCTGAATTAGTTCCTGTACTAACTCCATTAAATTCTTTTCTTTTATCTATTTTAATTCCGAATGCTGTCTTTTTATCTGAGTGTCGTATAAATTCTCCAACTCCTTTAGAAAGTAACATATTATAAGCTTGAAACAATTTATCTTTTGCTGTAAGATCACCTGTTGTTAAACCATCACTTACCTTTGGTTCTTGGTAATTTATTTCTGGATAAAAAGTTGAAGTTATAGTTTCTGTTCCTCCTAATACAATAAGCTCCATTTCTTTAGAACTATCTCTTTTGCTTCCATTTGGAAACATTGTGTTTAGAATCTTATTTCTTAATGCTAAAGGATTATAAGGTAATTCTCTATTATTTACAGTAGGATTTAAAAAAGATAGATGACCATTTTTAACATAAGCATCCTCCAAATTACTTAAACCATTTACACCTGATATTATTGAAGACGCTGAACTATGGTTAGCAACAGAATATGCATTATTACCATCAGGCAGTTTTATAGTATCGCCAGGAGTATCAAAGCCAAATGAAGCTTGAATATTTCCTAAATTTCTTACAATAGAATCTGCTCTCAAGATTTGTACATTTTGAAAACTTGGAAGTGCATCAATTGATTTTGCTATAAACTCACCATCTCTTAATGTTCTTATAGGATTTAAACTGAATCTTTTAACAAATCTCTTTTCAAGCTCTGTTCTTTCGACATTAGGTTTAAGAATTATATTTCTGACATCTTTAGTAATATTTACTAAGTTGCTTATATCATTTTTAGACTGTCTAGATTGAAGAGCATTTTCTAATTTTTTTGTATTATCTAACTTAAAGCCTAATGTATTTAAGAACTTTAATTTATTTTCTTTACTAAGTACTCCAGAATCACCTACTAACTCATTATATAATCTTAAGGTGTCTAATTCTGCAGGTTGATCATTTCTTCTCAACATGTATTTATTTTTTGAAATCTTAAAACGATTTTCAAAATCAGAAAGTATTCTATTTAATTCTATAGTAGATTCATTTGTAATGAATTCAAAGTCAACATTAGAATTGCCATCACTAGTTTCCACTATATTAATATTAGCTGTTAATTGCCAGTGCTTAATTGATGGTCTAGAGAATGTATGCCAGAAAGATGAACTAATATCAAAAGCGTAACTGCTTTCAATATTACTCGGTGCTGGCAACTTATTCTGCCATAACTGCTTTAGCTCAGGAAAATTCTTTGACTCTTGTACTATTATATCAAACATCTCCTGTCTTGATTGTACACCACCTATAACTTTAGATAAAGTATTCCAAACTTTTCTAAAGTCAGCATTCTCATCAAAACCTAACTTATTCTTTTTAACTTTTCCGTTTTCTATTTTATGCAAACTCTTTAAAACATAAAGCACTTCTTTGTCAGCAAGATCAAGTAAAGACTTTTTAAAAGGGTCATCAAACAGCTTATCATTATTTTCACTACTAGGAACTTCATCTAAAGTATATTTAACTGAATCAATTTCAAAGTTTGAGTTTTTAATATGATAAGCTATAACGCCAGTTGGTTTCTGTTCATTTAATATATAATTAGGATCTCCAAATTGATCAATGGCCGTCTCTAATATTCTTATGTTACTTAAAAGATTTTCTTGATCATAGGTTAAGTTAGAGTCTTTAGCATTCTCATTTAAGCTAATACCTATATATTCTTTTGCTCCACCTTTTTTATAATTATTATACTGAGTCTGAGCATCTTCAATTCTAGATACTATAATAATTTGTGCAGGAACTTCAGGTTTCCCTTCTCTACTATTATCTTTAATAGAAGAATGTGTAAAGTAATCTCCTACTATTTTAATACCTTTCCACTCTTCACCTCTAACTCTTGCGCCTCTTTTAAAAGATGAATCAAAGTTTTTAAAATTATCTATTTGAGATTTTAATAATACATATTTATTTATGCCACTTTTTGTTTCCAAAGTAGCAACGGATGCATCAGTCAATTCCTTAAAAGTATTTATTTCACTTATTCCAGATTTTTCAACAGAATTATTATATTCAGTATTAAGCTCACCTAATCTATCTTTTAATTTATCTAGAACCTTTTTGTAAGTTTGAACTCTATGCTTCGGTTCTAGCAATGCTGTTAAACTTAAACCTTTTACCTTTGAGATATGACTTTCTAAATCTGCTCCTTTTAATGTAGTCTTTTTAACCTCTAGTTCATATCGCTCATCAATAAGATTTGATATAATTGAATCTATAGAACTTGATATAAGATCTGAATCAGTTTTACTTAAAGCAGTTCTATAAAAGCTTTCATCATTAATTTTTTCTGAGTATGTTATACCTCTTTCTAATTCAAAAAATCTTGCATTATCTACAGAGGCTTGATACTGATTAAAAAACTTATCACTTCCAAAATTTAAATTTTCATACAACTCCTTTACTGCTGGTACAGACATTATGTCTAACTGTACATTTTTTAAACTAGGTATAATTTTACCTAATAGCCTTTGTAGCATTTGTACTATCTTTCTAAAGATAGTATTTCGCATAGGAGAATTTGGTTTAGCTACATTCTTTTTCATATAGCTTCTAAAGTCTTCTGCAAGAATTTCTTCTATCTGTAAATAACTTTTACCTTCATAAGGTTTATTACCATTATTATCTGTGTAATTTAAAACTTCTTCATATAAAGCTGTTTTCTGCTCCTTAGTTAAGTACAATTGAGTAAATGCATGAAAAGCTTCATGATAAACATCTACTAATGAACCTTTACTATTATTTATATTAATAGTTCCTTTAATATCAGGATTCATTAAAGTAGCTCCAGAGATTACAAAATTAGCAAATGCATCAGAGTTTACTAAATTAGCTGCTTTATTTAAAGATATATTTTTTTGTAATAATTTACCAAAGGGTGATTTACTCCAAAATGTATCAGCTCGCTTTATATCTGCAGCTGAAAGTTTGTCTGAATTAAGTTTTCCATCTCGAAGTAACTCCCATTCATTATTAGGATCATTTGATATATCAGTATCTACACTAGTTGCTTTATCTACTACTATCTGTTTATTTTGATATGGGCTAATTCTTTTAGATACAGGTTCTTTTGTTAAGTTAACCAAATATTCTTCTGCTGCATTAAGTTCTTTTGTAAAAAAAGATTCTTTTAAATCATAACTTTCTACAGCAGGATTATTTCTATTTCCTAATACAACTAAATCAGCATCTTTTATTCTAGCTGAAGTTTCTGTAACTACAGTAACTCCTTGTTCAGTAAGTTGTTTTATTCTGTTTGTTACTGCAGGATCTAAATAGTTTTGTTTATAACCTGTCTTAGAAAAAGCCAATATATACTCTTGAATACTTTCATTTTCATTTCTCTCTCTGAATACTTCCCCATCACCCGTTTGAATGGACGGTATTAGATCTAGGGTAATATCATTTGTATGTACTACTTCTGTATCTTTAAACGTTTCTTCTGAAAATAGACCTAGAGTAGAATAAATAAGCTTTCCTTTATACTCATCTTTTAAAATACTCTTACCATCAGGCGTCTGCTTTAATAATAAATCACCTAAATATTCTTCTTCAGTCAATTGATTAAACCTTTCATTTAAAGGTAAATTTTCAGGAATATTTGTTAATTCATTTGCATTAGTCTCTTGAAATAGTATTTGCTTATTATAAAAACCTTTTTCACTAGAAGCTATGTAAACAACTGGATTTTGATTTTCAATAAATTGTATATAATCTATTGTAGTTTTTAATTTACCATTTTCCAATGATTTTAAATTAAAAGGTTCTCGTAAAAGTTTTTCGCTATAAGTTAAAAATACAGAATTTCCATCAGGGAAAGTATTTAATAAAGCATTTTTAAATTCACTTCTTATTTGAGACTCTTTGCTTTCAACAGGAGTTGTTTCATTTTCAAAAATATTCCCTTGAGAATCTATTCTTACTTCAAATAATGTATTTCTAAAAGATTTTTTACTTTGTATTCTATCATAAACTTTAATATAAAGATCTCCTGAAACAGGATCTATTACTATATCATGTCTTTTTGAATTAGAGCTTATATATTTATTTTCTATATACTGTTCAGAAAAGGCAAGTTTATCCTTAATAGATATATCTTTAGAGAATAGTACATTTTCAATTTGAGTTGCTAAGTCATTAGACATTCTTGGTCTATCTATTGCATAAGTTTCTCCTTTAATGTCTATAGCTGCATGGCCGCTCTTTATACGTCCTTCATCTACTACAAGAGTTCTAATACTTTCTAGATCATTAGAAGAAAGTATATTATTTTCAATTAAATCACTTACCTTAGCTTTTTTTGTATTCTTTTCTATAGAAATTCCTTCTGTCATTCCTATAAAATCTAAAAAGATATCTTCATCTAAAGCTTTATTTTTTAATGCGTAGTATCTTTTAAATTCTAAATTTGTCTGAGTTAATGCTTCATTATAAGATAAGTCTGATTCTTTAGATAATATATTTGCAATTTCAGAAGAATCTAAAACTTTATTTTCAAGATTGTAAATATCTCTAATACTATAATTATTACCTTCTTTTCTAACAGATCTCATCAATTGATAAGCAAATGTACTATTAGGTGAAACTTCTGTAACAATGTTTCCTTCTGCATCAAATGATAAAGGTGCACCACTTTCATCTGTAATTAAAACAATAACTCGATCTTGAACTTGATCTACACCAGTTTTAGGTTTACCTTTTGTTAAAGGATTTTGAATATCTAAAGATCTTGCAATTTCTTTTTGAGTAGTTGAATCAAGTTTTGAAGCACTATAAGTACCGTCTACAAACTGTCCCAAGTTAACAGCTTTTAATCTAATGTTAACACCTTGATAGTTAGGATATTTTAAAACAGTATCTTCAAGAGAAGTTTTTAATGCTATACCTGATATAATATTATTTATATTTCTACGCTCAGTATCAGCAACTTCCTTTTCAAATTTAGTTGTACTAGATTTAAAAGCAGGCAATGTGGTTGATAAAATATTTACAGATCTATATCTAGGTACTATAGCATTATTAAACCTACTTGTTCCATTATTATCAAGCTTAATGTTTTCTTGTTGCTGATTAATAATTCTAGCAATCCTAAGATTAGTTTTATTTTGTTCTAATGCACTTACTACATTTTTAATTACTGTATTAGGATTAGCCCATTTTGCTTTTAATACAGAAATTTTATCATAGCCTTCTATTTGGTCTATGTTTTCTGTAAAATTATTTAATACTACAGCTTCAACTATAGTAGGGGTAAATGCAAGAAATTGAGCAGCTCTATCACGATCAGAAACTTTTTCAATTCTTTCATAGAGATACTTCATATAGTTATCTACAATAAAAGGATTACCCGCATCTAATTTTGCCTGTATAGATTGTTTAGTCAGTCCATAAACAAATTCAAGTTCTGGTTTAGTTAGTGCACATTTTATCATGATTCACAATTATTAAAAACATCATTATCATTAGTAGTATCAAGATAATCAATTTTAGATTTATCTAGTTTCTTTTGAGATTCTTTATCATTTAAAAAATCTACAATAATATCACCAGTCTCTTCAATTTCTTTTTTACCCTGTCCATTAGAAGGAGGTGGCGTATCCTCAAAATCAATTAATGACTCAAACTCCTCCACACTCATGGAAAATGGTTTAGCATCATAATTTAGTTTTTTAACAATAATAGTTTTATTAGAGTTATCTAACTTTTGTACAGTAATTTGATCTCCCATTTTTACTTTTTTAGCATCGAAAAGTTCTTTAAAGGTATAAATTTCCTTTGACTCTATCAACTGATTTGTACCCATAAGGGCATTAGCTTTAAGATCTAATAGTTTTTTCAACTCACCATATCTTTGAGTATCTAATCCTTGTGAAAAAAACAACTCCTGCAATGTATCATACATCTTAGAGGTATCAGTTTTAGATTCATTATTTATATCTTTTACTAATGAATCTATTGAAAGCTCATTAACTGAAGTTGTTTGAGGTAGTTTAGTCTTTTTAGTTTGATCTACTTTATTAAGTTTAGATAGTCTTTCAATCTCTTTTTCTACTTGTTCTATTTGATCTTGTATAGGAGCTATATAAGCAGGATTCCCAAACTCACCTTGTTCAAGTTCTAGATCAGATTTTAAACTTTCTAAAGCTAACTCTAATGTAGATAAACTTGAATTAGTTAAATCTATATCATCATTCTCTATATCATCTGTCTCTTCTTTAGTCTCTTCTTCAGTCTTGTCTTTTTTAACCTCTTCTTTTTTATCCTCTTCTGTTTTCTTTCTGGCAAAATCTCCTTCTTCAAAAAAGATAACATCATCAAGAGTTACATTTGGATTACTTTCTTCACCTACAGCACCTTGATTATTATGTGATATTACATCTCCTTGAGGAGTCACAACCATGTCGTAGATTTTATCTCTCCTAAGATTTTTAGCAAGTATACCATAGTTACCCTCTTCTGTAATATAAACAGAATCAATAAATATTTTTTGTAAAGCACCTTCTTCTCCATAAGCGTTTATAGACCTATCAAATACTTTACCGATTTCAGCATTAAATATTCTACCTGTTAAATTATCTACAGTATCATCTATTAAAGGTTTACGTTTATAATTTAATATATCATATCTATACAACTGTTCAATTCTTACATCAACATCATCGCTAGCAATTTTTAAAGCATCTTCATCTGACATTTGAGGGTTTGTCAAATTAGCTTCCTTTTTAATTTTTATAAACTCTCCGTTGTTATTTTCATATTCAGTTTCTATAAAAATTCTATCTCTTCCACCGCCTATTGTTTGAATAGTATTTTTAAAAGCAACATTTCTTCTTTGTCTAAGATCTTTATAGAACTCTTTATCTTGATCTTCTTCTGATTCTGGAGTCTTTTTTACAATTCTAATATCACGTTTAATATCTTCAATCTCATCTTCTAATTCTTCAACATCAGATTTATCTACAGTAGATCTTCTTTTTAATCTTTTTAATTCTTCTTCTAAATTCTTCTGTTTTCTTTCTAGACTAGAAAGATCTTCTAGGTTTATTGATTCAGAAGGAGGTCTGGTAGACTCTTTTTCAATACTTTGTCTGGGTATATATTTATCAATATCAGTAACCTTAAGTTTTGCATCACCGCTTTTAACTTTTGCATTATCATCTGTTTTCATAAACATATAACCATCTACAAGGTTATCTAAAGTCTTTTGATTTCTAAAGGCTCTATCAGGTATATTGTTAAATTTTGTTATGTAACCAGTTTTATCTTCACTAACTGATATTGGTAAGATTAGAGTTTCAACACTTTCTCCATTACTATTATTAAAATATAAGTTAGAGTAAGCCCGTTGTTGCATACTGTTTTGAAAGTATTTTTTATAATTATAGTTATCATCACCAGGACTTAGATAAGAATCCCATTTTTGTGTACTTCCAGTTTTTAAATCTACAATATATTTTTTACCTGTTTTATCTACAATCATTAAATCAAGAGCACCTGCAACATTGCCTATTTTAATACCCTCTTTATTAAAGAGTTGATCGTCAGATATTTTTAAATCTTTTGAAAATATATAAATCTCTCCCTGAGCAGCTTTTCTTTTTAATGACGCAAGATGTCCATCTTCTCCAAATATTGCAGTAAATGCATCTTCACTAATTTTATCTTGATAATTCTCATATTTTAATTCAGACTGAGGATCAAAATAATCTCTAACCATATCATCTAAACTACTACCTCTAACTCTACCAGCTTCATAAGTAATATTAGGCATTACATCATTAAGAACTTTTGTTAAAACTTCCAATGTAATTTCATCTTTAGAATATTTATTAGAACTTAATTTAGCAATTTCTTCATCAATAAGCTTTATGTTTTCCAAAGCAACTGATGAATCTTCGTATTTAGTTTTACCAATTTCTAATTCAGAAATTTGTTTTTGATAAGAATTTAAAATCTCTCCATTAAGTAAACTTTCAAGTTCTGTTTTTAAATCATCTAAAGTTTGATCAGTTATACCTCCATCTCTTATACCATATAAACCATCAGCAGTGTCCTTTTTGATTTCATTTATAAAAGCGTCAATATTTTCTTGAGTAAATACTAAGTTACCTTCTATATTAGTAAAAGCAAGATCTTTACTTTTAATAATCTGATCTAATCTATTATAACCTTTATCTTTAAAAAGCTTATTCATCACATTAGATACTCTAGAGTATATGCTACCATCTTTAATATAACCGTTTTTAAAGCCTACTATGTCTTTAGAATCTTTAAACACTTCTTTGATTTCTTGCACAGATTTTTTCATCTCTGCAGTCATTTCAACACCACTAATATCATCAATATTAGAAGTTAAAATTTTAGATAACTCTCTGTACTGATCAATTAATTTTTTTCCTTGTTGATAAGGTTCACTTCCTGATTCATATACCTCATTCTTAAAACCTGTAAAAAACTCAGGTGTTTCATCTCTTTGTAAAAGATTTAAAACCTGATTTTTATTCATATATAAAGGTGGAGCATTATTAGCTAACGTATTTAGCAGTTGATCTAAAGCTACTTTATTAACTTGTTCATCAACTACTTTCGAGTTTAGTTCATTTTTTTGTTCCTCTAGTTTTTCAAAAACTTTTTCATTTTCAAGAACAAGTTTTAAAAATTCACCTGGATCAGTCAGCAAATCAATATGCTCTGCTACAGCCCTTTTTTCAAACTCTAATTTATAATAATCAGTTAAGTCATTAAATGCTTTATCTAAATTAGATTGAAACACTGTAGCATTATTTTCTTTTGCTATTGATTTTAAATAAATATCATGGGCATCTTTTAAACTTTGAGTTACCTCTGCTTGTTTTTTTGGATCTGTGATATCTCCTAATAGTTCAGTTAATTTTGCTTGAATTTGTTCTTCAGAAGGATTTTTAATTCCATCTTCTCTTAATCTTTTTGTAGCTAAATTAATAGTAGGAGTTTCACCTCTTTGATAAAATCCATAAAATATTGCTTGAGCATTCTGAAAATCTCTTAATGCTTTAATTTGTTCTTGCTTGCTTTTTACAGATTTGGATCTTTCAGCTTTTGGAATATCCTCTCTTTGTTGTTCTGTAGCAAGTTCTTGTTCTAAGATACCAATTTGCCTTGATATAGACTGAGGTTGAAATAAAACTTTAGCGGCACCATAATCTACATTGTTTAATGATGTATCAGCTAAGTAAGTCTCATTTATAGACTTCATTCTAGCAAATGTATCTTCAAAAGCTGTATTTAGATACACATAATTTTCTACAGATTTTTCCCATGCATTATGTAATCTTTCTAAAGCCCTGCCTTCAGAAGTCTGCATGTCATCTGCAGATATTGAAGAAAGATCAACAGGATTCTCAAATACTTTTTCAGCAAGTTTAAACTTTTCTTCTATACTAGATAGTTTTTCAACAGCATTAGCTATTCTCTTTCTATATTGAGGAGCATCTTTTACCTCTAAAGAATTTACTGCATTTGTTAACTCTACATCTGTAAGCTCTTGCATAGATCTAAGCTTATCAATGTAAACATCTGTAGTACCAGTTCTTCTCATTAAACTCATAGTAGATACAAATGAATCTACTTCAGCATCTAACGCTTCTTTTTTACTACCATTTTTTTGAATCAAAGAAATTTTCTCTTGAGTCCCAAGATTCATTAACCTGCTATTGATTAACTGATCTACATTAATTTCATTAAGATTATCTACAATACCTTTTGTTACCTCAAGCTTTGTATCTTTCCATTGCTTATACTCTTCTTTATTAAAAATTCTAGCCTTTTGACTTGCTAAGTAAGGCATTGCTGCATTTAAAGGTGCAGAAAAAGTACCCATAAAAAATCCAGACATAAACGTTTCAAAACCTTGAGCACTAAATTCTTTTCCTAATTCTTTGTAATATCTACTCATAGGGGTACTACCATTAATACCACTTTGAACCTTAAAGTTCATTTTATTTACTCCTTTGGCATATAGAGAAGATGCAGGAGCTTGCATTTTATAAGCTTCTATATAATGGTTTTCATTTGCTCTAGCAATTGCCTCTTGCAAGTTTTCTTGAATACCTTCAGAAATATTAGATTTAAAATAACCTAATGTCTTTTTTGCAGTAGCATACCCAGGTTGTTTCCACCAAGCTTTCGCAAGATTTGCTAAGTTATTTTTTTCAAACACAAATGAATTTTTTGTGTTATCAAATATTACTTTACCAAGACTACCAAACTTTTTTTCTCCTTCTTTGGCTGCTACTTCATAAATATCTTTTCTTGTTTGTTTTAAAAAATTATTTAAGCCTCCTTTAGGACTTGTAATATTTCCAAAAGTAATTTGATTGGTCAGATATATAATACCTGAATTAGCATAAAAAGTCTCTAAGGATCCCTTTTTAGCTTGTTGCCTCATAGCAAATTGTTCATCACTATCAGGTATTTTAGCAAAGTCTTTATAGTAGTCATCATACAGTTTATGAAATATTTTATTCTCTACCATACCTGCTTCTAATCTAGACTCGGATATAGCCATGTTTAAGTTTCTAACATCTCTGTAAAATGCACCAGGAGTTGCAGATAATTTAGCCATCGCATTTAAATACCCAGCACTTTTACCACCTTTACCTACTTTACCGATGCCTCTCAAAGCATCTGTAGTATTTTCTAATGGGTTTACTAATCTACCTGTTTTAGAAAGCCCTTTACCTAATGATGTTTCCCAAAATGTTCTAGCTGCAGTAGGTTTGGATAGTTTAGGTAAAACTTCTTTAACTGTATTTGCACCTGTTTTAAATTTACCAAGACCCTTTCCAATATCATCTATAATTTGAGAAGTTCTTGCGGCCTGAATACCACCAGTAGCACCTCCACTAGCAGCTGTCATAAAACTCAATGCAATCTCTTCTACTATAGCTTCAGAAATTATACCTGCTGTATAGCCAAAGTTCATTAAAGTGTTATTAAAAAATGCACCAACACCACCTCTAGTAGATTGCCCCATTGCAGCAGCTCTTTCATATTCTTCAGCATCTTGTAAATCTGTTCCACTAAAATCTCCTGACATTAATTTCATTAAACTTTTGGGACCATCAACAAAACCTCTTTTAAATAAGACAGGAAAAGATTGACTCATCATTATAGCGCCATCATTCCATATGGTAGTATTAGCATTAAAGTTAGCTTGGTTATCTCTAAACGGATGAAAACCTACTTCAGAAAACTTATCATCTCCATATGCTGCATATCTATCATAGAAGTTAGCTCCATCTGGACCAGCATCATAGTTAAACATTTTACCATAACTGCTTTTTGATTCATCATCTGCAACATTTTGAGATGATGCTGCTATAAATTCTTTAAATGCATTTTTTGTATTACCTATTTGTTGTCCACCAGGTAACCCATCAGGATAACCTACAATATTATTCATTATAGCAGGTCCTGGAATATTCAATTTATCATCAACACCAAAACCATAATTGTTAGATGTTAAATCACTAATACCTGCAAAAGGTTGAGTATCTTCAGGTTTTGACAAACTTGTATCTAAATTTGTATACTCTGACAAAGATTGTCCAGCATTATTTTCCGCTTCCTCTGCCATGTTTAAAGATTAAATTGAAAGTTATAACTATTAAAAATCTGTCTTATCTCACTGTCTGTAATGTCAGGTTTTCTATTTTTAAGAGCTCTTACTAAATTAACTCTTTCTGCAACTGCAGATTTTGTAACAGGCATTGTAGACCCTAAAAAGGATTCAAATTGAGTGTATAAAGTTTCTCCACTTTGTATTTGTAAAGGTACTGAACTTTCAGTAAGAGATCCTGTAGATAAATATGTTTCTAAGTCAAAATCTTTATATCTGTGATTCACTGTATATTTTTGATTACCCTTATTATAAGTAAAGTCCATTCCATAACCTGGTTCGATATCAACTATTTCCGTAACTATATTACTATTAGTATTAGAAGACTCTCTTTTTAATGCAGCTTCAATTGGATTACTTGTAGAAGCTTCAAAAGCATATGAATCCAAATTTTCTCTGTCTGAAATTACAGTTGCACCATTAGTTAAAAGATCCGCTTTAATTGTTTGAAAAAGAGCTTTTTGTTCATCACCTACTCCAGTAGGAATAAAATCATCTAACATAGCTTTATTGGGCATTATTGTATATGCAGCTTTATTTCCACTAATACCTGTAGTTGGTAATACCTTTACAGTAAACCCTGATCCTTGTTTATAAAGACTTCGATCATTATGTGCATCCCAAATTGCTTTAACATACAGTTGATGTGCCGATGTATTTACGTCATCATCTAAAGCATTTAAATCTGTACCTACACCAGAAAATATAACAGGGTTTTCTATAGATAATGCTGTACCTGCATTTATTAAGCCTTTGATATTTCTATAATCATCATATATACCTACTTTGCCTATATGCCCATAAAAATCTTGTGTAGGTCTAGCTCCCTGATTTCCAGGTGTAACTATTGCACTTGAAGGCATAGAACTAATTCCTGTTCCTGTACCAAATGAAGAAGGTGGAGCTACTTTAAAGTTTCTATTATTTTTCCATTCTTTTTCCCAAGCTTCTTTTACATCATCATAACTTGCTACAGCAGAGCTACGTAGAAGTTCTCCAATTATATTATCAGGAGTAAGTAAATCTTCTACATCTTTGTTTAAATTAAAGAAATCAACAAGCTTATCTCCAGCATAAGCTAAATAATTACCCTCTTTCCAATTTTTTGCTGCAGACTTATCTAATCTTTTATCATCTCTAGCATATCTTCTTTCGTCAGCTAAATATTTTTTTAAATAGTTTTTATCAAGACCAATACTGGTTAAAAAACCGTCTTCAATACCTCCCTCTAGAATAGCATCTAATGCATTATCATAATATTCTTTAGATGATATAAATGCACCAGTTTCCTTATCTACACCAAACCTGGCATTTCTTAAAACTCCATTAGATTGATCAGCTTTAGTTAATAATGTATTAGTAGCCTCTGATAGCCATTGTTTTTCAGCGTATATACCTTTTAATAAAAGCTTGTCTTTTATAGCTTCCTTTCTCCAATTAGTAACTTTATCCTTGTCAGCTTCTGTTTGAAACTTTGAATCTATTAAAGTAGATACAGTTTCATCATTAGTCATTAGATCTAATAATTCTGAGTTTAAAGTAGAAACATCACCAAGATCTAAACCTGTTTGCATTTTAAATTCATCAGGTGAAGTAGATTCATTTAAAGCCTTATTAACACTAGCAAGACTCAAAACTTTATTATTTTTATCTACAGAATTTCCATCAGAATTTTTATAGATTCCTCTGTTAAGAGTTTTAGTGATTCTGTCTGCTTGAGAGCTACCTTCAATACCAATAGCCATTCCTATACTTAAACCCTGAGATAATCCTGGCTTTAACTGACTCCATTCACTTTTAATTCCTGTTTCTGAAAAATCTCTTAAGTTAGTTTCTCCAGACGTAACACCACCAACAGGTCCTTCTGATTGCCAATCATTTCTTGGTTTAACTTCATAAGCATTACCATCTGCATCATAAGCATGAGTCCCTGATTTAACATTAAATGCATCTCTAGCTAAAGATCTTTCTGTTTTAGCTCTAAGCTTTTCTTTGTACTCTGCCAAGGCAAATTGATTCGCCTTACTATCAGTTTTCATATTCCTTTGAGAGTATATATAAGCTGCTTTATCAAAGTCTTGCATCATTAATGAGTTAGCTCTTAAAAGATCAACTCTATTTCTAAGTACATTTATATCTCCCTCAAACATAACTTGATTGCCTGTAGAGGTATTACCATTTGAAGAACCGTCACTAACTAAATCTTTTTCATAGTTACTTACATTCAAAAGAGTTCCTGCTATTTCCTTATTAGTTAGAACCTGTCTTAAAATCTTTTCAGCATCAGGCGAAGCATTGCCATTATCTAATGCAGTCTGTAATAAAGACTGCATTTGATTATATGACTTTTCATTATTTTTTAACTTAGTATTAGTTTTTTTAATACCTCCTTGCAATGCTTTAAATTCATTTTCTAAATATACTCTTTCTGCAGCATTTATGTCACCACCATACTCCCCTGCATGTCCAACTGACCAATTCTTTCTATCTACGTAAGCTTGTGTTTTATACATTGCTTGAACCCTAGGATCATTACCCATTCTAAATTGATAAAGTTGTGATAGAGGTTGCATTAATAAAGAAGGACCATTGGTAGTTGTTATCTCATACCTACCATCTTCACTCATTGTCTGTTTAGTTCTATCGCCAAACTTTACAGCCATTTCTTCTGCCATTTTTCCTATATCAACATATGGAGTATATGAAACTTGAGCTAAGCCTGTGCTTCGTATTTGATCATAAGGAGTATTTTTAAAATCCTGCATTTTATAATCTAATTCTTGTATTCCATCTCCCCACCACAATCCTTGTTTTTTTGGATCAGTAGAAGTTTGAAAACTCATACCTTGAGCTCTAGCAGCTTGCCAATTTTTAGTGGCTGCCATATCATACATCAAATCTTTATTTTGATAGAAAGGTTCAAACACTTGCTGCGCTGCTTGAACATTTTGATCTAAAGAAAGATCTAATCCTGAAACTCTTCTAAGATTAAAATCTATTTCATTTTTTAATTGATCTTTTACATTTTGACTTTCACCATGACTTGTCGCAGAAAAGTATAATGAACTATAAATGTTATTAAGTTTTTTCCAATTTTGATCATATTGGTTTTGCTTAATACTCAACATCTTACCCATAGTTGTAAAGTCAGGTTCATATGCCTGGTATGTAGGTATAAATGAGGAAACTCCCTGTGGATATCTAGCCATCTTTATTAAGTATTATTTTATTTTTTAAATATATTAAAATTTTTAAAGTTTATTAAACTTACAAGATTTAGTTACCATAAGGCATTGTAGTATATCTTGGTATAAAAGTATTAGAATCTACTGATCCACCGTATTTAGAACTCTTTTTCTTAGTCTTAGGCTTAGTATTCTGAGCAAAAACATTTCGATTAAGCATTGGATCTCTAAGTTTAGCACGATAATATGGCAAATCACTTGAATAGCTAATCTGCATATTTGGATTAAATAAGTTATTCATAGCTTTTTGAGCTAAGTTTGCATTTGCAGTTTTTTCAACTAAATTCATATTTGCCAATTTAGCATTTCTAGCTTGCATGCTTTTATCAGATGCAAGTTGATTTGATCTATTAGCTACATTTATAGACTGCTGATTTCTTGCATCAGTTTGTCCTTTAAGTTGAGCATTTAGTGATTCTACTCCAGCTACTTTATTAGCATTCTCATCAATTTTTTT
>Ga0098045_1000187_pt1 | contig 26338 bp, 37 predicted proteins | sample 11_taG_FD_77071 | JGI IMG/M metagenome (GOLD analysis project Ga0098045, IMG submission 77071) | Marine viral communities from the Subarctic Pacific Ocean - 11_ETSP_OMZ_AT15265 metaG | ecosystem: Environmental > Aquatic > Marine > Oceanic | place: Pacific Ocean | collected 2015-01-16 | reverse complement strand
TCTATTGTCAACCGCATGTTATCTTCTTTTAGACAACTGTTAACTGCACCTATACGGTCTTTTACACTTGGGTTTATGCTACCCACATGTAACTTAAATCCTGCATTTTTTAGAATTAAGTGATCAGTAACACCTCCGGCACTTGTTCTGCGTTGTGCACCACTGGCGTCAGGGTACACATTATACTTGTGGCCTGGAAAACGTTCTTGTATTTCTCTTACCATTTCTCTTGTATCGGTACCGAATATCTCTACTTCATCTATTATGTGTAAACCTAAACCGTGTATTATTCCTATTGTGGCGGCTCCTGGATCTACGTTAAAATCCATTCCTATATGTAAAGGCATGTTTTGTTTTATTTCGTGTGGCCACGTTGCAATGTTATGCTCACCAAATGCATAGTATATAACACCACTATAAGATACGAACTGAGCCAAATACTCTTGTTCAAACGTTCTTTTGTCCATATCCTTTTGTGCGGCTTCTATCTCTTCTGCTGTTACATTGCCACCTTCTGCTGTTGTGAACTGCCAACTGTTCCAATCTGTTTGACTCTTTGCATTATTATATAGATCAAAGAACCAGTTACGCCCTTTAGGCGAACCTATTATAAGTGCTGACCCTTGCCTATCTGATAATGTAGGTCTTATTACTGCTTGCCAGGCTTCTTCTGCAATATCCGCCGCTTCATCTATAACACAGAAGTCTACCCCAATACCACGAATACTGTCAGCATTGTCGGCACTTCTAAGCATAATCACACTACCATTTATTAAAGTAACAGTTAATTCTGATTCATTTACTTTCTTTAACCAATTGCGTTGTCGTAGTAAGTCTTTTAGATCTTCCCAAACTATCTGCTTACTCATTCTGTAACTGGGACTGACATAAAGACATTTAGTGTTTGGAATACGGGCATGTTTGGCTAGACTTGCAATACTGGCGTATGTTTTACCCATACGTCTACCAGCGGCAACTACTTTGAATCTGGATGGGTCATTTAGTATGACCTTTTGTGGTTCTGTTAACTTCATATCTCTAGCCTCTATAAAGTGTACAAGGGCTACTGGCTACAATAGCCCTCATACTGGTCTTAGTTAGGTTGAGTAAAAAAATAATTCTTTGCGAATGTATTGTACATACTTAGAAGAACTGGCACGTTGTTCTTGTATCTTACTCTTCATCTAACCATGGAAGCACTTTGTCTTCATTACTATTTATCGGTTGATCTGTAAATCCAAGTAAATTCTTGCTCAGCCATATTTGTATAGTTGGATTCATCTTCTCAGTTGCATTCTGCAACATAGCATACATTAGTCTCTGTTTGGTCTTTTGTTTCTCACGTTCACATACTGAATGAAAGTGATCTTTAAATGTTGATAACTTAACTCCAAAGTAATCAGCCATATCTGTGTAACTTAAATGCAATTGAGCAAGTTTTTTAACTTCGTCTAGTGGTATAACACGTTTGTTGTCACCTTGTCCTACTATTATACCCTTTACTGTTTTCTCACCGTACTTGCGTTTAGGTTGTGTTCTAGTAGGTTCAGTTGCTCCATCCGGCACATTATGATAGTATTCACCATCTTTTTGAATTATATTAGCGGATTCTTCTGAATGTTGATCATTATCAGTCATTTTGCACTCCTGTATATCAGTATTGTCGCTACTGTATGCGTATCACTCTATTTATCTAATAACAGTAATTTGATGCGTTTGTTTTTTAGTTGGGGATAAGACTAGTATATCATCTACTATAACATACTTGCGTTGAGTTACTTTACCCATGTTACAGATAGCGATTGCAGTATTATATTGGTCTTGTGTAAGTGTTTCTAACTGACATATTTCATAACACCAAAATGTTTTATCTTCTGACACAACATGTTCTCTTAATAGTCTTTCTCTTTGCGTTTTAGTTAACTTCACAGTTCTATTTAACATCTTGCAGAATTATGATGCTCATATAGTAGTCCTGCGGACTAAACGCCTTTGCGTTCGTAAACTCACTTAAGGCTAAGTGTCTACGACGTTCAAAGACGAACCTTATGAGTATAACTCGATATCATGTAGATTGTGCAGTCATAGGGAACCTGCTAATGGTCCCCTAGTAAAAGACATCATGTGAGATGTTTGTCACAGGGAAGTAGGTGTTTATACTATAGCAATGGGCTTTGATCTTTCCCAACCTACATCAACTACTCTTAAGAGTGTATAACCTCGTTCGCTTGTTATACTTTTTATGCTAGTATTGTTTATTTCACAACTATTTAGACCAAACAAATGTTTCTCTCTCATTGGGAGGACATTTAAGCATCCTTTACGGGTAGTGTTTGGAATTGCATAATAACATAATGCTCTGCTTACCTTCTCATGTTTCAGAAAGGATTCTGCAACGGTATTATTGTCCGGCCCGTCAACCTTATGTGTTATTTGTTATAATGTTTCTAATATCGCTTTAGATATCCATGCAACGTGTTTGTTACATGTTTTACACACTATTTTACCACTATGTGGACCTTTAGGTGTTAATTCAACATCTAAAGTATGATTGCCATGTTTGCTGTTAAGAACTGTATTAGCAAAAGCAGTCTGCCGTGCTAAATTCCATTCCATTTGCTGTTGTTTTTGTTTTTGTGCCATAATGTAGTGCCTTGTTGGTCTAAAAGCGAAGTAGACAGTTAAATGCTATAAACAATTACCTTAATCGGAGACCAATCGTCATATGGTGGGGTTTCTGTCTACTTCTATAATCTATTTATGCAGTTGCTACCATTACTGCTTTGTTTGCCGGTATCATCTTAATTTTAGGTGCTTCTTCATTGGGTTCAAAGTCTGAATGTGCTATAGTAAAGTAATCTACTGCATAATTTACTATTTCTTCTACTCCTTTTAAGTGTTTAGTAGTAAAGTTTGTAGTACCGCTCTCAAAATTGTCCTCAAGACCTTCTAAGAACGTTCCCCACGTGTTATATATTCTACCACTTAACTTAGTTGGTCTAGGTAAATGTGTTTGATTTTCAGTAAAGAACCAATCAAACAATGCTGATTGATCTGTACTAGTATATCTGTATTCTACTATGTGTCCATACAACATACTGTACATATAACGCAAATACTCTTGATCTGCTCTACTAAACTTAACATATTGTACTTTTTTATATAATTTACCATGCTGATAGAACATTTTATAATCTTCTGCTTCTATAAATTTATTCATTTTACTTTCTAACTTTTAGCCTTTGCTAATGAAATATGTTTTTGACAATCCCATCGACGTGAAATTTCTCTTTGTTCCTTATAATCAGGATGTTCTGGCATTAACCAAAATCTATCACCTTTAAAGTGTGGAAGTTCAGTCCAATGTTTAGTGTGACTAAACATAGGTATTTTTGTATTTCTGTAAGTACCTACACTTTTTAATTTATCTTCACAATATACATTACCGTGAGTTCTTTCTCTTAGTATTAATGAATTTGGATGTAAATATAACTCTTTACATATTTCTACTTTTGTTTTACCGTACTTGGATTCCCATTCGCTAGGCTTTGCTTTGCGTTGGAAAGGTGTACCATAGTTATGCACTCTCATGTGTATAGTAGTTGTTGCAACGTTTTCTCGTTCTGCAATTTCATATGCAGGTTCTCCCCACTTTAATTCAAATACTGTGGGTGTGTATTCTTGTGGGTTAGTTGTTTTTTTGTATCCTGTTTTATTTGGCATGTTGTTCTTCCTCTAATGCATCTGCTATACTTAATAATTCGTTTCCTATCTTAGTCATATTATCTAGAGCCTGTAGAGTATCTATAGGTAATTTTTCGTTATAAAGGTTACTACCTATTACAAGTGCTTCATTGCCATCTTTTCTAAGGGTTTCAATGCTTGGATATCTCATTACTTTATGTATTTCTTTATAATTCTTTGCAGATAGTAAAATATTTAATATGCGTTCTACTGTTTTGATATTTCTATTCTTGTTTGTTGCCATTTTTTGGTCTCCTATAGAGAGAAGGCTTACGCCTCCTCCTTGTTTTGTTTTTCTAATGCTTCTGCTATTCTTTCTAATAGTGCATTCTGTTCTTGCATATAATAACTATATTGATTCCATGTATCAGTATCTAAATCTATTTTAACTTTCATAGATCCATCATAACCAATATCTTCTATTGCGTTTGCTATGTTTTGTAATTCTTGTGTTGCCATTTTTTGGTCTCCTTTTTTGTTTCTACACTTTTATTTATCTGTTTGATGTAAAAGATAAATAAAAATAGGCAATAAATGACTATTTTCCGACTTTTTTAAGTTCTGAGTTTACCCAGGGTAAAGCACGAGGGCCTCCCCAAAGATAGTAGGCCATGATCGCTTTGCTGTTTGCTATTGTTTTGCCTTTTGCTCTTGCATCTGTGTAGTTTTGTTTTGCTCTTAACAAATAACTACGCATACGCAATAATGTTTGAGTACTAACGTTTTCTCCGTTAGCCAATTGATTTGCTCTGGCTAAGCCAACCAGTGTGCCTGCTCTGTTACTAGGTGTAACTGTTTCTCTAATCTCTAGTGCTTCTCGGGCGGCTTTTCTTATGTAATTTGGTGCTACTGGCATATTACATCACTATACTTGCTATAGTGGCTCCTAATGTTGATAGTGCAAGTAACACAAGACCCCATATTCGATTGTCTAGGCGATCTAATCTTGTTTCAAAATATTTTCTGTTGTCTTTGACGTCTAACCATAAATTATCTATATCTTCATGGATGTGTGTCAAATGATTGTCTTTGATCTGCTCAATCTCTCTATGGAGTTCTTGTGTTGTTATTCTTTTAGGCATTATAGTTGTTTATAGTCGTCTATTTGTTTCGTAGTAGTAATAGTACCATTTACTATAAACGTTTCTATTTCTTTGATAAGAATTTGTGTATTAGGGTCTTCACTGTTTACATCGTGAATATCCATCATATGTTTAACTAATTCTAATTCATTCATCTTCATATCCTATTTTATCTCGCAAACTTTCTAATTGTTCACGGTCTTGTTGTATTAGTACTGGAATAGGTGTTGAATTGCCTCCTTCTTCAGGATGACTCCACAACCATTCACTGTGAGTACTCTTTTTGTTAAGTTCCTCACACTTATCTATAAGCCAATCCACTGACTTATCTACACATTTATAAACAAATGCTTCATGTTTAGAAGCATGAAATATACTACCCCATGTATTATAAGTTTTACTACTATAATCTAAAAATAGTATATTGTTATCCATAAATGCTCTCAAAGACCAAGGACACACGCCTTTTATACTTGCAAAATAAATTTGCCAGGCGTTATCCTCTTTTAGACCCTTTACGTCCACCTCTTTGAGACTTCTTTTTCTTTTTCATTTTCTTAGCCATCACTTTATCCTCTTCTTGTAGCCACTTGCCCTAATTGCACGTCCTTGTGCTTCGGCTTGGGCTTTAGTTTTATAAACTTTACCAGTAGTTCCCCACTGATAACCGCCTTTTACCCTACGTACTGGCATTAACCGATCCTACGTTTATCCCAACCACTGTGGTCCATAGTTTTTACAGCATGATAGGCTCTTCCGTCTGCCTTTTTACTCATACCTTTAGACTCGTCTCTACGATCTTTTAGACTTTGTTTGAAACCGTGTTCTTTTCCTCTACGCATACCTAAACTTTCGTCTAGTCTTGCGTTGTATCCTTGTGTCATTTTCCATGTTGCCATGTTATTCTCCTTTGTTAATATCTTATATTCTTACATATTAGCAGAAGTTATTTTCTGCCATGCTGTTCCATTATAGAAACATATTTGATGTAATGTATTATTATATACTGTATCGCCCTCTTGTGGACTTGATAAAGCATTTATCTCTGTTGTACTGTAACTTCTTAAGTCTACTGGGCTGTTAAATTGTGTTCTTGCATCTGTAAATGTTACTTGGGTTGTGGTATTGCCTTTAAGAACTAAGTCCTCACTTTGTTCTGCAAGTGTTAAACTCCATTCTTTGTCTGTTACACCACTTGCCTGTGAGGATACATATTCATATTGTCCACTACCTGCTACTGCAACAGTTGTATTTGCTTGACTAACTGGTGATCCGTTTTGTGTTAATCCACTAAATGTGTCTCCAAAAGAAATATCAGTTAAAACATAAGTGTTACCGTTTAAAAATTGCCAACCATTTGTTGTAACACCGCTGAATGTTACGTTAGCACCACGTGGGAACGCACCTGCGTTTACTTGTATTACATCTTGTGATGTACTACCACCTCCAGCCGCGTTTGACCAAAATGCAGTTATATTTGTTACTGCCGCATTGGCTGTATAACTGTTATCTTTACGATGTACACTAATTTTCATATCACCAACAGTACCAGCACCTAAACTTCCACCATTGTTTACAGAAAACTTACTACCTGAATTTGCACTTGTATTTGCATAGTTTATAGTACCGAATGCCGCTGTACTTGTAAGTCCGCCTACAAAGTCATATGTACCTGCAGGGTTGGCACCACTGCCTTGTGCTCTTTTTGCTGGAGCAAATGTAATATTTTGTGTTACACCTCCAACATTACCACTTGCTAAAATTAAATTACCTTTTTCGTAACTTATAAATGGTTCTCTGTATGTTTGACTGTAGTCTGAAGTTGCTACAAAATACATACTAGCATTTGAACCGTTAGTCCAGTCGTCTGCCGCTTGTACACTAATATATGCTGGTGCGGCTAAACTACTTGGGTTTTCTAAATCACCATGTGAACCCCACCAACCTACTCTACCAAGTTCTTGTCCTGTACGTGGATACCATTGACTTATATCATCAGTAATTTGTCCATATGCACTATTAAATTGTAATCTTGTACCTATATAAGGTGTTGTTGCCTGCAATGAGTTATCTGTATATTGTTTTGTACCAATTTGAGGAATAGCACCTGAATTACCAAAATCAGTTGCATAACTTTCTGTACCGTCCCATAATTGTGTATAACCTAAAGAAGCGAACTGATCGTTTGTAATTCTGTTTGTAACAGTTGAATTAGCACCTACACTTATACCAAAGTTTGTTTGTAAGAAAGTATTAGCACCATTTAATTCAGTTCTACCTCTTGTAGTATATGTAGGTTGACTATAATCACTTCTAGTACCTATAGCAGGTTCAATATCACCAAATGTCCAGTTAGGACCGCTTGGTGAGAAACCATATTGATCAAATGAATCTATTTCTGCTACTGCTATTGTTACTTTACTACTACTAAATCCTAACGCACGTAAGTCATAATGACTAAACACAGTTTCTGTATAACCGGTTGTTCCTGCCGCAACACCTCTGTTACCACCAGAGAACATATAAACGTTAGTATCAGACCCACCACCATTCCATGACATTGTAAATGTTTCAGTAGCAGGATTACTCATAGTAATTGTATTAGCACTTGCATCAATACTTTGTATGACTGATCCTGGTGGGAAAGGACTTGCACCCTTTGTTAAACTACCATTACTTCTACCTACATAATTTACTGCAATAGGATTACTTCCTGAGAATAAATTAGTTCTTTGTCCTGAAGTAGGAGCAGTACCATTAAAAGTACTTGTACCATATGCAGTACCCCATTCTTCAGCAGTTGTTACTGTAATAACGTTTGAACCTGCTGTTGTTGTACCTTCAATAACCCAAGCAACACGTTCTGAAGTGTTACTATATGTAGGTGTAGTCATTGTAACAGGTGCGTAACCTCTGTTATCTAAAGTTAACTGAGTAGTTGTACTACCACCTAATGACTTCTGGAAGTCTACACCTTGTGTATTAGTATCTATAACTAATGGTTTATCTTGACCTGTGGATATCTTACCACCTGTTAAATCTAAATTACCTAATAAGTATAATTCGTCAGTAAGTGAATTTAAATTAAATAAATTTGTTGTTGTATTTGCAGAAGTCCATTTGTCTATCTTAAAATTAGCAACATTACCACTTGCTTGAGCCGGAATAGCCACATTTAAGTTACCATAAGCATATCCGTTAGTCATGTTTACAGATCTTAAACTTGTAGCACCTTCTACTTGCATTCCTAATGAATTTAATTGGTCAATCCTAATATTAGGTTTGACATTTGCCATAGTAGTACTAGGTATGTGCATAGCATCAAAGGATGCATTAGCGGCTTCTAATTCTGTAGTAATATAAACATTTTTTGCATTTAAGTCATCTTTAATTGTTGCTTTTGAATTTATAACAAATTGATAATCATTACTAGATGTTCCTTCGTCATAAGTTGATAATACTAAATTACCTGATAAAGAACTATTACTCCATTGAGAATATAAACCCCAATCTGCAATAAGGGCACCATAACCAGTAGCACCTACTGTTTCTATATCACTAGTTATACTCATTATAGGTAATAAATTACCATGTAAATCCGCATCATTAGTGCCTACGCCCTTTTTAGGCATAAAGAATCTTACACCAGTTTCTGTCTTTCTAGTTCCTGCTACACCGGGTACTGGTGTTACATATGGTGTATATTTAGTTCCATTATAAGGAACTGATTGAATATAAACTGATCCTCGTTTACCGTCTGCTAATGATATTGTACTGTTTGCATTTGCATCTCTAGGTAAATTTAAAAATGTTGCGTTGGTTTGGTTAATTACACCACTTAATTGGCTACCATTTCCAAGTATATAATTACCACTAATATTTGCTGTAGTAGTAATATTTGCATTTGAACTAATTGCACTTGTATAACTTCCTAATAGTGTAGTAACATTTGAATCACCGTAGCCACCTGTAGCATCTGCTGGTGTAAATGTAAATACACCTGTACCACTATTATATGCTAATGATCCGTTACCACTTGCTGTATTTGTTGTTACACTTAAATCATTAAGATCTATAAAATTACTTAGTTGAGGCGGTGTATATGAAAATACACCTGTAGAACTGTTATAAGTTAGATCGCCTCCAGCATTAGCGGCCTCTACTGATACACTTAAAGCACCTCTACTTCTTGTGTTAGTATAATATAAATTTGTTCCTTCTGCTAAGTTAGTTGTAGTCTTTGTTGCTAAACTTGTATCTGCTGGTGTAAATGTAAATACACCGGTACCATTATCATATGCTAAGGAACCATTACCACTTGCACTTGCTGTAGTTGTGCTTATTAATCCTCTTGCGGCACTACTTGTAAGCATTTCATGGAAAGTGTTGTCTCCATTCATAAATGTCCATACTTCTGATGGTTCATTCCATGTTAATTTTGCATCATATGTGCTTTCTGGTCTGTTTGATATAACTTCTACTGTTGCATCTGTTGTTGCATTAGCATTTAATGTAATCTTTTGATCTGTTACATATAAGTCTGTAACATTTTGATAGTTTATGTTACCAGTAGCATCAATATTACCTGTAACAGATAAATTACCACCTACTGATAAAGGAACAGTTGCAATATGAGCAACTACTTGAGTATTTGTTAATGTACTAACACCAGTTATATTACTTCCATCACCATGGAAAAAGCCAGCATTTACATTTGCTGTAGTTGTTAAGTTTGCACTTGCATTTAGTCCATTAGTTTCGATATATGCTTTAGCATCTGCGTTAGATACACCAGTTATACCTGTTAATAAAGAACCATTACCTTCGAAGTAATCTGCAATAATATAACCACCTGTTGTTTCAGGTCCTGCCGCTGAAGTATTTGCTGTGGCTGTAATATTAGAATCACTTATAATATGTGAATTAGTCAAATTCATATTATAGTATGAATTTGCTTGATTACCTGCAAATACTAATTTATTTTCTGAACCTGCGGCATTACTGTAACCTACTATACTAACATTTATAAACTTTTTAAAGGTATCTAGACTGCTTTGTGCAAAATCAAATTCTACGTTACCTCTTATATAAGCACCGCCATCTTCATCACCATGTACTAATAATGTTTGAGGAGTGTTAATATCAAATGAGGATGTACCTACTGCTAGTCTGTTTCTAAAAGAACTTTTATCGGTAGTACCAGGTACTGTTAAAGGCCCGCCTACTACTAAATTAGTACCTGCAATAAAGGTTTTTACCTGTGCGTTAGTTAAACCTACATCTTGTAAATCAGGTGGTGTATATGTAAATACACCTGTACCATTATCGTATGCTAAAGTTCCGTCTCCACTAGCACTTGCTTGAGTTACACTTACTGCCGCTCTGCTTCTAGCATCTGTGTAATATTGATTTGTTGAACCTTCTGTTAAATTGTCTGTTGTTTGACCACTTAAGAGTGTTGTATTGTTTACTGAAATAACACCAGTAGAAGAATTATAATCTATAGGATCTGTACCACTAATGGCTGCTCGTATAACACTATTGGCTACTACCGCCGCTGTACCTACTACTATATTACTAGTTGTTGTTGTTACATCTACTGTATTTGTGGTTGAATTAACATTTACGTTGCTAGTAGATGCTGTGACTGTTATATTTGCCATGCTCTACTCCTTAAACTGTTGCGGTTACTGTAATTGTTATGTCTGCGGCTCCGCCTCCACCTAGTGAACTGTCTAATATGTTTATTGTGTCATTAGTAATGTATTTTGTTCCTCTTGTGGTTATATCAAATTCAACGTCTCCGGAACCATCTACTACTGCTTGCCATGTAGCACCAGTACCTTCACTGTCTCCGGCAACTACACCAGTAACACCAGTGTAAGTACCTGCTACTCTTGTACCTACAGCACTTGCATTGTCACTAAATGTACTAATTGCACCTACACCTAATGGTATAAATGTACTTGATAATGTTGGATTACCTATTTGTACATCTGGTTCATATCTTTCTATTATAGCCCATCTATGACTGTCTGTAGTAGTTGGTGTGACACCACCATTTGTCCATTTGATAGCAACTACGGTAATTGCTACGTTTTCCCTTGCGTCTGGCACTATAGGTCCAGTATATCTATTTGCTGGTATAGTAAAATCAATGTTACCTGCTGCCGCATTAGTTGTAACAATATTAGAACCTGCTATCTCTGAATTAGCAAAATAGCCTAATACCTTACTTTGTGTAAAATTGGGTTGTCCATCGTTTGTGTTATATGTCATTGTATCAATAACGATGGTTTGCATGTCTGCTTCGAATGTATATCCTGATACGTTTGCACCAAAATCATACGTGAATGTTTTTTGTGTACTAGGGAACATCTCTTCAACTTTTACGTTGTCTGCACCGCCTAAGTACTGGGAAAAGGTTAGTAATCTACCGCTCATTGTATCGCCTCCTAATGGAACTTACTATTCACGTGTTCGTAAATAGTCTTCTATACTCTATTTATCTAACTTGGCTCAGTTGGCCAAGTTATGTTATCTACTTCTGTTGCTGTATTTGTGCTGGGTAAGTCTCTTAATGCTTGTCTGTATGTTTGCCATTCTGTTTTTTTACTGTCTGATAATGGAGAATCAGGTGCCTGGGTCCAGTCACACCATTTTAATATTGAATTACGTTTTTGTCTAATATATTCTGCTATGTTAACAGTATCTGCTGGTTTGCTTATAATACTGTGAGGTGTTGTAGTTACATCTATTTTATAATTGTTTACATTGTCTACTTTGCCCTCTAATCCACTCATATGTGTATTTGTTGCTAAGTTTTTGGCAAGTCCTGCATCAGTTAGTTTAAGTTGTGTTACTATAAACCCAGTTGTTGTATTGTATAATATATAATGTTTCATTATGAGAACACGTCTCCTTTAGTAATTTTAAGCATATCATAACGTATACCAGTAAACCCTATTTGTGCTGAAGCATTTGGATTAAGTGTATTTTTAGCATTTATTTTAACATTTCCACTTACAGCACCAGGTCCAATATCAATAGTTTGGTTAAATTCTATAACACTTGGAATATCATCTTGATTATTGAAATCAATACCATCACTATATGCTTGTACTGTACCATTTGCGTATGCTATTTGTACTACTGGTTGTAATGTATAATTGGCCGTAGCCGCAACTAATGAACCTATAGGTGTTACAGCACTTGTAAAACTATAAGCACCTTCTTCAATACCATTACCTGTTGTAAAGTCTAATTCATTTGCAGGAATTAAATTACTAACTGAGTTTGCATTACTAAAGTTTAGTACAGCGGCTGGTTTGTCTTGTATTTGTGCGCCTACAGCCACGTTACCCATACTTTGTTTGGAATTATAGTTACCAAATATGTTATCATCAAATGTTACAGCAGTACCTGTTACAGTATCAGTAGTAAGTATTCCACCACTACCGTCAACACTTGCTACTCTACATGTTAAATTATTTGTTCCTGAAACACCATCTAGATATGTACCATCAACAGTAATTGTGTTACCTACTACATGTCCACTACCTGGTGTAGTAGGGTAAACAAAAGTATATGCACCATTGGCTTTGAATACTGTGAATACTGTACTAGTACCTGAACCTGTTGTAGTCCAAGTATCTATATTAGGTAATATATTTCTAAATATAATTGGTGGTAAGTTTATAATAGGTGGTATAGTTGGTATATCAGTAGGACCTTGTTCATCACTGTCTGTTACTGAGGGTTGTACATATACATCTTCATTATATTCTAATAATGTTAAGGCACATGTTATCATACCACTATCATCTAACTGCTCTTGATGTGTCATCACACGAAACTCTTTGGCATTGAATCCGTAATCTGCGTTTGTTAAGTCAACAACATCACCAACATCTATTTGCATACCACTAAAGTCTGTAGTACAAGTAACTACCATACCGTTTCTGCTTTGTGATAAGTCTATGTTTGCAATTTGTGTTGCTCTCATTGGATCATTTACTAAATCCAATCTAAAACTAGCAATATTTTCAGGTTCATTGTCATTAAGTTCACTTGCAGGAGTACTTATTTCAATACTGTTGCTTTGATCTCTTCTGTTTTGATCATTAAATTCTACTTTGCTTTTATTATATAATGCATATAGTTCAGTACCAGTAACACCTATTTTACTTACTATGTTATCATCATTTAAACTGAATGTACTTGCTGTGGGTCTGTTAGGAATAACTTTAAACTTACCCTGTTTAGTATCAAACATAAAGAATGTAGCACTTGCTTGACATATTTTAGCAATATTTGTACCTGCATCTGTAAATGTGCTTAAATATCCATTTATTTGCCATCTATCCTGTGTAGCACTACCACCCGTGTTAGGTGTATATGATATTTGTTCTGCGGCATAACCTTTTAAACTTGTATTTGCGGCACCTGTAATACTGTTTACATCAATAATATCATTGGCAAGACCTGCACCATAACGTGTGTTATTCATATAATCTATAAGTACATCACCTGGATTACTTACACTATTTGTTACATCAAAACTTAACGCACCTAAGCCTGTCAACCCGTTTTCTGCATCATAATCTATTTCAACCATAGCAAATACTAGGTCTTCCATACTGTAATTTGTAGTGTTAGTCCAATGTGGCATCATTGTGGTTGCATCTACGGCACCACTTGTAGGAAATACTTGATTAGCACTTGCTGTACCACCAGCATATACTCTTATACGCATTTTATCTTTAACATTTATATCAGTAGTACTATTTGCATTTATTTGACTTTGTACATTTGCACCACTAAAGGTTAAGTTAGCCGCATCTCTAAATATTTGATTTACTGTATAAGTAGCACCTTCTACTTGTTCACTAAGTGTTATACAATAATGCATTGTTTGGTTTTGATTACTAATAGCAACATCTGTTATAGGTCCACTCATAAAGTTTCTGCCATAAGCAATACCTATTTTGTTGTCTGTACTTGGTGCTAACTGTATTTTAACACCAGGATCAGGACCTAAGTCTGGTGGATCGAATACACCTAATACTTTAGCAGTAGCAAATGCTAATCCACCTGCAATAACACCTGCCACAACACTACCTGCAAGAGTTAATGCTCCTGCAGTAGTAAGAAACATTCCTCCTGCTGTAGCAAACGCACCTACTATTGCGGCTCCTATTGCACTAAAAACTGCCATAACTTATCCTTTATAAACCCAATTTATATCTATTGGTTCCCAGCCTCTTTTTGATAGTTTAAGATCTGGTGTTGTACTTAATGTTGTTAAACTAAAACTAGTTATTTTACCTAGTTCCTGTAATTCTATTCCTATACTAATATATTCTTTTAGTAATCTAGCACCTGCTGTAGTATTACGATATCTTTCTTCTACCCACCATGCTATTTCAGTCATACGTTTAACATGTGGCAACCATATATCTCCTTGTATAGTTGCTAATAACATACCTACTACTCTGCCATGTTCTTCTGCTACTAGTGGTACTCCATAACGTGTTAAATGTGCTAAGACTTCGTCTGTGTGAGCCTCTGAGTACTTAGGTTCCCGTAAGTCCTCTACTGGATTAAAGTTAGCGAAGTCTATCATTAGTCTTTTTATATCTAACCAATCGTCTTGTATTGCTCTTCTTACTGTAATCATTTTCTATTTGCCGCTATAGTTGCCGCTCTACGGTTTCCGCCACCGCCGCCGCCACCGCCACCTCCGCCTCCGGAGTAGCCACCACCTGAGGAATATTCTTTACCAAAGTCAAATGGTGTGTTGTATATATCTGGTATTCTATTAAAACTTCTATCATTAGGAAAGAATCTTACACGGTCAGTAGGATCTGTTTTTTGTCCTCTAATTGTGTTTTCTAAAACAGTATTGATACTTGCAACTTGTACTGTAACAGCATAATCATTCTCTTTTGTTAAGAAATTAAACGATTCTTGTGTTGCGAAGTTAGTTATTACACCTTTAAACCTAGTATATACATTTGCTTGTAATTGATCTGTTGCAGTATCGTAGAATGCACGTTTAATTGTAACATTTCCACCTTTAACCGGAGAGTCAAGTATTAAACTTAAATAATTTACTTCTGAACCTGTACTACTGCTGGGTATACCTGCTAATGTAATACTTAAATCACCATTAGTTACTTTTAAATTATCATCTATGTTTGATATGGCTAAAAATGCACCTAACTCTGTGTAAGTATTACTATCTACAGTAAATGGCTTGTAAGTATCACTAAGATAGTATATGTTACCGTCTAAATCTAAGTCGATAAGTGTAACAGGTGCAATATTTGTACCTTGTACTGCTGGAATACTAGTACTCATTAAGTTATAACCTCAATTAATTCAAAATCTGCACTAAAACTAATCAAATCGTGTGGAACTACACTATATGTAGGTTGTGTTACACATTTTACTTGAAATCTTACGTCATTACCTACTTTTATACCACCACTTGTTAGTGCAACACCTGTTTGACTAAGTACTGGTCTACTTACTGGTATAGTAACGTTTGCACCTGTACTAAATGTAACATCACTTGTTACTTGATAAGGATAACGGTAAGTATCTGTGTTACCTTTAGGTTGTATATAATCACCTTTCTTAAATAGTATACCACTGCCTGTTGCACCACTACAATCAACATATATTTCTGAACCATATACACTATTGAGTGTAATATTGTTTAATTGTGCTTGTTCTATATCGCCCTGATAAGCAGTTAAGTAGTTCATATTAGTATTATTATTAAGACTGATATTTGCTTCTACTGTTTTACCTAAAGTATTAAGTTCACTTAGTAAAGCACGGTTAGTACTGTATTTCAAACCATTATGCATACCCACAGTAAAAGCATAAGGACTTGGTCCTCTTTCTGCTGTTTTGTATTGTCCGCTACGTGATATACTGCTTCCTGTTATTCTCTGGTCGTCTATGGTTATGTATGTAGCATTATCTATAATTGTTTGTATTCCTGACATTATACTCTCCCTGGAAGTTTACGTCTACCGGCTTCTGTAACTGCAAACACAAAACTTGGATCTCTTGCTAAAGCCTGTTCAAATGATTGTGAATCTACAGCATTTATTGTGTAATTTACCGAGGTGCCTCCACCGCCAGTGCTTTGACCTAATTGATGATTAGGAACTATAGTACCACTAGCACCTGGCATAAACAGTTCCGGACCTTCTTCTCCCACGATGTACGGTGTATTTGCACTTACTGGGCCTCCCTTTGCTTTCCCTACTAATCCAAACAATTTAAATATAGGATTTGTTATTGTGCTTTGTATAAATGCTTTTACTAATGTTTGTTTAATTAAGTCTGCTAAATCACCAAAGTCTGCTTTACCTGTTAAGAATGCTTGAGTTAATGCATCTTCAAATGCTGTTGCGGCTTTTACTAGACCTTCTTCTAGTGTTCTAGCAAAATCGCCTATACCAGCGGCTTCAAACTTTTGTTTTAAAGTTAGTACTGTTGTTTCTGCGGCTTTGGCAAATGATTCTGCTAGTTTCTCGAAGAAACTTTTAACTGCTTCAATTGTTTCAGGTTTTTCTACACCATCTTTAGTACCTGTAGTTATTCCTTTTTCTACAGCATCACTTATTGTTTTTCGTAAATCACTAAAGTCTACTTGACCAAATGGTAAGAATTCTGCTAACACTTCAGGCGATACTGCTTCTGCTAGATTTAAGGCATTTATTAAAGATTCTCTAAAGAAACTCATGTCTGTTGTTCGTGTTTGTTCTAAGACATCACTTAAAAGATCTACTTTACTTAAATTATTAAATAAGTCCTGTAATATTTTTGCATCTTCTGTAAAACCTAATGTTTTTATAGAGTCAATTGCTCCTTGGAATCCACCTTGTGGTGTCACTCCCAAACCACCTGCAACACGGAAATTTCTTGCTTGTTGTTCTACATTTTTTATTGCTTCAGATACTTCTTCGTATCTTGCCGCGGCATCGTCGTCTAACGGAAATAAATCTAATCCTGGAACCGCTCTACCTAATTGTACAATAGAGTTACCTAATTCAGCCATAAAATTAAGCACTTTTTCTAATCCTGTTAAGAAACTATTGAATGCGGCCGCTAGTGTATTTGCAATAGTAAATGCAAGTTCCTCAAAACCTCCTTCACTACTTGATATTTCTTTTATAAATTCTTGAAATTGTATAGTAAGTACTGCTAATGCTGGTGCTAATGCGGCTACTACTTGTCTAACTACACCTCCAATCATAGTCATTAATTTGTTTAATTCATCACTAAAGTTTTCTACACCATCTACAGCATCTTGACTTAGTATAAAACCCATGCCTTCTGCTGTTCTGGCAAATTCTAAAAATGCTTCTGAACCCTCACCAATTAAATTAATTAAACCTACCGCTTCACTATCAACAGCCTTAAATAGTACTGAAAGTTTATCTGCCTTACCATTAACTTCAGCAAGTGCATCTGCAAACAATAGGAATGCTTGTTCTGGTGATAACCCTGCTAAATCTTTTTGTGTAATGCCTAATTGTTTAAGTGCTGGTAATAGTTCACCAGTACCTTTTTGGGCTTCACCTAATCTTCTTACGAATCTTTGGAGACCCATATCTGCTGTCTCGATACTGATACCGGTTTGCTCTGCGGCAAACCTAAACTTTTGGAGGAACTCTACACCTACACCTAATTTACTTGCGGTCTTTCCTAAATTATCAATAAATCTACTTTGTGTAAATATAATGGCGGCAAAACCTGCGCCTAAGGCTAATAATGCCGTAGTTGCCATCTTGGCTAAACCAACGAACCCTCCTAATACCTTAGTGGCTCCTTTCATTCCTACTGTAAACCCTTTTGTGCTTACTGATAATACTGCTTTAATTGGAATTGCCATTATCCAAATCTCCTAATAAATTTATTTACTTCTTTTTTTATAAACTTCATTGTTGGGTCTATAATACCGTCCATTGCTTGAGTACTATAACCCATTCTTGTTTTACCTGTACCCTTTTTAGGAGGGTTCGGGTATTCTCCTCGATCTATAACTCCGGAGTAAGGATAATTACCTTCAAGAATAAAAGAATCTTTTTTCTTTTTAAGTATTGTCTTTCTCTTTGCATTACTTGTTTTACCACGCGGAGTAACATCTTTCATTTCCTTAAGGCTTGCATTAGGTAATGTTTTTTTTACAAAACGTTCCATTTTAGCAATGTTTTTAGTAAACTTTTTAGATCTAATCTTCATTGCCATTGTTTATACCCTTTGCTTTATTATAAATGTCTTGAAGTTCTGCTTGATTATACGTTCCTTCTAAACTTTCGCCCTTACTTTGTTTTTGTTGTCTTAATCTTAATATTGAAGCAATATTAAATATTTCAAGATCAACTGTAGTACCCTTTGTTAATATCTCACTTGGCAAGTAACCATATCGTTCTGCCATTGTTTCTATTATTTGAACTAGAGATTGCTCACGTTCATCAGTTATATACGAGGTACCTACTTTCCCAAACTATCTGTAACCTTCATTACAGCGGCATTCATTACATCTATTGGTAAAACATTACCTTCGCTCATTACTGGATGACCATTCTCATCTAGTATTAAGTCTTTAATTAATGAATACATTGCACCAGGATCATCAGTTTTAACTGATGCTAAACTTGTATATGTTTCTAGTGGTAATCTGTCATGTATAAAGAACAATAATTCATCACCGTATTTCTCAACGATTTCTGTATCATTAATCTTTATTTCGACTAGTTGGGGTTTTTTTGCTAATTCTGTTAAGTTCATATCTTTTTTCCTTTATATCTATAATTTAATGTCTTGTGGACATCTTTTCTTTAAATTGTGTATAGCACTACTTACGAATGCTAATCTGTTTGATGCTTTAACAACATCTGCTTTAGCACATTTTACTTCATTCTGTGCTTTCGCTATCTCCATCTCCATCGATATCAGTATCTCCTGAATCGTGTGATCGTTCCATATCTTCATGTTTTTCCTTTATATCTGTATTTACCTTGTTTGGCTTATTTGGTGCGGTTGGTCCACTTGGTAATTCAATACCATGTTCCTTTGCATATTCATCTAGATCATGCTTTTCACCATTTACAGTAATACTGCGATCTGGATTACCATGCCAATTGCCTTCTGCATCAAATAAGTTTAAAAATCTGTGTTCCATAATATTTCCTTATAAAAATATAAGGTCACTATAAAGTGACCTTATATTATAAAGTTTTTTAACTTTCTACGGTTTTAGTCAACTCACCATTAACAATGATTTCCATAGGGGATAACCAAACTGCACCATCAATTGATGCTGTAGGGGCCAATCCGCCTATAAAACCTTTTCCTGATAAAAAGATATCACCAGTTGTACCTGTACCTGTTATACTAACTCCAAAGAATACTTCTGTTTTGTTAATACTTGTAGGTAAAAGTCCGTTAAGTGCAACACTATTTGTAGTATTACCACTTTCTCCGAACATAACAGTTTCATCAACTAAAACGTTGAGTGAAATACTGTTTTCATTTACTGTAGTGAATGCACTAGAACTTGTAGAATCCAATGTTGAATATCTAACTGTTCCAGGTGTTGCATTAACTGTAATATCTTGTATAAAAGGAACTACCAAACCACCTGCTGTTCCAGGAACTGCCAGTGGTGCTGTATTACCTATTGTTAGGATTGCTTGTGTACCGTTAGTTACGTTAATTACTGCCATGTTATTCTCCTATATGGTCGTAAAATTATACTCGAAAGTATATGTTATTACATCGTCCTCTATATCAGTTTCATAATCACTAGTACTATCAATAGTACTACTAATTGTGTTTCTAGCAGAGAGGATGTTTGCAACAACGGTGTTTATATCGCTTAATTGATTTTTGGCGTCTACTGACAAATAAGCATTGACTGTAGTAACAGTTGTATTTACACTAGACTGATCTAATGTTCTGTACAACTGTTCTACGTTTAATTCTTCTTCATCTACATATACAAACTTCATATTTTGTTGGTAAAGAGGTTTGCCGCTAGTATTGAATGGCAATTCGTCACTAACACGAATGTTAGTATGCGATGCTAAGTTAGTTGTTATTTGTGTTAACAAATCACTTCTTATACTCATTATCTAACCCTTGCTATTGTAGTACGTCTGCGAGAACGTCTGTTACTTTGTTGTATAAATGTTGCCTTTTCACTAGTTTCAACAGTACCGTCGCCATCAGCGTCATACCAGTCTGTTATTGCTAATAATTCTGAATAGATATCATTAAACTTAACGTCATAGTATTTGATTTTGGCTACGCCCTCTGATTCATCCGAACCAAAGTCTGCTATAAGTGGTACCAAATATTCCTTAAATGTATAGTAAACACACATATCAGTAAACTGTTGTTGTCTACCTAATGTGTTGTTTGGGTCTATACGATCAGGGTTTATTTGTGGTAGATTGTTTATATCCCAGTCGCTTCCGACATATGAGTTATAATTTCTCCACCATGTACTGGCTTGCATTTTTAACAAAATACGATTAGTACTTAATTCACACATGTTTTCTAAAAACTCAGTTACATCGAGAAAGCCAGATTCCTCTGGTACTACGATTTCGTTTGCTTCTAGTAAACGTTGATCCTTTTGTAATAAATCCGTATATTCGGCGAATGAAATTACATTGCCACTTGCGTTTGTTATAAATGCCATATCAATTATCCTAATTTAAGATGCGTCTGCGAGGTTATTACTTCTATAGATTGTAGCACCCGCCAACATGTTAACTAATGCGTTTCTCAATGCATTGTTACCTAAGTCGGATAGTGATCCAATTGTAGAAGACCCCAATCCTGCTAGGTTTTCGTTAATTGCGAATTCATATGCAGGGCAGATTACAGCCGCGTATGCGCCATCCTGTCCTACAGGTGCATTTGCAGATCTGAGCAAACTTGTCGCTTGAGCGATTTGTTTTACGTTTACTACTGCACTATTGGCTGAACCAACTGTACCGTGTGATATAATTTTTTGTCCGAATCCTGCTTGTAACGTACCGAAGCCGTTTCTTACAGTTCCTCTGAACTCATGCAAGTCTTTGTTTGGGTTATACCAAGTAGAAATGCTAGGCTCTCTCTTAGAAACGTATGCAAGACCTTCTGGTGACATTACGATGTTTGTAATACCTGTAGCATTTGAAATACTTTCACCAATTGCAGTATTTGTGAAACCTGATTTTGCTTGTGCAAATCCAGCCACGTCTGTTGCTTCCGCAAGTCCGCCTGCTAATCTTGTTAAAGTTGCTTGTTGAACCATATCAAAACCACCGTCTTCTAGTGATTCTTCTGTTACGTTAACGCCAACACCCCTTTTCTGGAATGCAACGTTTGCCGCTGTTGGTGTTAAGTTAGACTGAGCAGCCGCTTCAATTGAAGCACCTTCTGCCACTGAAGCCGCAACCGTGTAACTGTTAGTTACTGGGAAACGTACTTGGTCGCCTGATACACCTTCAACGTTCATTTGATTTGATATTAGTTGCTGATTTGGTAGTAGCACCGCATCCATATAGTAGGGCACTAAATCTGCAATAATATTACTCAACATTTGTTGAATAGTTGTTGTTGTTGTCATTATAATCTCCTTAAATTGACAATATTAATTTACTTGTGCAATTCCTTCTTTACCATTGAATCGGTAATTTGGTCTGCACTCTTCTTTTGATACTTGCGGATACGCATGTATGCCGCTCTGTATTCAGCATTTGAGTTTACTTTATCCATGTTAACTGGTGCCTGAGCATCCTGTTTAGTTGGTGAAGTAACCTCTCCTAACTGTAAATCAACACCTTGTTTGCCAAAATTAAGACCTAATGTTCCACCTACATTACGAACTGCCGCACTATAGTCTGGTGTTTCACCATCAGTAGTAAGGTATTCATTACCTTGTCTGATAGCAAAAGTGTCACCTTCTACTGCTAACATGTCACGTGCTTTCATCAAGTCCACGACTGCGTTCTTTTGTTCGCCTGTCCAGTTACCTGGCATTGCGTTATGTAAATTTCCTAAATGATCCTTTAGCAACAAATCAGTTTTGAGACTAGATACTTGTTTCTGTAGTTCTTCTACTGTTGCTTCTCTTTTCTTAACAGCGGCTCTTAATGATTCAACATTAAGTGTACCACTCTCGTCTTTAGAAGTTTCTTGTAAAGTTCTAACTACTTTCTTAACACTATCAATACTATCAACGTTTAAGTCTTGAATTAATCTTGACTCTACTTCGTTTTTAGCATTAGCGGCAATTTTGTTAGTATCGTCACGAGTATAAACTCTAACTCCATTAACAAACGTTTTACCGTCTCTCATCTCAACACTTGGTGCTGTATTAACTTCAGATTTTGTATCACTGGACTCTGCTTGTACATTGTCAACAGGATTTGCAGTATCTGTTACTGGCTCAGCGGTTTCAGGCTGTGCAACTGTATTTGTGGTATTATCCATCTTTTCTCCTTTTATCGTAGAAGTAAACGTATTACTTCGGGGTATATTACCCCCTACCTAAGCCTTTACAGGCTATTGTTTGTTGAACTGTTCATTGCAATTTGCCCTAAACGTTCTTTAATCTTTTGTTTAATGTCTTGTTTGAACATTGGATCTGTTTCATGTTCTGCTTTTATGGCTTCTACTGCCGCATCATATTCATCATGCGTTGCAAAAGGCATATAAATTACACTACCATCTTCTTTTTCGTGGCTATGTGTACCTGAGCCGCCCATTTTGTTTGCAATACTTTCTGCTTCTGCTTCTGTGGCATACTCTTGTATTGCAAAGTCTTGATTGCTCATATCGTGACTAAAGACTTTGTCAAATCTTTCGTAACTTAATAATAATTTGTCTATTTCTGCTAGTTCGTTTTCTAAACTCTTAACGTTAAAGTGTCTATTGTAACTAATGGCGAACTCTTCTGGCATTGGATGTCCTTCCCAATCAAACCACATTCTCCATAATTGATACTCTGCGTTTTCTAAACTTGTTGCTTTCTTTCTAATAAGTGCTTCTAGTTTGCTGTCGTACTGTTCTATTTGTACACCGCTTCTAGATGCTTTAATAAGATCTTCTGAACGTATCATAGCAACTTGGTTCATCTTATCTATCTTTTGGTCTATAAGTTGTCTTAGTTCCGCTATACTGTCTAGTGGAGGTGCAACAAACTCATACACATAGTTAGGTTGCCCATTCAGTGAATTCGCTACGCGAACTACTGAGCCAGGTTCAGCACCAATAGAGTCCCCATTGGCTTGTAGTGTTTCCGTGTCAACTATATTCACGGGGTGACTGCCATAGGAGACTGCAGAGTATATCTCTCCCATATCAGCATAAACACTTCTCTGAATCTGAGCAATATCAAATATAGGCGTGTGTCCTACACCATTTTGTATCTTGGTACTTTGATATATGGGTCTTACAGGAATGTATCCAAGTTCATTAACTTGAATGTGTCTGTAAAATCCTTTGTCGTCTTCATCTTCTGTTATAAATTCTGTTCCTTCTGGAAAATCCACATAATCAAACGAATAATCGTCTGTTTCATAAGGAACATATAGGGTTTCAATTGTTTCTTTAGTAATATGCTGGAATACTTGGAAATTATCCTCTTGAGCAACACGAATTAGTATATTTTCTAATTCTAAGTTGTTACTTTCGTTCCATCTGTACTTCCAGTTAGTTACATCTAGTGGAGAATGCATTCTCCAACGAGGATAAGGACCATCTTTGCCCTTTAAACAACTAACCCATACAACACCGTAAACAGTACTAAACGTGTCTACCATGCTCATAAATTCATTTACTGAATTACCTTCTCCATCTACATCTTTTATAAAGTCATTGATACTTTCATCACGTACAGGTAACTTATTATCGTCAATTAACTGTCTAGATGGAGGATTTCTAAATAAAATAGCATTATATTCACTAGCAACTAGTCTAACCCACGGATAAACAGGAACATTGTCCAATTTTTCACCATAAAAATTGTTATTGTATTGCGTTCCGCCCTGATTAGCCGACTGAGGTGTTTGTGCCTGTGCTAATGGTGATCTATATACTGCTGTTTGGTTACCATTTTCGTCTACACCATAAGTAGATATAACTTCACTAGGAGTTGAATAATCAATATCATACGCCTTTAAGTATTCACCTTGTTTATAATCTTCACCACCATAGAAACTGTTAACGTTCAAACGCCATGCGTCATAGTACTTGTTGTAAACTGAATGTGAATTGTAAAAGAAGTCGTATATATTTACAGGATTAGCCAATTGTATCTCCTAATGGTATTACTCATGTTGGTAATACTATTTATCTAATTCGCGAAAAAGATATGAAAAAAATGCCTCATGCAATGATAGTAAAACATGAGGCATCTTAATATAAAAAACACTTGTTTAAGTAATGTAACGTATATACACGGTGTTACACTACTGCAAGATTACGCCCGTAATCTTTTTGCAATACTATTTATAATGGTTAGAAAGAAAGACCCACGTTATTGTGAGTCTTTCGTACCTTTGTTTTACATCGGTTGTTGACAAGTTAGGACAAGCCACTTTTACTTATAAGGTGCCTAGGGTACTGAAGTAAGGAAATGGCTGTATCCCTGCGATATACCCTAGGGCTTTGTTGATAAAGCAATTACTGGCTAGAGTATTACTTTATCTGTGTCTAATTGTCCTTCTGGTTGTGTTTGTATGTTCACACGTTCTAATAACGCCTGCATTAAAGGTGCGTCATGTATTGAATACTTGTATCCAAAACTTTGTGCTATTCTTCTTTGGGCTTCTTTGTTACCCATACGGGCGGCTGTTTTATATTTGTGATGTGCTCTCATAATATCCTTTATAATCTATATCTTGTTTATGTAATTGAAACCTTTTGCTATTGGCCAGTTTATGTTGTGCAATAGTGCAAGGATGTAAATGTTCAAAGCATACAATACGTTCAATTACTTTTGCGTATATGTTTGCACTTTCGTCCCATGGGTCTTTATCAAATACATGTTCATTGTAAAGACTTTTAGTAAAATATCTATTTTTCATCTTTCTCTCTGGTTTTTGCACCTTCAACAAACTTCATTGCATTTTCATATTCTTCTGGTGATATAGTTTGCACATTAAATAATCCAGTCTTTAAGGCTTTATTCATTATAGCATAATCCATCTTTTGGTGTACTTCTGCACCTTCTCCTGGTATTTCTATCTTGCTGTAACCTTCTTGAAGTTCTCTATGTGCGTCTACTTGAATACCCTGTATTTTCCAATAGTTATAAGTTAAGTGTGCTACTGTTACTTTTTCAGTCTTTGTTGTCATTGTCTATATCCTTATGCGTTCTAGTATTTACATTAGTTCTTTCTGGGTATTGTACTTTATCCGGATTTATTTTCTTATTTCCAAATATAACTTCCCAGTTGTCACTATATGCTTGTTCATTACTGTTACGTCTTGCTGAACCTTTACCACCATGCCAATTACTCTTCTTCAAACCATTCCTCCGGTAGTAGATTGTTTTCTAAATCTGTTTTGTTCTTCCAGGCTGTTATGCGATTGTTTGCAATTGCCACATAGTCTGCATCCAGTTCACATCCTGTAAAGTCATAGTCTAACTCAACAGCCGCCATACCTGTGCTTCCTGACCCTGTAAACGGATCTAACACCTTACCGCCTGCTGGTGTAACTAATTTAACCAGATACTTCATTAGTGCTACTGGCTTTACAGTAGGGTGGTTGTTTTCAAATCCTATATGTCTTTCAGCACGATTAACTTTAGGACAATAGAAATATTGTTGATAACCTTCAACTTCACCTATAACATTTGAGGGGTATCTACCTGCATCATTATACATACTCTGTGTGTCTCCAGGCTTTGCGCCACCTAAATCAATAGTAGATTTAACATGTTGTCTTTGTGGTGTCCAGTTCTTTTCTACATCTGTTAAATTATCTATTCTAGTAGCATCTATGTTTAAGGCTCCTACACCGTGTGTTAACACATTGTCAACGCAACTACCCTTAAACGGTTTGCGTGCCATTACTATGGGTTCGTGTGCTGGTTTAAGTGCTGTTTTCCAGCCTTCCCATTGCTGTGCTTCTGGCGAAGTAGGTATTGTGCTGTTGTATTCTGTTTTATATGAACCGTTCATACTGTTGCTTTTGCCTTCCTCGTTGTCATAGTTGTTCATACCTTTTTTTACTTCAGTCTTTACTACACCCTGTCGTTTTTGTATGGCTTTGCCCACATCCTGTGCTTTAGGGAATCCACTTGCATACAACCACATTAGTTGGTCTCGGATGTCAAACCCTACACTTTCTATGTTAGTTGCTAAGTTATGGTATGTTCTTGCCGCTGAGAAGGCTAACATATGACCACCTGGCTTTAAAACTCTAAAACATTGTTCCCATGTTTCCACAGCACCAGTATTACTATCCCAGTCTTTTTGTAG
>Ga0098045_1000180_pt1 | contig 26650 bp, 29 predicted proteins | sample 11_taG_FD_77071 | JGI IMG/M metagenome (GOLD analysis project Ga0098045, IMG submission 77071) | Marine viral communities from the Subarctic Pacific Ocean - 11_ETSP_OMZ_AT15265 metaG | ecosystem: Environmental > Aquatic > Marine > Oceanic | place: Pacific Ocean | collected 2015-01-16 | reverse complement strand
TCCCAACTGAGCTAAGCAAAGTTGTTTTTTATTTTTTTTGTGGCTTAATTTTAATTTCATTAATTTTTTATTAATTTTTTATTAATTTTTTATTAATTTTTTATTAATTTTTTATTAATTTTTTATTAATTTTTTATTAATTTTTTATTAATTTTGGTGTATAATTTTAAACATACACATATTATACTTTCATATAATAATTATCATTTTTAACGCAATTAATAATATTTAAGCAGTCTCGGTGGAAGGAACCTTGGTAAAGTGTGCCTTTGTGTAGTGGTTCATGTTGAAATAGGAGAATACTGTGTGCCCATCAAGCTTTCCAAATAGGGTCTTTAGCTTGTCATCAGGAATTAGAATACGGTTATCCATCTTTCCAGTAACATCATTCATTACACCACGAAGGTTGTTAGTCTTGATATACTCGTAAATAAGATTGGTCACAAACTTACGATTGTAAGACTCGGTAGTGTTTAGACCACACACATCGGCAAGAATAGGGCTAATAGTGTACTTGTTGTTTAGTCCACTCTTAACAACCTTGGTTCCGGAAGAAGGGTTACGTCTTCCCTTAGGAATCTTCTTCTCAAGCTGCTTTCTATCAGTGTTCTCCATCTTGTCAATACTTAGACTTAGCTTTCTAAGACGAACCTGTCCCTCTACAAGAGACTTACTTAGAGCATCACGCTCTGCTCTCATGTCAAGTAGCTGAGTACGAGTATCAGCGGCAACAACCTCGTTTGTTACCTCGGCAGTAACCTCAGTAGGTGCGACAACCTCATCCTTTACGGGAGCAGTCTCCTCCTTCTTAACAACCTTATCCTTCTTAGCAACAGGCTCCTTCTTAGCAGCTGTATCCTTCTCCTTCTTTACAACAGGCTCCTTCTTAGTAACCTTTGCGTCTCCCTTGGTAGCAGTCTTTGATGTCTTAACAGTACTCATCTTACACTAATACTTTATATAGTATTATTCCTTTAAGTAATATTTTAGCAACAATTAATTAATTTTAATTATTTTTTATAATTAAAATAGTAAAAATAATAATAATAATAATTAAACGCAATATTTTTATTTTATTTGTAATGTTAGGTTAATTTATCAATAATTTTAATTCCATTTACTTTTAAAAATGTCATAATACCCGTATAATATGACATATAACAATTATATAATAAACTTAATTGATTATGGTGTTCCAACTTATAAATTATCGTAGTACTATTATTTACTTTTTTATTATCATCTTTTTCGGTCAAATCATTTGTATTTAATAATTTTACCGCATCATCATTAATAGTATAAAAATACCAATAAAAAGCAGGTAAGAAAATACATTCGCCTTTTTCCAAAGTTATTGTTGAATATCGTATTTGTGTTTTAAACAAATCATTTGTATGTAATTCTTTATTATTATTCCAAATATAAATATCCTTAAAAGATGATGGATGTATTATTATAAATGTTACTGTACCGGATGCTACAATATAATATTCATTATATGCTTTCACTTGGTTTAATGTAGTATCAATGTCATCATTTAATAATAAGGGTGTGTGAATTATATTATTTAATTGTGTATTATTATTGAAATAATTTATCCATTGCGTATTATCTGATTTCAATTCATCCAATTGTAAGGGAAATGGAAATGTAAATGGCTGTTTTAAATCACATATATTATGAAATTCTGGTTTTATTATCACAGAAGGAACATTTAATATGGTTCCATCAGGATTAATTGTCGTGTAATAATACAAATGCAAATATATCAAAAGAATTATAATAAAAATAATTATATGGGTCAATGTGTTCATTATTTAAAAAAAAAGTAATTATCTATAATAATATACCAAGATATTAGCAATTGAGTTATAACATATATTTTTAATTTAACACCATATATAAATATATAAATATATAAAGTTGATACTTGGAAAATGGACAAATCATTATTAATCGCTCATTTAAAAATGAATTATATATTTTATCTTTCAATTATCATTAGTTCCTTAATAATAGCAATTATTAGCAATAGTTTTATAATTGAAATACTTTTTTCTTATATAGTTATTTCTTTTTTAGGATATGTCACTCATTTAGTTTCACACGAAAATTTAGTTGAAAAATATTACCGGAATTTTCGCAAAAAATGTAGAATTAAAAAAAAAAGTTTTTTAAATAAGATTATTATGGGTATTATTGATGTTTTGAATTTTCATAATATTACTCACCATGATACTTCTATAAATAAACATATATTAAACATATTATTTGAAGCAATCCATAATATGTGCTCACAATCATTGGGACCCATAATTTTAATATACTTAACAAAATGTATCAATTTACACGTAATCTTTTTATGGGGAATTATGTATGCTACTGTTCATAACATAAATTATGTCCTATTTCCTTCTAAAACACACGAAAAACATCATATAAATGAACGTACCAATTATGGTATTGATGTATATGATATTTTAAATGAAACTAAATATGACAACACTTTGGAAAATATTAACCATTATGCCATTAATATAATAATAATAACATTAACTTATTCTTTATACATGACTTCCTTTTAATTAAAAACTCTTGAAATTAATTAAAAACCCCTGGTATTAATTAAAAACTCTTGAAATTAATTAAAACCCCTGTTATTAATTAAAAACCCCTGTTATTAATTAAAAACCTCTGTTATTAATTAAATAATTTTTTTAAATAATAAAAATCGCTTCCTTTACCATTTTTAATGCCTTTAATATTACCCATACCATCAAATTTACATTCTTTTGTGCCCATAAAAAAAGTTGAATAATTAAATTTACTTCCATATTCAATCTTTTTTTGGGATAAATATATTAAAAATCCATATAAAGTTAATATAACAGCACTAAAAAATATAACATATTGAGTATTCTTTACATATGTTGTGATTGTCTTTTTATTATCTTCATTTTCTTCGGTTTCCACGTAATAAGTTGAAATATTATTAATTACATAGATAGATAGTAAAAGTAATATTATTAATAATGTATATTTGTTTGCGGTTAAGGATATTAAAATAAACCAACCATATAATGCAAATGCCACCATTATTTCATATATGGGATTTACCAATCTATCAGATGTTTCTACGAAAGTTACGAAAAAATACATAGTAAGTAATCCTAATATATGCTTTGAAGTACGACTTGTATTAAATTGCTTTTGGATATTACACGAAAATAATTCAGCAATATAATTACCCGATATAATTAAAAAGAATAAGAATAATTGTTTTGAATATACAGGTATTTGACTAATTAAATTCATCATAATTATGCTAAATATTGTAAAATATATATTATATGCTTAGATAAAAAAATACACATAAACATTTTTTTATTCAAGTTATTTATAAATCACTATTAAAAATTACAAATATATTTTTAATTCTAAATATTATTAATATCAATTGTTTCATTGTTTTCAGATACATCCAATGTAATTATTTTATTTTCATCCAAATCGGTTTTTATCACTGTTTTTTTTACTTTTTCTTTTTCTTCATTTTCCTTGATTAACACATTTTCCTCCATAATTAACGCACTACTACTAAACAATACATCAGTATCTTCTGTTGTATTATCATCATCGGTATATAGTAAATTAACCAAGCGTGTTCCCTTTACCTTACTAATTAGCGTATTTGTATCATTATGGTCATATACCACCAATAAATCACAATTGTTTAGATTTGACATTTTACCCGAGGCATCAATATTAATAACCCTTTTTGGTTCCCAACTGCGTTTGCCAACCAATACTAAACACCCTACCGTAATTTTATTACCAAATAACCCTTTACCAGAAAATTTACCACGAATATGACCCAAACGTACTATATTATCTTCGCACAATACTCTAAACATTCGGTTTCCTAAATTAGCAATGACTTTTCCATAAATTTCATCAGGTTCATCATTATCAGCTAATTGCAATCGTTTCACGGCATTTCCACCGACATTTTTACGTGCTTGGTTTTTATGATGACCACCTGTAAAATTACGAACCATTATTATATAAATATATGCACTAATATAATTACTAAATAATCAAATCATTTTTTTAAATAGTTTGTATAATGTATATTTATTTGCCAATTGTTAAGTAGATACAAAATCTAACAAATCGTTGTAATATTCATCTTTTATTATATTTGATGATAAATATCAAAAAATATAAAAAAATATAAAAAAAACAAATGAATAGTATAAAATGATTGTTATATTGATATTAATATTTACATCTTGGGTTTTCTTATGTTTAGGTATTATTTATTTAATTAAACGAGTTTAATTTTAATTATTTTCACATACACGGTAATAAATGGAATCAATTGCTACTGGACTTGACCTAATAATTTCACACATTTGTCCAGGACGTAATAAAATAGCCTTTGCAACTGGGTCAAACCGAGAAATTTTAGGAAAATCTTTTGTATCTGTTGAATTGTATTTTTTCATAATCGCATCCACCTTTTCCTTATTATTAATATGTGTATGAGGAGGTACACTTTCGTGTTTTAATACATCAAATTGTAACGCAGTCACTGTATCCATAGTTATGTAAATTTGGTTTGATTCATAATCAGTATGCCATATTTTTGTAAGTGTTTGCTTAATATTATCACTAAGTTTATCCGTAATATTTGTTACAATTAAAATAGTATCACCAGGATTTAATAATCCTTCCGTTTCACATAAATCATTCATTACAGCATAAATATTATCAGGTCTAAGAGATTTTCCCATTAAATAATGTACATATAACTTGGATGCATAATCATAATCGGGGTTTTTATATTTACAGTGAATCATCATATCCAATTGTTCTGTTTCTTTCATAATATTGACTTCCTGAATACTCGCATTAATATAAGGCAATACATCATATTGCAATCCTTCCAATCTTTTCAATAGAATGTTTCTTGATATAAACAATTCACGCGATTCTTGATATTCTGACATTTTTTACTACTTACTCTTAATATATATATATTATTTTATATATATATTTTATATCATTTTTTTAGTCATTTATTTTTTAAAGAAAATTCACATTCATAATATCATAATATCCATAGTTTATTTAAAAATATAATAATAAAATTGCGTTATATTATACATATAATTATTATTATTTAATAAATATGTAATAAACATACTCTATAAATATATATATAATGACATTAATATTACTTAATATAATAGATACAATAAATTTATTATATTAATTGATATAAAAAAAATATAACAAGTTATTTTATTATGGGAAACTCTATTACATTTAATAATATCCAATCTGAACTAAAATTAGAAGAAAAAATGTCTCACATTATTTCGGTTTTTATTTTAACACTCAAATACCCAACCATTATGAAAATTTCTCAATTAAAATCTTTGAAAGGGTTAATATCATGGATTGAATACGTTGTTCGTCATAATTTTAGTTTTAATGAATTATATTATCTTTGGACTATTTATTTTGAACAACCAGTTAATAATAGTGTCCAATTAGACGCAGCCTTTGATAATACAGTACTTGACAAATGTGCGAATAAATGGTCCAAAGATTTGGCAACCTACATTGCTAAATATTTATATATTTATTCCGAAATTGTACTATCGCTTTATCCTGATAATACATCAAACTTGTCAATTGATTCTCTTTTTACTAATAACCACTACAACATATTACTTGAAAAAACAATCAGTCATTTTAATAGCTATTTACCAAAATCTATTGCGGATAGTTATTCTGTTACTCACGTACCTGAAATTATCTCACTTTACTACGATTCAGGATATGATTATGTTACTGGGAAATTTACTACAATATCTAAAATAAATACGATGAATTATAATAATAATTTACGCATTTTTTATCGTTATTTTACTGGTGGATTAGAATTACCGACACATATTACACGATTTTCACAAATATCTTACAAGGATACATTACCAACTTGCAACACAGAATCATCTGTACCTGATAATTGCTCTAAAACAGATATTTCTTATAATTTTTTATTTGCCAAATATGGACGACGAATGCGTATCATGATGTGTAAGCACGCCGAATTTCAATTACAATTAATATCTATTTTTATACAATTATTTGATGTGGAAAATTATAATAATAACCAATTATTTAGTAAATCAATACCTTATTCAAAAGTAAAAGAATTATCTAAACAAATTACTTATGTAATACAAAAACTAAATTACTTTCAAAAAACATCTGTACAAAAATCACTAAAAAGTATGAACCAAGCAATTAGACAAGTTATATTTAATACCGTATTAAACCAAACACACGAATTAAATGAATTTAAAACCTTTTTATTCACTGAATCATATGCTAAATATAATGATAACAATAATCATAATATTGAATTATTACAAAATAACCAACCAAATATGGACGCATTATTAATCCAACACGGCGGAAATGAATACACAGAAGATATTAAACCAGAAGATACTTCGTTTGAAAATTATATGTTGGCAGATGATTAAATTTTTATATTTTTTTAATTGCACTTTTAAACATTTAAAACGCCGACTTTATTATTAAATTAATATAAAGATTAATTGATATTTATACTAAATTAATTATGAAAAGAGATTTGGAATATGAAAATAATAATATTGGTTATGATTGGCAATGTACCGAAGAAGATGGTGGTGGAATTAAATGTAAAAATTATGAATTATGTGGAGAAGTTTTACCCAAATGGTGGTTTGAATGTAAGGGACATTACTTATGTATAAACTGTGATATGATGTTTGGAACTTGGAAAAATGGTAAAGGAGTATTGAATATGAGTGATAATATAGAATGTCCTATATGTTTAGAAGTTAAACGTTCTATATCACAACCAAATTGCGAACATACAATATGTATTGAATGTTTCAAAAGATGTTATTATGGTGATTATGATACCGAAAATGAACCGAATTTTCCTTATCCTGATATAGAAGATGAATATTGTGAAGACCAAGAGAATTTAAAATGGGAGACAAATTATCCCTTAATAAAAATATATAATGAAGATTGGGATAAATGGGATGATGAACGAATTAAAAAACGTGAGAAGGAGGAATATCTTTGTAAATGTCCATTATGTCGCAAATAATTGGTATTTTAAATGTTCAAAGGTATAAAAGAAAATGATGAAGCAATCATAATTTGGACACATACAAGAGCAAGAAATAAAGGATTCGCAAAAAAATTAGTAGAATTATTTAAAATTAAAAGTGCTTATAATCCATTGCCAGAAAGTATTGGGTTTTGGGAAAAATGTAATATTTATAACAATAAACCTTAAAACGTAAGTGTTTGCGAATTATTTACGAATTATTTATAATTACCGTATAATTACCCAATTGGTTGTTAATTTATTTTTTGATATACAGCATAATAAGCAAATTGTATATTTTTAATGGATTTATTTGGATTATATTCTCGTTTAATATTTGACATATTATATTTTTCATTTAATTTTTGATTTTGAATCCGTTTAAACCCAGCATTACATATTAATTTGGTCCATTCATCCTTTGTTTTATATTCGGCGTAAAATGTATCACAATGAGTAATATTTTCTTGTGTATTATTACTTTTTGGGAAAGATATATTATATAATCCATGCATTATATCCAAAAATATTTTATTATTATCAGTCATTTTAATATCGTGCTCGCGAATAAGTAGTATTCCACCATCATTTAGTAGATTGTAAATGTTATTAAAAATATTAGTGTTTTTTATATGATGTAATGACATTAAGCAAGTAATTAAATCAAATTTACAAGGTTTTTGTTCCATTTCAGGGTTTTTATTAAAAATAACAATATCATCAATTTCGCTAAATAATTGTACATAATTAAAATTGTTATGTATATTAATAATTTGTTTCGGTTCTAATACATCACATCCATAAGTATTTTCAGCGGTTAGTCCTAAATGTTGTTTTAAAGCGGATGAAATATAACCATCAGAACATCCAATATCTAAATATGTTTCAATAGGTGTTTGACATTCGCACATTTTTAAAATAGAGCATATTTCAATGGCACGAGCATTAGCACGTCCAATATTATTAATATATTCAGCTTGTTCAGTAAGTGGAGTGTTTGTATTAATAATAGCATTGTAAATATATATGTAAATATCATAATCAGGTTGGTTAGAATTAGCCATTTGTTTTACTTTTTTAATAATAGATGTTGCTAATAATGATTGTTTTTTGTTGGTAATATTAAAATATCTTTTAATAAAAACATCCATTAACACGGTTAAATGAGTATCTTGTGCCAATGTTTTATATAAGGTGGTCCATTGGTTTGTATGTTCAATTACGTTCATAATATACTTTTACTTTTTAAAGTGAGTTAATTTATGTATTAAAAAAATAATAATATTTCATTTTTTTAATGCGTGTTTAATCGCATAATCTATTTAAATGTAAAATAATAATAATATACATAATTCATACTACTGAATATGTATCTTTAATCCAATTTATTAATTCTTTACAATCACAATCCCAGCATTGTTGAATATATTTTCCTTTTAATTTTAATATTTTTGGTTTTTTCTTACAATTTGTTTTTTTATAATAAATATATGCACCATATTTACCCGTACGTATGCTAAGATTAGGTGTTAATGTTCTAATTTGTTCAATTGGTTTATTTTCAATAAAAGTAACAACTTCTTCACACGTAATGTTTTCCAATGGTCTATTTCCCGTAAAATCTAATTTATGTTTTACACAATTACCATCATTATCTTCATATTTGGCATAATTACCCCAGGATGTTGTGTAAAGGGTTAAATCCTTGCCTAAATAAGTACCCACAACAATATTTGTTTTTTTATTAGCACATTGTTCATCATTATTATTGATATTGCTATTGTTATTTTTTTCATCACAAACTTTATGATTATTATGATTATTATTACTTACTGAATTTGGTATTTGTTGGTTAATTTCATAGTTGCCTACCAAAGTATTTAATTGGTTATAAAAGGATAAACATATATCCTTGTTTGATGATTTTCCAATAGCAATGTCATTAAGTAATAGTTCCATTGATTGAGTATATTTGTAATTGAATATATCTTTAAAATAAGTAGAGCAAAATGAATATACTTGTGTTCCAATATCCTGTATAACCAATTTTTTCTTTTCATTTCCAAAGGTTACATCTTGTAAGGATGCGTTTAATTCGGGATTTTTATTTTTTTTGTAGCACAATGTATAAGATGTGATTGCTTGTGTTTGTCCTTTAATGTCTTCAATTTTAGCATAATTACGTGTTTGAATTTTATTTACCAGCGATGAATAGGTTGATGGACGACCAATCGTATGTTTTTCTAATAGTTTGATTAGAGCTGATTCAGTCAAGTGTAAATAATTATCTACACAGCTTGGTTTGGTAGTTATGGATATGGGAGTAACTGTATTCGCATTATTATTATAATCTTTTAAAACATATAAATATTCATATTCTTGGTTGCCTTCTGTAATATTTTTTAGTTTTGTGGATTTGGGAGATGCACTTACAATCATCCAACCCATGAAAGTAATATATTTACATTCTCTTTTAAAAGAATAAGTTGGTGTTGGTGTGGATATGGAACATATAAATTTATTAGCACGAGCAGAATTCATACAACTTTCTAATGAACGTGTCCAAATAAGTAGATACATAGCACATTCTTTGGTTGAATATTTACAATTCGTACAATTATCCAAAGTAGATAAGAATATATTAGTGGGACGTATAGCTTCGTGAGGGTCTTTTTTGTCCGTATTGGATATGTTGTTAATATTGGGTGTAAAATATTCGTCGGTATAATTAATATTAATATATTTTGAGACAGAATCAATAAATTCTGTGGAATAAGTGTTGCTTTCTGTTCTCATATAAGTAATATGTCCGTTTTCATATAATTTTTGGCATATTTTCATGGTTTCAAAGGATGAATAAGGCGATTGTTGTAATAAAAGTGATGTATTAAAAGGTTTGGGTGAATTGATTTCAATGGTTGTAAATGGTGCGATAGATAAAACATATTGATGATTAATAATACTTTTCATAAATAACTCGGTATCTTTGCTATTTGGAAAATTGTGGTTTAAAGTGAATAATAATTCTTTTTTATTTTTTAATTGCGGTGATATGGAAGGAATAATAAAGGTTCCATCTATTTTGTAGTTTATGGATAATTGTTGGTTATTAATTGATTGTTGATTGTCATAAATAAATCCCAATGCTGGTGTTTGGCATCTGCCCGCAGATAAAGCGTCATCTTTTTTATTTTGCGAAAATACTTTCCAAAGTATGGGTGAAATAGTAAAACCCATTAAAATGTCTAAAATTTGTCTGGTTTGTTGGGAATATACATAATTCATATTTAAAAAAGTGGTATTGTTGATGGCATTACAAATAGATTCTTTTGTAATTTCTTGGAATAACATACGTTTAGTAGATAATGGATTTAGTTTGTAATGGTCGCAAATATGCCAAGCAATTGCTTCGCCTTCGCGGTCATCATCTGTTGCTAAGATAACTTCATTGGCTTCTTTGATATATTTTTTTAATTTAGCTACTTGCTTATTTTTTTTAATGATATTGTAGGTGGGCGAAAAATTGTCAGATATATTGATATTTTTGATAGAAGTAAGTTCTCGTATATGACCAAAAGAAGCAATACATTTATATGTATTATTATTTGTATTATTATTATTATTGTTTTTATTATTATTTAAAAATGATTCAATCTTTGAACATTTTGCCGGTGATTCTACAATAATTAATATGTACGACGTCATATAATATAATATTTTAATTAATAATATATTATTTGTAAAGTCATTTTTTTTATTTGTTATATTATCATTCAATGTTAATAATTTAGAACATACATTTTATGCATTATTTTTTGGAATTTATTTAAAAAAATGATTGTAAATTATATATTTTTAAATAAATCATCATTTGACACGTTTAAAACGTAATTATTCATAATATATTTTGATAATGCTTCAAGAAATTTTGAAAAAATATCCCAATAAGGATTGGTATTGGGGAACTTTTGGACTTAGTTCTAATCATAACCTTACTTTGGAAATCTTAAAAACATATCCAGATAAGGATTGGGATTGGGGTACTAATGGAATAAGTAGTAATCCTTGTTTAACTTTGGAAATATTGCGTGCATTTCCAGATAAAGATTGGGATTATTTTGGTATTAGTGAGAATCCAAGTCTTACTTTGGAAATATTACAAGCATATCCAGATAAAGAATGGAATTGGGGAGAATATGGTATTAGTTCTAATCCAGCCTTAACTTTGGAAATGTTGCAAGCTTACCCAGAAAAAGATTGGTGTTGGAGGGATGATGGTGGGATTAGTAGTAATTTTAGTTTAACAATGGAAATATTGCAAGCATATCCAAATAAAGAGTGGGTTTGGGGAAATGATGGAATTAGTAGTCATATCAAACTAACTTTGGAAATATTGCAATTATATGAAAATAAAGAATGGGATTGGGGTATATATGGACTTAGTTTCAATCCATCATTAACTTTGGAAATAATAAAATCATATCCAAATAAGGATTGGCATTGGGGTAATATGGGATTAAGTCTTCATCCTTGTATAACTTTGGAATTATTGCAAAAATATCCTGATAAGGACTGGGAATGGGGAAATTCAGGATTAAGTTCAAATTTTAATTTAAGTATTGAAATGATAGAAGCATATCCTGAAAAACCTTGGTGTTATCATACCATTGGTAGAAATGACAATATAACTTTGGAATTAGTAAATAAATGCAAAAATAAAAATTGGGATTTTGGAGAATATGGGTTTAGTTCAAATACAGCGATTAATTTGGAATGGTTGAAAACTTACAAGGATAAAAAATGGAATTTTGGAAAATATGGAATAAGTTCAAACAATTCAGTTACTTTGGAGATGATTCAATTATTTCCAGATGAAAATTGGTATTGGAATAGATTTGGAATTAGTTCGCACATTGGGACAATAAATATGGATAAATATAAAAAAAAACACGCTGAATATTTTAATCATTATATATTTGAGGAATTGATTGCTAAATCCTTGCATCCATCCAGAATTTGTAAATATATTTTAAATGATAATCACAATTTTTAATCTTGTATGTTTGTGTTATGCTTTAATATATAAAAAAAATAAATAAAAAAATATAAAAAAATAAATAAAAAAATAAATAAAAAATAAATAAAAAATAAATAAAAAAATAAATAAAAACCCCAAGGGTTTTTTTTAATGTTGTTGAATAAAAAATATTTAATCTTTGTATTGTTTTATTAACATTCGTAGTGTATTTTTAGGAAATTGTAATTTATCAATATATTCATTGAATAATTTATTATTTTTGTTTAATGATTTTATTAATTTAATAGCACTTTGTTTATTAATTTGAAGTTTATTACACATTTGCAACAAATATATTTCTGTATTTTGTATGTTTATAAAATGAGCATTAATTTCGTTGGTTTGTATAATTAACATAGGGTATATTTGTTCTATGTTATTATTCATACAATCATTGTCATAATTATTATACTTATTTTGCAATTGGTCAATTACATATTCAAAAGTTAATAATTTATCTGTGGATGTATTTATGTTTTTAAAATAGTTCAAGTATTCATAAATATAATTATTATTGCTATTATTGCTATTATTGCTATTATTATTTATACATTTAGATACGTACCAATTTATAATAATACAAATATTATTTAGTAAGCAATCTTCCACAGATATGGTTGATAATTTTTTTAATGTTATGAAATGTAATAATTTATTAAAATCGGATAACGATTTATTTTCTACACAAGTATCGTCATTAATTAATTCATCATTTTTTAAATAAATATTAAAATCATTAAAATCTATATTTTTACAATAATTTGACAATTCATTAGTAGCCGCAGTGTTTGAATTGCTTATAAAAATTATAGGAATAGTTAGCAATGGAGAATGTTTCGGGGATAATACATCTATTAAATTTTTTAAAATAATGTGATAATTCTTAAAATATACATACAAATCTATATTATTTATAAGCAAACATTTTATGTTGTTGTTATTCGTTGTTTTGTAATTAAAAAAAGAATTTATAGATGATGTTGGTTTATGATTTAATACGTCTATATTTATTAATTGAGTTACAGGTCTATTTATTAAATCATCTATTGGTAAAGTATTGATTTTTATGTTTTCTTTTTTCATTAAGGAATATAAAAATAAAGTAGTTTGGTATATAGATGTTGTATGAATAAAAATACCTCTTGAAATAAGATTATTGTTACATATATTATTTATTTGACTAATTAATTCGTTTTCCATTATTTCCATATTTTTGACAAGTATTACTGATAAGTATTGCTAATAATTAATAATTAAATGTGTTTATATTTAATTAAAAAATATTAATATAATTTTTGATAATCAATAATTACTTATTAAATTATTAAATCATATAATATCCAATAACAAGCAATTCTAATATACTTTTATTTGTATGTTCTTGAATAAATCCACACATTCCTCCAACAATTGCTCCAATCATTGATGCACGCACTGAACACAAAAATACAAATCTCATTAGAATATAACCTGTTAAAGTTCCTGTTGTTGTCCAATATAGGTAATTAAACATTTATATATACATATTATAATTATTGTTTTATATTATTAATTTGTTTTTTTAATATTTAAAAGGTTAGTGTGATTGATTTAAATTATTTTTTAATAATAAATTATGTAATAGTTGCATTACATATAGCTACACAAGATTGGCTTGCCCAGGCACAAGCAGGTCCAGCAAATATTCCCCCAGAACATACAATACCAGCAGCAGCTAAACATCCAACACAAGAAAGAGCTCCAGCATTAACTTGGTCTAATAATATACATACGACAAATAACAATACGTAAAAGCTTAAATTGTACATCATTTTATTTCAATAATAATATAAATAATAATAACAATATTTGTAATCATTTTTTATAAACCCTTTAATTGGTATGGGATTATAAACCCTTGAATACCCTCCATTTGCGTTGTAACTAAAAAAATGAATATTAATTTGCCAAAGATAAATTATGGTATTAAATAATTGATATAATATGGATATTTGCTTAACACCAAGTGTGTATATGCCTGGAATAGATAATAATGGTAATTATGTGGATTGTAAGCCATCTATTGTTGTTGGTACTGGAATTACCTGTCCTTGTGGAACAAGAGCAAATAAAGTATATGAAAGTTCGTCTAAATTTTCATCCCATATAAAAACACAAACACATATGAATTGGTTAGAACATTTGAACAATAATAAAAGTAATTATTATTTAGAAGCAATACGAGAAAAAGAAATAAATAAAACACAACAACAAATTATTAGCAAACTGGAAAATGAATTGTATAATAAATCAAATACTATTACTTATTTAACCAAACAACTTACTTATTCACAATCAAATTCGCAAGTAACTGATTTGTTAAATATTGATGACTAAATAAATAATTAAAAAAACATATACACATATAATTAAAACATACTAAAATTATTAGCATCTAAAATTATTAGCATCTAAAATTATTAGCATAATCAACAAGTTTTTCAATAATATCATTATTCATTATTTTTTCGTGATAATATTGCTTAATACATTGATAAGTCCAATGCATACAATCAAATCCAAATAATAATAATAATATGGATTCGTTGCCAATATCATCTGTATATTCCATTCTTTTGCGAAAAATTTGTAATAAATCATTAAATGGTTTGTATGGTTCAACCAAAGGCAATAGTTCATCTTTAATCAAAACATTGATATTATTATCATCATCAAAAATATTCATATCCTGTGTATTAAATAAAATGCCAATTTCTTCCCAATATAACTGATTTCCTACTGATTCTGCGGTTTCTGCACAAATATTTTCATTATCAATCATATTACGTTCCATTACATTATATAAAGGTTCGTAATTATAGTTGTATATTACTTGGTTATTTTGTTCATAATTTTTAGTGTTTAAAGGTGTGTTTGTTGTTTGTGTTGGTTCATTCATATTATAAATAATAACTTACAATAATAATATATAAACAATTAATATATATATATTATATTATATTATAATATAACATAACATATTATATGAGTATTTATCCAACTATAATTACACATGTACAATCAAGAGAAGAATTTATGTCAATAATTAATAATAATACGAGTATTGTAGTGGTTAAATTTGGAGCAACTTGGTGCAAACCTTGTCAAAAAATTAAAAAACAAGTGGAATCCTTTTATAATACAGCACCATCCGATGGTATATATATGGATTTGGATATAGATGAATGCTTTGATATTTATGCTTTTATGAAAAAGAATAAAATGGTATCTGGGATACCTGCGTTGTTATGTTATGGTGCTGAAAATAAAACATATATATCTGATTTATCAATTAGTGGAACTGACCCTATACAATTAGATAATTTTTTCAAATCTTGTGTTGCGTTGTATAAAAAATCTGTGAAATATTAAAAAAAATATGCTTTCGTAATTATGTAATGTAATATATAATAATGTTGTATATTATTTGAATTGCTTTTGTATGCTACCTATTTATATGTATTAATGATAATAGGCATTAATATTAAACCGAGCATATTGAGCACAATCATATTATTTATGTATTGTTTTTATACTACTTGGAATTTATATGTAGGGTGTAATAGTAAATTGTTAAAAAATAAATTAATAAAATGTACGTTTGTTACAGGATATTCATTATTTTGTGTAATGGCTTATTGTGTGTTGTATTACACTTGGGATAAATATAATAAAAATATGTTATATTTAATATATTTGTTAGGAGTTCCGTTGTATTATTTTACTGCGGTAAAAATAGCCGAATATGTATTTGAATGTAATAAATATCATACATTATTATTAAAATGAGGAAAAACAGGAAAAGCAATATAATAAATTAATAATAAAAATAATTATATATATATAATTATATTTACAATGGAATTACCTATAAACAATCAAGTCATACATCTTGATTTATCAAATCATGATTTAACAGATAATACACTAACTACCTTTTTGTCTGAAAATATTGAAAATCTTACTCAATTAGAAACACTTAATTTAGATAATAATAATTTAAATACTTTACCTGAAATTATTGGAAATCTTGCTCAATTACAAGAACTTGAAATACGTAATAATAACTTGACTACTTTGCCAGAAAGTATTGGAAATCTTACTCAATTAAATTATCTTAATTTATATAATAATGAATTATCTACTTTACCTGAAAGTATCGGAAATCTTGCTCAATTAACTAACCTTTATTTACATAATAATCAATTAATTGAATTACCTGAAAGCATTGGCAATTTTACTCAATTAACTACATTTTTTTTAAGTAATAATAAATTATCTGCTTTACCTGAAATTATTGGAAATCTTACTCAATTAGAAACACTTGATTTATCTAATAATAAATTAGCTGAATTACCTGAAAGTATTGGCAATCTTATTAATTTACATAATGTTATATTAGTGAATAATAAAATGACTACTTTGCCAATGGGGACTTTGTCCCTACTTAAAAGTATGAATAATGCTCAATTAAATAATATTTATTTATATGACGAACATAATAAATTAACAAAAAAAACATATGAAAAATCTATCAATAATTACAACAAAACATTGGAACAATTTGCTAAACAAATTTATTTAAAAAATTTAAAAAATGATTCGCTTATGAATCAAAGTATTATTATAACAATGCCAAACAATAATAATTATTCACGCGAAGCAATTATAACCGGATTAAATCCAATTACTTTCAGCAATATTGTACTAAAAGAAAATGAAGAATATAATTTTTACATGCCAAATAAAAGTATAGGTGAATTACCTAATAAAACCTTGTTGAATAAATTATCAAATAAACTAAATCTAAATAGAGATATTTGGAACGAAATAAAACAATTTGGTGGAAAACGAAGTAATAAAATCAAGAAAATCAATAAAATCAATAAAAGCAAGAAAAGCAATAAAAGCAATAAAAGCAAGAAAAGCAAGAAAAGCAAGAAAATCAATAAAAGCAATAAAAGCAAGAAAAGCAAGAAAAGCAAGAAAATCAATAAATAAATCTAATAAAAATAATTAAATAAAAATAAATATATAAAAATATAAATGCGTGTAATTGCGATTTAACTTGTTTTTTTATATATTTAATTAATTATATTAATTATATTAATTATATTTGGTAATGGACGATTATAATAAAAATATATTAAATATATCTCAAAATGAATGGTGTAGTCGTATTGTATATGTATTAACACCTCAAATATTAGAAGGATTCCGCTCTATTTTCATGAATGCTTATGCTCAATGTAAAAAATCAAATGAGTTGACTAAATATTTATCAGTATTCCAGCAATTATGTGGAGTTATTCCTAAATGGAATGAAACTACTATTACGTCGGAAACGAATAAAATCATATCAAATAGTAATTGTGCTCATTTGGAAGATATGTTATCTTGTATGCATATTTTGCAATTAAAATTATTATCTACGATGCGTGTGGGACATACACAAAAACAAATACATATAAACATTCCTAAATTATCTACATTTATTCATGATGTGTATATTAATTGTGCGAGGGAACTATATAAATACACTTATTTATATGAAATACTTGGACCTGAGCATACACTTCAAAAGCAACGAAATAATCACCAGCTTGAATTATTGGTACAAAATTGTATTATTTATACTGTTAGGAATAATATTCCTATTTCCAAATTATTAGATGCATATTTGTCTGAAAATATGGAAGAAGTGTTAAAGGAGGAAACGATTGAAACTCCAATTGAAACCGATGAAGATGTGCAAAATGATGGATTATTAAGTAAGGAAGAGTTGAATGAAAAAATGCATGCTCATATAAGAAATAATACGAATGAATTAGATGCTATTGTAAATGCCCCTACTTTAACTACGAATAGTATTAATAGTGTTACTGATAATGATATGCCAATATCGACTAAAATGCCTGAAATAGATGAATTGCCAGTAATGGAATTACAAAATAAAAATGACAATGATAATAATAATGTTGATGATATGAATATTAGAGAAATAAAAGACCCATTAAATGCTCATAAATCAATATATGATGATGATTCAATAAATATGTTAAAAGATACATTAACAACATCTAATTCAAATGATAGTATTCATACAATGCATAAAATGAATGGTGGTAATATGGATAATGATAATAGTAATGGTGAATTTAATAATTTATTGGTGCAAGAGGTGCAAGATGGTAATGCCAGTGAAAATGTGGAAATAAAAACCCCCGAAATAAATAATATATCAGACACGAAAACTCTACAATTTTCAGCTTTTCCCGAATTATAAACAAAAATAAAAATAGTTTGCGAAAATTATAATTTATAAAAAAATTAATAAATGCAACCTAAATAATGATTATTAAAATACATATGGTCGTTAGTATTTGTTTCATATAAGCTATATTGATTAGAACAATTATTATTTTCATATCCTTTACATTTTTTAATAATACCATATTTATTTTCAAAATACTCACCATCCAAATGCATAAAAGGAAATAATGGAATTGATAGGGGCATGTGCGGAACTATATCCCTATTATGAGTGAATCGCATATTATTTATTAATGGTGATATAATATTCGCAAACTCTTTATTTCCTAATCGTGGTGAGCCAAAAGTAATAATATGTATGTTATTTTTATGATTTTTATTGTTTGATATGTACATGTCTGCTTGTATTTTTAAAGCAATAAAAAGTACTGATGAGCCTAATGAATGTGCGGAAAAGATTAATTCATATGTAGGGTATGTTGAATGTATGTATTTAATAGCATTATAAACATCATTATAAACACTCATTGCGTATAAGTAAAATCCTTGATGAACTTTACAATTAATACAAATGTTGTTTTGTGTTGTTGGATATGAATAATTGATTAATTTTATATCTAAATCATCCATCCAGTTAATGAATGAATTGGTTCCCCTTAAAATGGTATATATTTGTTTCTTTTTTGTGGAATACCCAACAAATCCGTGTGTATCATATGTATTATTAAATACGATAGATTGAGGTATAATGTGCATTTTATCCAATTCTTTTTTGAAAATATTATTAATATTAATATTTAATCTGTCATTGGTATTGGTATTATCATAATCATTATTATAAATATAATCATTATTATTAATTTTGTATTTATTGTTATTGTCAATATGGTGGCAATATTCCAAAGATATTAATTGAGTACAAGTGTTTATTAATGTGGTATCATAAGAAAAAGAATGTTTAATGTTGGTGTAAAAAAATAATGTTATAAAAAAAATAATATTCATAATAATGATATATAATATATATTATTATTATAATTATAAATGATATTTAATAATTGCTTTCAAGGATTATTTGATGGGTGTTATATAAATATGTGTTGTTGGTGTTGTTGTCTTGATGATGAACACGGACATCCATATAATTATATGGAATCACCTAATGTTAAAAATGGATACGTACAATATATAAGAACAGAAGATTGTCCTATTATTGGATATGTATAACTTATTAAATATTGTTTATTTTATTTCTACACAATTAACCTAACTATAATTATTCACATTGATAATGATAGTTAGGTTAATATAATATACATTTTTTATTTTTATATTATTTTATGTTTTAATTTTAAAGTTTTTAATTTTAAAGTTTTTAATTTTAAAGTTTTTAATTTTAAAGTTTTTAATTTTAAAATTGATTTTTACTAATTAATATTTAAATATTTAATTAAAAATAAACTTACTGAGGACCCTGTCCAATTTCAAGAGGAACCTGTTGGAAATCAGGCGTAATGGTAGACTGATTCCAAGGACCGGTATATGTTTGAGGATTGGCAGGCTCAGAACGAAGCTGTTGGTTGGCATTGCGTAGAGACTGTCCAACTGTATCAATACCAATATTGTGTCCAGCACGTAATAGATTTACGTTTGCTAATTCACCTTCCCCAGAAGGGTTAAGCTCTTCCCAATAGGAATCCTGACTGGTGGGCACAATTAAATCCTTGGGTGCGGCAGAAATTTTGGAACCATTTAGTGCGTTGTTTCCCTTGGTAGTTTTCTGCTTAATAGGGGCATAAATACCATCATCATAATAAGCAGGATTACTATTTTTGGACATGGATTCCTTAGTTGATGAATTTCCTTTTGATGATAAATAATTACTTAATATATATATGCCAGCAATTGACAATAATATAACTACAACCACAGAACCATATTTAGATAGATTTTTAAACATACTACGATTTAATATATAATAAATTAACGATAATTATTTTACACAATTTAATTTAATTATTTTATTATTTATAACAAATAACCCTATTTAAACCCAATATTCAATTAACATATAAAAATTAATTAAAAATTACCAGGATATTTTGCTTATTTTTTTAAATCCGGAATAAGGTTTGTATAATCCACTGGGTTCTTCTGTTGGTGCTGTGTGATTATCTAATGCCATATTAATTGCGTTCTCTGATGTTTGTGGGGGAGGGTTAGATATTACGGGTGAATAAGTGGGATTATCTACGGTACGTACTTTATTTCGTCTTGATTTTATAGCATTTACATTATTGTTATTACTTTCCTCTTCATCATCATTATCACTACTTTTTCCATTGGTCCCATTAATTAAATTAATAACCCTTTCATATAAAATATGAACCTTGTTTCCTAATTTGGACTGCATACTGAGTAAAACGACTAATAAAGGACCAATATAGTTGAATAAATTCATTTCAGGATAAGGAATTTCGCTATATGTGGGTGCGAAAGTGGCAATTCGCTGGATAAATACTAAACCGAGCGTGATGAATAATATTTGTAAAATAACTTCCATACTTAATTCTAAACTATTTTTATCTTCATCAGCATCAGGTACATATGTTTGCATTAATTTATTAAGAATAATTACAGGAATAATGGATAAAATTGTATATTGGGCAATATTTAATAGCATACTATTTGATTCATCATCAAAATTAAACACTGTTTGAATGAATGTTTTTTTTGGAACTGGCGTATAATCCATAGTTATATATTTATATATATATAAAAAAATAAAATTATTATATACAAAAATCACTTAATAATTTTATTATTATTTTTATTATTTTTATTATTTTTATTATTATTTACACACTTTTGCTCAATAAAATTATATACAACGAATTTTTATTTATTTTAATCATACATTAAAAATCATACATTAAAAATCACACATTAAAATAGGGTATTATAAACCCCTGATATTAAATATTAATTAATCTGTCTAAATTCATAACGTGATAAATATGGTTACTTGATGTAATTATATTATTTTTTATTTTATATTGCTTAAATAATGGGTTATTTAATTGATTTTCTGGTGTATGATTATGAACGGTTTTAGTTATAATTTTATGTATATTAAATCCAAAATGACGCTCACGACCATCACTATGATATAATATATTTTCACCCTCGTCATTTAAACACCATTCATTGATTAGCTTAACAATAGGGTTTTTCTTTTCTTTTTTAGATAATATTGGATAATCAGGTAATAATTCGGAATGTAGAGCACAAGCTAATCTTGTCAAATCAAAACTCATATTTGGCAATAATTCAGGTTTTTTATTATTGAAAAAAGGTTCCATATTATATTGACCATAAGCATCTCCACCTTTGGCATATTCATCGCTTATACATAATTTTCCATTTACAGTATAAATACTTCGTCCAAAATCAATAATTTTATAAATATTTCCAAAAGTAGGTACTTTATACGTAATATTATTATATATATACACAACATATTTTATTGTGGTAGAAACCATCATAATATTACTGGCATGCAAATCATTGTGAGTAAAATTATATTTTTTTTGGTATAATAATAAAATCATTATAATTTGCATCAACGCGGAAGACCATTCATCCACCGAAATTGGATTGTTATTATTAATACTATTTTCAACGTAATCACCAAAAGTTTGCTCGCAAGTTTCCATTAATATTAATTGAACTGGAAATTTATTTATTTTAATATGAACCTCATCCTCTTCCTCTTCATCATTTTCATCATTTTCATCATTTTCATCATTTTCTCCACCCTCATCATCATCATCATCATCCTCGTCCTCATCATTATTGCCTTTGTAACTACTTGAATCACAATCGCTACTATCAGTATCAGAATTAGCATCACTATCTGTTTTGCTGCTATACGAATCTGTACTTTTAGATGATTTAATTAAATTGTTGGATTCATTTAATTCATTGATATTAGTAGTGGTAATTGTTTTATAATTTTCATTAATATTGTTAAACAAAGGTAGTGTGTCAAATTGTAAATTATCGTTGGAAACGGTGTTTAAAATATTAATAGGGGCATTGCCAATAATTTCTGTAAAATTTAATAATTCAAATAATTTTTCTTCGCCGCGTAAATGTTTTAAGAAAAACTTGTTATCTAATAAATCATCAATGTCAGATTCAATATTTGTAATAAAATTATTTTTAATACATAAATAAGAACCATAAAAAGATAATCCGTGAATAAATCCTTTATTTACTAATGAATCAGTTAATTGTAAAAAAAAACTATCAACAGACGATGAATTATTGACAGAATGCATTTTATATTGAGCATCATTTTCTTTTTTCAGTAATTTGGGACAAGATGAATGAATGGATGGTAATGTCATATGTAGAGCGTCGTTTTCATAATCTCCTTGTAAATATTGACAAGGGTTAATTAAAGGGGCATATTTAACAAATATATTTTTAGAATGGACATTATTATTTTTTTTAATTTGGCTGTTTAAAATATCAAAAATTTGTACGGAATCGTTATTAATAGATATCTTTTTTTCAAAATATAATAATTCACAACCGTTATTTGATGGAATACCAAGGTGGTTATTTAAAGGTATAAATGATTGTATGTTTAATATGTCTAATTTTGATTGTAATAAATCCATATTTTTATATAAATCATTAAAGACTTGTATAAAAATAATTAAACACATTTGATTTATTTTAATTTTTGACATTCATTTTTTGACATTCAATTGGTTATTTTATAATTAATGTACAATTATATTACAATATTTATTTTTATTTTTAAATAATAAATTATTATAAATATCTTAAATTGTATATGCTTCGGGTGTATATACATCATAACTTCTTTCAATCTGTGGAACGAGCATAGTAATCTTAAACATTAATGAATAATTTAAATTTCCAAAACGAACTAAACTACCATTTTGATTACGAACACGAATAGTTAGCGAATTTAATCTTTCGCGTGGGGGATTATAAACCCTTGTAGGTTGATTATTAGCATCATACCATTGTGCCAAAGGAATTGAATTTACTCCAATTTTAGCAAAAGCAGATTTAACATATCCTCCGTGATTATTTGTTGTATTATTTCCAGTCATACTTGGTACTGTTTCATCAATACAATTAAGTTCTGGAATATCAATATAATAAAACGCGGGTCCTAATAAATTTAGTTTATAAATGGGTTCAATATAAGATATTTTAGCACCGGGGTGATTTTGGTCTGGTTCAAGCCAAGGTACAGTATGTTCTCCTTCATAAATAAGTGTTAATTTGTTATTTTCAACTTCCATGGATGTTACATTTTCAGGTGTAAATCCTAAATTACTTGGTAATCCCCATTCAGTAATATTTTGCATAGCATTATCATTACAATAATTATGAGTGTTTGAATTGCTATAATATTCGGTAAAAACAAGTTTATTTAATAATTCAAAATCTGAACTTTTATTACCAAATAATATTTTTTGATTTACTTGGTTATATGTAATTACAAACTGGTCATATCCATTAAAATTACTTGATTCTGTTGGATAATATTCCGCAATATAGGAAGTTAAATAAGTAGTTACTGCTTCATTAAATAATATTTCCAATGTATTGGTAATATGTGGTTGAGTATAAAATCCAGCAGGAATTTCAATAGTATAATGGCTGTCAATATTAGACATTAGTCCTTCATAAATAGCATTTTCTAAATCAGTAGGAGGGTTAGGGTTTCCGGAGTTGGATGGGTTGTAAGGTTCAGTAATTTTCATATATAGAGTAATATTATCCAATACTTTGCTAAAAGTGTCGTAAGCAGCTGGAAACGTCCAAGAATGCATGGAAATACCAGAAATATGCTTATAATCTTGGGGAAATTGGACGTAAAATTCGGCAGCATCGGGATTTTTTAAAATATTACGGTCTTGCGAATTAATAGAAAAGTATTGATTATATACCATATATTTATTTGAATTAGGTGTAAGTATATTACTATTGCTACTGAAATTGTTGTTATTAGGTTGCATTAAAAAATTGGCACCAATAGATGAATTATGATTCATTATATCTATATCTATAATATATATCTATATAATATTTATATATTATATCTATTACCTTTTAATTTATTATTATTTTTTTAATCAAATCTCATAATAAAAATAATTGTAATGATAATTTATTTAGTCATTTAATAATTTTCAATTTTGTTTTATGAATCTGAATCATCTGAATCATCTGAATCATCTGAATCATATGAATCATCTGAATCATCTGAATCATTTGAATCGTCATAATAACTATTTTTTAATTTACAGTGAATATTTTCGTGAAACGTAGCACTTTTACAACTATCAAATTCTTTATTGCAATAAGAACAACACCAAGATTCATAACATTTATTTTTTTGGCAATTTTTAGCAAAATGTCCTAATTTTCCGCAAATGAAACATTTATTATTTGTTCCATTACTCATTTTTTTTAAAGTATCTATGGTTGATTTGTCTAATTTTAATGATACAAATGAACCACCACGAACATTATTTATACCATATTTATCCATATATTGCATCGTTGTTTTATCTTCATCATAATCATCACAATTTGATTTTACTTCCAATATTCTTAATGGTTTATATATTTTCGTCCAAGCTGACCCATTTGAATTAAAATGACTTTCCAAACGAAATTTTGGATTATTAGTTTTACCAATATAATATTTACCTTGTTCTAATTGAATAGCATATACACACACCATTTAAATATGTCAATTTATAATTGTAAATATTAATATACATAATATTTGAATTCATTTTTTTAAACGCATCAATTGGTATAAAATTTATTAAAAAATAATTACTTAAATGCATATAATTATAATTATTAAAATGGCTTGTTAATTATAATTAAAATGCATTTATTAAGTATAGATATTGGTATATGTAATATGGCGTGTTGTTCAATAATAATTGATGATGAAACAAAAAAATGGAGTATAAAGCATTGGGAAATATTGGATTTAACAAAAAACATAGCAACTGATGAAAATAATACAAATATTAAGTGTAGTCATATAATGGCACGAAAACAAACGCAATGTATAAAAAATGCGACTTATTATAATAAAAATGCTAATATTGGATATTGTACGTCACATTTCAAGCCATTTTCAAACAAAGTAATAACAAAAAATGATACATTAAAAAAGATAATGTTATTGACGAATGATGAATTGCTAAGTTTGAAACAACAATGGAATATAATTATACCAGAACGAGATGATACTACACATAGTAAGCGATGTAAATATATTCATTCTTTTGTGTTAAAAAATGGATATAAATATTTAAAGCCGACAAAATATAATAATGCTGATATGATAGATATAATGACATTGTCAATTGCGGTTAAGGAGCAATTTACAAATTTGTGGAATGTACATAAGCAAAATTGGGATATAGTGTTAATAGAAAACCAGCATAGTTGTAATTCGTTTGGTTCAAATACGAATGTTAAAGTAAAAAACTTGCAATTACAAGCAATGGTATGTCAGGTAATGATTGATTTAAAATTATCTTCGCAAAAAATCTATCCAATATCGGCATCAAATAAGTTACGATTGACAGAATTGTGTAATACGAGTAATATAATATCAAATGCGTTGGAAAATATAGATACTTATGCTGAAAGAAAATTGACGTCTGTATCATTAATGACATTATTACGACAAGAAAAAGATTTATCATTTGAATCATCAATTTCCGCGGAATGGATGGATTTTTTTAATACACATAAAAAGAAGGACGATTTATCTGATTGTTTTTTACAAGCTTATTGGTACATGTCTTATAAATTAAACATACATTCCAATGGTTTATAATCCCCTGAATATTGGACATAATTATCCATTAAAACCCAAAAAACATATATTATAAAATTATTAAAACCCAAGTTATAGTATTAAAAACCAAAACTATTTAATCATACTAAATGGTTATTATGATTAAACCCAAAAAACATATATTATAAAATTA
>Ga0098045_1000179_pt1 | contig 26674 bp, 20 predicted proteins | sample 11_taG_FD_77071 | JGI IMG/M metagenome (GOLD analysis project Ga0098045, IMG submission 77071) | Marine viral communities from the Subarctic Pacific Ocean - 11_ETSP_OMZ_AT15265 metaG | ecosystem: Environmental > Aquatic > Marine > Oceanic | place: Pacific Ocean | collected 2015-01-16 | reverse complement strand
TACAAAAGATTGTTTGATAAGCTGCGACAAGAAAGACCTATGAACCAAGAGGTAGCTCAAGAGGTTATGTCTAATCTGTTTCAACAGGTAGTAGGTGAAGAGGTAGCCAACTTAGGTTTCGACTACGTTAATGGTGAGAAGAACACACTTGAGCCACTGCGTAATATACTGACTGACTATCAAGATAACTTCATGCCTAACTTAAAAGTTGATTGGGGTGACATATCTATTGACAATCTATTGGTAGCTAATGAGATACAGTCTAAGTGGCAGTTTAATATACCGTCACTACAGCGTAAGGTAGAGGGCATATCAGGTGGACATTTAGTCTTGGTGGGTGCTAGACCTAACACAGGTAAAACATCCTTTCATGCCTCTCTGATTGCATCTGAGCGTGGCTTTGCTAGACAAGGGGCTAAGTGTATCATCTTATGTAACGAAGAAGACTACACTCGTGTTGGTGCTAGGTATCTTAGTGCTGCATCTAACATGCCTATGGAAGAGATCAAAGCTAACTACGCTTTAGCATCTACAAGATACAAACCAGTGTATGACAACATTAAGATAGTTGATAGCACAGGTAAGGACATGGTGTGGGTTGAGGCAGTAGTTAAGAACCACAAGCCAGACGTAGTTGTACTTGATATGGGTGACAAGTTTGCCAGTAAGACAGGTGCAGACTCTCATGTATACCTCAAGGATGCAGCGATACACGCTAGGAATATTGCCAAGCAGTATGACTGTGCTGTGATCTGGATGTCTCAGCTATCAGCAGAGGCAGAGGGTAAGATATATGTAGATCAATCTATGCTTGAAGGTAGTAAGACAGGTAAAGCTGCTGAGTGTGACCTGATGGTTTTGATATCAAAGAATCCACAAGTAGAGGGTGAGTTTGAGTCAGACACACAGAGACACTTGAACGTAGCAAAGAATAAACTAAAGGGTGGATGGCATGGGGTTGTTCACTGTCAGTTAGATGGAGAGAGAGCAAGGTACTCAGCATGAGGAGAGTCTTAGATGTAGAGAACTCTATAACTCTACGAGATGGTAAGATATTTAATGATCCATATGAACCTGCTAACACGCTTACTGAGGTGGGTGTGTTGTGCTTAGATACAGGAGAGAAGAGACTACTACCGTTTGACCACAAAGAAGCAACAGAACAGCATAAGTCTAACTCCTGTGTATTACAGAGGATGCTAGACAATACAACTTTGCTGATAGGACACAACCTACAGTACGATCTAGCCTGGCTATGGGCTAACGACTTTAAGTATGATGGTGACATATATGACACAATGCTTGCAGAGTATTTACTTTTACGTGGACAGAAGCAACCTCTTAGTCTAGAGCAGTGCGCTATCAGGCGTGAGCTACAGTATCAGAAAGATGATACACTTAAGACGTACTACAAGAAAGGATACAATACCAATGAGATACCACTTGATGAACTCAGTCATTATCTTGACCTTGATCTTCTTACCACTGGCGAGTTGTACAAAGCAATTGAAGAAGACTTCAACAGTCCTGACTCTGCCTCTTTACAAGCAGTCAAAAGCGTCACCTTTAGAACCTGCAAAGTCCTCACAAGGATGTCAATGGCAGGAATCAGGGTGGATAGAGATGCCCTCGAAAACGTCCGTGATAAATTCGAGCGAGAGCGCAACGAAATACTTGATAGACTGCAAGCCACAACAAGGGAACTGATGGGTGGCACACCTATTAATCTTAACTCCCCAGAACAAATGTCGTGGGTAATCTTTAGTCGCAAACCCAAAGATAAAAAAGAGTGGATTAATTATTTTAACTATGATGACAGTAGTGATTACAGACTTGCATCACACAAAGCATGTAAAGATAAGTTTAAAAGTATAGTGATGTCTGTTAGTGATCCTTTGTTTAAAACAAAAGCATCTACTTGTCCTAACTGTGGTGGGTATGGCAGAGTACATAAAAAAAGAAAGGATGGTACACTATATAAGATACCAAATAAATGTAAGGACTGTGATGGTAGGGGTTTCCTACTCACAGAAACAAATGAGATGGCAGGGCTTGGTTTTTTTCCTCCAAGTAAAAAGTGGGTCAGTGCCAATGGCTTTGGTGTAGGTAAGTCAAACCTGGATGCACTTATAGCCACAGCTAAAAACAACAATATGGAGAAAGCAATTGAATTTTTACAAGACGTTAAGAGGCTTAGTGCTATTAGTAGTTATCTTAGTAGCTTTGTGGATGGCATTATCACCAACTGTAAAAGAAGTAGCAAACTACACATCAACCTTACCCAGCATATCACCAGTACAGGTAGATTCTCTGGACGAAATCCCAACATGCAAAACATGCCAAGAGGAGGAACCTTCCCAATAAAACGTGTGTTCATCTCACGGTGGGAGGGTGGCAAAATAATTGAGTCCGACTTTGCCCAACTTGAGTTTAGAACGGCTGCGTTCCTAGCACAAGATAATACAGCCATGCAGGAGATTGATACAGGATTTGACGTACACTCCTACACGGCAAAGGTTATCAGTGATGCAGGGCAACCTACATCTAGACAAGAAGCAAAGGCACACACCTTCGCCCCTCTCTTTGGCGCTACAGGATATGGTAGAAGCAAGGCAGAAGCTGCATACTATAAGCAGTTCGTAGAGAAGTATAAAGGTATAGCTAGGTGGCACAGCAGGTTGGGTGACGAGGCAGTTAACGAGGGTAAGATAACTAATGTCAGTGGTAGGCAGTACGCTTTTCCTGACGTGCATCGTAGAGAGAACGGCTCTGTGTCTCACTTTACCATGATTAAGAACTACCCTGTTCAAGGCTTTGCTACAGGTGATGTTGTACCTGTTGTACTCATAGAGCTTGATCGTTTGCTTGAGCCTATGCAGTCTTGTCTAGTCAACAGTGTCCACGATAGTATGGTAATTGACACACACCCTGATGAAATAAATGATGTGTTAGGTACAATTAATTTGATTAACTCTAATCTAAATGATATGATTCAAAAAGAATATAATATAAAAGTAAACGTTCCTTTGTTATTAGAATCAAAGATAGGAGATAATTGGCTTGACACAAAAGACGTTTAATGATATAACTCTAACTCTGAAACTTTTTACATATGAAAGGTAAAAATTATGGATAACGCAGTAGCACTTAAAGTAGACAACATGAACTTAACGGACGCTATGGGTTTCTCAAGCCCTGCAACGCAGTCTCAGTCTAGTCTAGGTAGGATTACAGGCACAATTTTACAGGAAGTTGTTGATGGCAAGGTAGCTTCCTCACCTGTATTTAAGATTACAACTGAAGATGATGTAGTCTACGCCAGAGAAGTAAAAGTAAGACTATTTGCAGAGCGTCAAAAGTGGCAACGTTGGGATAGCGAGAACAAGACTATGCAGAAGTCAGTCATGTCCAACTCACTAAACGTTGACTTGAAAGATACACTTGGCACGTTCAACCTGGGTAGACCGTCAGGCTACATTAAAGACTTCCAAGGCTTACCAAAAGATCAACAGGATTTCATACGTAGCGTTAGCCGTGTCAAAGTTATGATGGGTAAAGCTAGATTAGTAGATCCTTTTTATGAAAGTGGTGATCCAGTAACAGGACATGAAGAAGAGTTTGACTTTGTTATGGATGTTAAGAACAGAGATAGCATGAAGTTTATTGATGGTATGATAGGTAAACTAATTAAGAAAAAGATTAACCCTGCAGAACACACCATAGCTCTACTGGGTGAATCACGCAGCTTGCCTAACGGCAATCCGTACATGGTAACTAACGCTTCACTTAGTGAGTTCGTTGGCTTGTCTGACGGTGATAATGAAACACTACAAAACTTTCTAGACTACATTGACTCTAGTAATGATTATGTTATTAGTAAATGGGCAGAGAATAATGTAGAGACAATATCATCACAGGATCAAGACATAGTTACCAACATAGTTGATGTGGAGGATTTTGACCAGTGAACCACCCTGCTGAACTAGCACTACATCAGTATCTTAGAAGCTCCATTGAGGGCAAGTCTACGATGTCTCAGGATGTTATAGATAAAATCAAAGATGATATTGGTGCTGCTCTCGACAAACAGTTCAATTCTGTTGAACAAAAGCGAGAGTTTAAACTTAGGATGTCCAACGTTGGGCGTCCAAAGTGTCAGCTATGGTTCGAGAAGAACAATCCCGATCATCAGGAGCCTCTGCCTACGTCATTTAAAATCAATATGATATTTGGTGACATGGTGGAGGCTCTGCTAAAAGGTTTGCTTAGAGCATCTGGAACAGAGTTTGGTGACAATGAAAAGGTAACACTGTCACTAAACGACAAGGATGAAGTCTCTGGTGAGTATGACATGCTGTTGGATGGCAAGATAGATGATGTCAAGTCAGCTAGTACATGGTCATATGAGAATAAGTTTGTTGACTTCTACACGCTAGAGAAGGGTGACTCCTTCGGCTATGTGCCACAGCTTGTAGGCTACGCTGCAGCAGCTAAGAAAAAAGTTGGTGGCTGGTGGGTTGTTAATAAAAACAACGGTAGCTTCAAGTATGTCTCAGCAGCAGAGGTAGACAAGGATAGAGTGTTACAAAAGATAAGGGATGTACACACCTACCTTGATAGCAATGCACCGTTTGAGAGATGCTTTACAGACGAACCAGAGGTATATAGAGGTAAGGCTAGTGGTAACTACAAGCTACCCAAGTCCTGTACCTTCTGTAACCATAAGTTTAAATGTTGGCCTGAACTAAAGAGCCTACCATCTAAGGTATATAGTGGCAAGAAAGAGCCACCTACCGTACACTACACAAAACTAAGAGGTGAATATTAATGACTACAATAACAATAAACGAAACTGTTTACTCAACAGATGATATGTCTGATTCTCAAAAGAACACAGTGCAAATGCTCCAACAGAATTTAGTATCTGTAAATATGTTAGAGCACTGGTTACAATGTGTTAAGTTTGTCGGGGAGGTAAAGACAAGAGAGCTAGAAAAGTCTTTAACAGAGGAAAAAGAAATAGAACCAGGAACAGAAAAAGTTCGTGCTCGTAACGAAAAAGGACATTATATAGCAGATGACCCAAACACCCCAGAAAACGAAGCGTGGGCTGAGAAGCCCAAAGAAAAGAAGGAGTAACCCTAGAAGGTATCGCAGTGGCCTAGAGAAAGAAGTTGCTGACTACCTAAGAGATAGACAGAACCAAGTCAGGTATGAACGTTTAAAGATAGAGTGGGAAGACTTACGCTACAGAACGTACACACCTGACTTTATTTTAGACAATGGTATCATAATAGAAACTAAAGGTATCTTTGATTCAGAAGATAGACGTAAGCATCTAGCCATACGAGAACAACATCCAGAGTTAGACATACGGTTTATTTTCAGTAACAGCAAAGCAAAGTTGTACAAAGGTGCTAAGTCACGATACTATGAGTGGTGTGATAAGTATGAGTTCCAGTGGGATCATCGTGTCATACCTGAAGCGTGGTTAAAAGAGAAGGGTAGACCTACGAAGTTAAAACTTATTCCTTTTAAAGGAGAAAGAAAGTAACATGACTAAGTATAAAATAGGAGCAGATGAAGTATCATTAGTATTAAAGCCTTGTTCTTTTGATGATAAAGGTAGGTGGACAGGTGAGTTAAACACAGGGCTTGTAGTAGGAGAACAGATTTTACTTAGTCCTGAAGATGTTTCTTACCTAGTTCACTTGGCTACACTCATGGGTGCATTTTTAGAACTTGCACAACATGATCAAGATCTTTATACTATGGTTGAAGAACATAGAAACGAATTAGTAGGTTATGAGGACGAAGAAGATACGCCACTATACGAGAAGGTAGAGGGTACAGAAGGTAAAGTCTTGAAGCTTACTAGATTTACAAAAACACAAGGAAGCGCATAATGGGTATTATTGATACATTAACTATGAACGGACAAACAGTTACATCAGATTTAGATGCAAAGTTTTTTGATCCAGTAGATAAACCTGCACACTACAATTTAGATGATGGAGTTGAGTGTATTGATTATATCAAACAAGTATTGGGCAAGGAAGGTTTTGTTGCTTACTGTAGAGGTAATGTTATGAAGTACAATCATAGAGCCATGTACAAAAATGCCACGCCTGTAGAAGACTTAAAGAAAGCACAACAGTATCTGACATGGGCTAACGAAACATTAAGGGAAATACACAAGTGAGGGAAAAGAAAAAGTTTAGCGTTACATTTTTACTAGAAGTAGGTGAACCGTGTAACGTTCTATCAACTGTAGAGGATGCACATGTGGAAGATGTACATGATCTAATACACAATACGTTCCACGACATAGACGATGTGAATATAGAAAACTTAAATATAAGGGAGAGACTATGATTAATGCTAGTGACATCGAAGCATTTGAATATTATAACGAACTAGAATCAGGTAACGTGTTGCCTACAGACTATCAAACGTTTATACACAAATCCAGGTACTCCAAGTGGCTACCCAAAGAACTAAGACGTGAGAGTTGGGCAGAGACAGTTGACCGTTACATGAAGAATATTGTTGCTGACAAGCTTGGTAAAAAAGATTACGATGATATAAGAAAAGCTATACTTACCTTAGAAGTCATGCCATCCATGAGAGCTATGATGACTGCAGGTGCAGCAGCAGACAGAGATAATACATGTATATACAACTGTAGCTACCTACCTGTAGATGATCCAAAGTCTTTTGATGAAGCTATGTTTATCCTTCTCTGTGGCACTGGCGTTGGCTTTAGTGTAGAGAGACAATACATAAACAAGCTACCTGAAGTACCTGACTTATATGACAGTGAGACTACCATCGTAGTGCAGGACAGCAAAGAAGGTTGGGCTAAATCTTTTAGACAACTACTAGCTTTACTGTGGGCAGGTGAGATACCTAAGTGGAACATGTCTAAGATCAGACCTGCAGGAGCTAGACTAGAAACGTTTGGTGGTAGAGCTAGTGGCCCTGCTCCATTGGTAGATCTGTTTAATTTTACTGTACAAACATTTAAAAACGCACAAGGACGTAAACTAAACGCACTAGAGTGTCACGATATCATGTGCTTTGTAGGACAGATAGTAGTTTCTGGTGGCGTTAGACGCAGTGCTATGATATCATTATCAAACCTGAGTGATGATCGTATGCGCCATGCTAAGTCAGGACAATGGTGGGAAAGTGCAGGGCATCGTGCTCTAGCAAACAACTCTGTATCTTACACAGAGAAGCCCGACATGGACTCCTTCTTGCGTGAGTGGACATCACTTGTAGAAAGTAAATCTGGTGAAAGGGGAATATTTAACCGTGAAGCATCTAAGAAACAAGCTGCAAAGTATGACAGGCGTGATCCTGCTTTTGAGTTTGGAACTAATCCATGTAGTGAGATTATACTCAGGCCATATCAGTTCTGTAATCTTACGGAAGTTGTTGTCAGGGCTGGAGATGACGTGGATTCTATTGCGAGAAAAGTCAGGCTTGCGGCAATACTTGGAACAATTCAGTCCACATATACTAAGTTCCCATATCTGCGAAAGGTGTGGCAGCGAAATACCGAAGAAGAACGATTGTTGGGTTTGTCACTCACAGGGATAATGGATAACCCTTTAATGACAACAAAGAATAAAGGTCTTAATAAAACATTGGAGTTTCTAAGAGATGTATCTGTATCTACTAATGCTGAATATGCTAGTCTTTTTAACATACCCTGCTCTGCTGCGATTAGCTGCAACAAACCATCGGGAACTGTCTCACAGTTGGTTGACAGTGCCAGTGGTATACACTCTCGTCATAGTGCATATTATATCCGTACTGTTCGCGCTGACGTAAACGATCCACTGACACAGTTTATGAAAGATCAAGGCATACCTAATGAGCCATGCGTTATGAAACCTGACACCACTGTAGTGTTTAGTTTTCCTATAAAGTCTCCTAACAAAGCAGTTACTCGTAATGACCTAACAGCTATCGAACAACTAGAGACATGGCTAGAGTATCAAAGACATTGGTGCGAGCATAAACCTAGCGTCACCTGCACTGTCCGTGACGAAGAATGGCTAGAGGTTGGAGCCTTTGTTTATAAACACTTTGATGAGATGAGTGGTATATCCTTCCTACCCCACTCAGACCACACATACCAACAAGCACCCTATCAAGAGTGTAGCAAAGAGGAGTACAACAAACTCCTTAAAGCTATGCCTCGTAGCATAGAGTGGTCAGCTTTGTGTGATTATGAAAAGGAAGATAACACTGCAGCTATGCAAACACTAGCCTGTACTGGCGATACGTGTGAGATAGTTGACTTAACATAAAGGAGATAATTATTATGTTAGTATTTAATTTACTTGTACCTGTAGTCTACGCTTTAACACTTTACGGTGGTTACGATAATGTAGCTAAACCTGTAGCAAAAGCAACTTACGAAACAGGTGTTGTCGTTTACGAAAAGAGTGTAGACATTATTAAAGATATCACTACAGAAGATCCAGAGTAGTGTATGTCTTAGTACTCATAATGTCTGTTGCACCAGGGTATATCCAAGTCCAAGCAATTAATCATGTATACCCTACTATGGAGATGTGCAAGAGTAGCGCATCATACATACGCAGTGAACTTATAAGTAAGAAGCCTACACCTGAGTCCACTGTATCAGCATACTGTACGGAAATACCAACAGAGGTGTAATGAATATAGAGCGTGAAGCAAAGATACACATGGAAAGGAAACTAAAGCTTTTCTTCGAGGAGCTAGAAGTAAAGTTACGTCCTGTAAGAAAACACATAGAAGAAAATCTGCGTGAGGATATATACAAAGTCAGAGCTTTACAGGACATAGATGACATACTTATGATAGCTAAATACGCTACAGAAAAGTATGGTCTAAAATAAAAGGGTAGCCGTTGACTTAATTGTTGGCGGCTATTCTCCTTTGGCAGTGTCTTTGTACAAAGATAGTATAGCTCTAAACTGATTTAACTCACTCTCTGTCATGGTTAGTGGGTCTTTTATTTTAATAGCTTTTAGTTCTTTTTCCGTTGCACCTTCGTCACGTAGCTTTTCTAAACGTATCTTGTGGAAAGTTTTCTTAGCGTTTTTGTACTGTTCACTATTGCCAGAGTAGTTTATCGTATCGTATTTCTGTTTGTTTATCCTATGGTTTTCAGATAGAAAAGGCATAGCTTCATTTACTGCAGACCTAGTTTCTTTTATTATCCTGCTTACTTCTTGTCTACGATAAGTGTTTGTACCTTTCATAAAGTCCTTGTCAGCTAATAACTTTCTGGCTTTTCTTTCAAGCAAAGGAGATAGGGTTTCGTTAAACAGCCTGTCGTACATAGCAACCTGACTTCTTTTGTTTGCTCTAAATCCTCTTAGCCCTGCCATAGTGTATACTTTTTCAGCAGCCGTTTTACCCCTGACTACCCTAACACCAAATATAGAACTTAGTGGATTAGGATCGTACAAATCCCCTTCTCTAGTTGCAGCACGTAGCTGACTAAATTCATTCTCTTCGTTAGTATCACGAAATATGTCTAGTATATTATCTAGGTATCTGGTAGCTTCAAGAGAAAATACTTCTCCCCCACCCCTTTTAATTAACTCTACTTCACCAGTGTCACTAACCACAGCTTTTTGTCTTTTATCTTTATGTATATCTGTATCACGAACAAAACCTACAGCCCTGTCTATTGTCTGAAAGGGTCTAGTAAATCCAGCTAAGAAACTACCTGCACGTCTTTGTAGTTCTGCTGCACCAGCTTCTCCGTTAGTTTCATCAAACATCATGTTAAGGATTCTATACATATCGTTACCAAACTGTATGTCTTTAGCAAACTGACCTACACCTAGTTGAACGAGACTATCCTCTATTGCCTCTGGTGTACTTGTTGCATAGTAAGGCAACACACCGTCCTTCACAGGGCTAGGATCAGCAGCTTTACCTAAAGGTCCAAGTGTTCCTTGCCTAGATAACTGGTTAAACAATCTACCCATAGCTAAGAACTCTGACATAGGAAAGGCGTTCTTCGTGTCGATAACTGTGCCACCCCCAACATCTAATTGTGTAGACTCTAACCCTCTGTCTTGTCTCTCTTGATCCATACGAGCAGCTAGCACTAAACCTGTAGTACCCACAGCCGCACGACTAAAAGCCTCCATAGTTTTTATGTCTGCTTTACCTCGCATGATAGCAGCAGTAGGTGATATTAATCCTGCAGGACCAACCTGATAGACAGTGGCTACAGTGTTATTGAAGAATCTACCAAACGGTAACACAGAACCTAACACAGGCAAGTTGGATATACTTTCTACAAATTTAGCTGTGGTTCTAATAACAGGCGCTTGCTCTACAGTCGTGTAGTCTTTTGAGAAAACACTCTTCATTGTACTGTCTAGTGCAAGCCCCATTACATCTTCGTCTATTGCGTTAAGGTTGTTTGTACGCATTGCATCAGCAAGAGTTACATTGTTTTTTATTCTAAGCTGTTTGTCTAGCTCTGTCATAAACATCTGAGATTTAGTGAAGGTATCCTGTGCTCTAACGCCTGTTAACTTGGTAGATGCATCAACAAAACCCTCTATAGTTCTATATACCTTGTTGTTTGGATTCATATCAAACTTATCTGCTGATATTTCTACACCAGTTCCCCCCACTGTCTCGTGCAGCAAGCTTTTTACTTCTTTATTTTCATCTAAGAACTTTATGTAAGCATCATGCGTAGTAAAAGGATCAAGTAAGTTTCTAAACTTGTCTCCTTGTATTTGTGCGTATACCTTACCTATTCTTCTTGCTTCTCTTCCTGCCTCTGTGTTGCCTCTTAACATACCGTAAGCGTAGAACATACCACCGTTTAAAGCATCAGCCACAGACTGTCCTAAGTAATACTGTGACCAGCCAAATATATTAGCTGCAGTTGTAGGCACAGATGACACAAGAGTTCTACGCCACACGTTTTGTAGATACATAAGTTGCTTCGGTTGTTTTTCTTTTGACAGATAACCTGGCAGTCCATCCTCTAGGGCATCTCGTATCTCTTTACGCTCTAACGCTTGATTAATTATGTCATTACCCATAACAACACCAGCGTTTAGTTTGTTCTTCGCTTGAGCAAATACCGAAAGTTCTCTACCTAAACCACTAGAGTAAGACGCTATCACATCACTAAGTTTTACTTTAGCTGCTGCTGCATCTCCTAAGTGTATACCTGTAGCTTTCTCAAAGTCTTTTGACATGGCAACAAATTCCTTGTCAGGCATGACACGTATTACATCTGTTAAAAAATCTGATATAAAAGTATCTTTGTTTACCGTTATACCTTTTTTTCGCAATAGCCCTACAAGACCTGTTTCTTTATCTGGCCCTAAAAGTATCTCACCTAATAAACCTTCTGGCATCATTTGATTACCACGGATTTCTTTACCAGCTTCTACTTTCTTAGCCCATGACTTATATCCCTGTCGTATTACTTTACTAGCCTCAAATCCTACATCTGCATCCACTAAACCTTTTTTAGTAAACTTACGCATAGCCATCTCTTTTTGGGCATCTGCTAAACTAGTCTTGCCAACTAGTCCTCTTGCTCCACTACCTACTAATGAAAAAGCAGGAGCAACTGCACCACCTAACATGGTACTAAGTAATACTTGTTTTTTATTTATTGTATCTACAGAATCATCTACGTTTACATCTAAGTATATGTCCTGTATTGCTATGTCTTGAAAGGCTGCAACTGTAGCGTCTGCCCCAAAGGTTGCACCTAGCTCAAATACTTTTCCTTTTTTAAGTCTATTTTGATTAAAGTCTTTTAATGATTCATACCCAAGCTTACGATACCACTCAGACCTAATATTAATTGCAGACTGATCTAGTGCTAGTTTACCTGCTTTAGTTCTAGCTGCACCTTTACCTATTTTACCTATTAAATCATCTTGTGCTTTTTTTACTGCTTTCTTAACTTCTTTTGAGTTAGCTCCTTTTTTGATAGCCTCTTTGTAGGCTCTCTTACTAGCTTCTTTTATTGCTTTCTTACTAGCTGTAGTTACACCTAAAGTAGCAGCCCTACCTACACCACCAGTAAGAAGACCTAAGTAGTTGGATGGGTCTGCTGCTGCAGCAAAGACATAATCTTTTATACCATCTATTTTACCAGAAAGAGTTTCGCCTCTGTTAAATAAGTTACCTAAACTATCATACAATCTATACGCATCTGCAGCAGCAGCTTTGTCTGCTTCACTACCCTTACGTACAAACTGTACCTCACCTGCTGTTGATAAGGTGTTTGCATTAAACCAGCGCATATGGTCTACAAAATCATTGACTAGCTTATTGTCATCCTCCATAGTACGATAGTCTTCGCCTTTATTTCTAGACATGTACTCACGTATGGTATTTAGATTACTGCGTGTATGTAAATCTTTTATTTTAAGAACTTTATCAGGGGCTGTGGTATCGAATAACTGATCCTCTTCTGAATCATAATCATCATCAAACAAAGCATCTACAGAACCTGTGAACTTTTTCTTAGGCGATACAGTTAAAGCTGTGCCATAACTATCGTCAAACAAATCATCTATATTGCCTTTATAAACTTCTGACATTACAACTCCAACTGTTTAATTAATTCATCTATAACTGTTTTAGTTATATAAGGGGATAGTCTATTCTTACCAGAAAATCTGTTCCAATAAGCTAGTAACTTATCTTTATCATTTAGTATGCCCTTATCTCTGGCATCTTTTACAAATGTGTTAATAACTAAAGTAGTTCTTTCTTTACTCTGATTTAAAACAGATTCAGTTACAGCACTATCTGTTACCTCTGATTTTGGATCTCCTGTCTCAGCATCATTTATGTATACTTTTCCATCAGGTGTTACACTAAAACTCTGACCTCCTAAATTCTGTGTTGAATAAACTGTGATCTTAGGTTTAGCTTCTTCCTGTTCCTTTTCTTCTCTTCTTCTTTTCTCTGCTCTTCCAGAAAGCCCTCCCTCACGAAAGAACTGTCCTATGTCATCAAATAAACTTGGCGTATCTTTAGGGTCTACTTTAGTTTCTGGTATTTCTATTTCAGGATCAGCATCTCTACGCTCATCTGCTTGTGGGGCCATTTGACCACCAAGTTCTGCTGGTGGTAACACCTCTTCAGTTATTTCTTGACCAGGGAATAAAAAACTAGGCTCTGGAATAGCCCTAATAGCAGCATCTATAGTCCCATCATCTTCATACATTGTGTCAAAGTTAAACCCTCGTTTCTTTAGAGTCTCCAAAACAGAGGTATCTTCTGAATCTAATTCTTCGTTGATCATAGTACCGTCTGCTTTAATTCTACTAAAAAAGATATTACCTATCAATTTACCATTTGCATCCACATTGTATTTTAATGTTGTACCATCTTTTACTTCAGTAATAGTATTTCCTTGATCTGCTGCTATCGCACTTTTTAGCTTAGATGACAGAACAGATTTTTTAAGATCATCTTTTTCGTCTGCTTCTGCCTGTGCCACTAAACCTTCTATAAGAGGATTTTTAGACATGGATTGAATATCAGATAAAAAGTCATCTCCATAAAGTTTATAGAACTTCTTTACAACCATTAACTCTGCTTTATCTTCTAGTCCTTGTTGCTCACCTTCACCTAAAGATTTTTTGTAAAGCTCTGTCTTTCTAAGATCTGAAAGGGCTGATTCTTTTTGTCTTAAATATTTATCGTATGTATCTACAGGATCATATACATTTGCTGTAGCCTGATCCACAGTCAAGTATACAGAGGCTCTGTCGGAAGCTAGGCTATCATAAGCATCCTGTCTAGCTAATTCTATCATGCTCATCCTATTTGGATCATACCCTACTCTTGCAGCTTTCTTAGGATCAACAGCAAGTAGTTTTTGAAACGTTGTTCTTTCGTCAGTAGGAACAGACATATCTTGTTCGTTAGCTAATAGACCATATGAACGCTCTAAAAATTCTTTTACATCTCCCTCTTCAAATAGTTCTGCACCTTCAACTAAAGTGTCTACCTCTGAGAAACTTAAAGTACCGCCACCTTTTGCAGCACTGTACTTAGTTAAGCCTTTTACAAAGTTAGGCAGTCCATTTTCACCTGAAGATATAGCAGCTTTTATTTGTTGAGGACTTGCACCTAAGTTACGTGCCTGTCCAGCTAACATGATACCGTTGTTTACTAATTTTTTTCTATTCTTAAATACTACTTGAGCCTGTTTGTACTCTTCATCTAGTAAATCTTTTTCATCTTTCTGTGCTTCAACTCTTTGATTTATACCTGTGCTTATAGTGTTAAGAAAGTTTGTTGTAAATGAGTTCCAATCAAATGCCATCTTACATGTCCTCCCTAGCCATTAAGCCTTTTTTCTCTACGGCCTGTAGTTCTACTGGCTCTGGCGGTGCATCTACAGTATCCTCTTTTGTTTCTACTTCTGTAGCACCTTGTTCTTCAAGTGAAGCTGCCATGTCCTTTAGTAACTGAACACCTTTATCATCTTCTCCACCTGCTTCAATACCCCTATCAATTGCTGCTCTAAGCATCATCTCTACTTTTTTCTGTTCTTTTTCTTTTTGCTGTTCTTGCGGATCTACTGCACTGTATTTGAAATCTATCTCGTATGTTTTTGCTACAGCCGCTAGAAACTCTGTTAGCACAGGAGCAACCACTAACCCTACATCTAAATTGTGTATACCGTTCATAACAGAAGACATGTACAATGTTTTAACAATAGGCTGTAGAGGTATGCCCATGTCAACTACAGTCATTATATCATCTATTATTTCTGGATCACGAAAGTTTGTAAAGTAGTATCCTAATGCTTGATCTACTGTGCTTGTTTCAGAAGGGCGTTCCCACGGTCTTTCTTTAGGCGTTGTGGTTAACGACTGTCCTGGTATTGGTGCTCCAAAGTTTACTTCTTCCATTTTGTTTTCCTATTTAGTAAATCCAGCGCCAAAGTATAGTCCTACTATGGCAGATACTATGTGTGTATCTAGTGGTGTAATTACAAAGCCTTTAGCCATCTTCCATTGTATAGCGTCATCAGGTCCAAACATCCAGTTCCAAAAACCACCAGTTGCTTCTGTATATCCTACATATACACTTACTTCAGGATACCATACTGCGACTAGCTTTGGCAAGACAATAATGCTAAACACTGCAGATAAAGCTATTAATCTTCTAGTCCAAGCAAAGTGCTTGTCATCCTTGCCAGCGTTACGTGCTTCATCTACAGCTTGCTTCCTGAAGTTGGCACGTTCCATAAGCATTTTGTTGTTAGCTTCTTTAGCCTTTATGGACTGCCCCCATATAGACATCACTCCACCTAGTATAGTGGAGAACAGCATAGTGATTAGTTCTAGGGGTAGGCCAAACATTAGTTATGTTCCTTGATTAATTTGGAGTATCGCTAGGCGATTCTTCTGAAAAAGCATCTCTTACTAGACGTGTATACTCATCACCTTTAGTTCCGAAAGAGTCTGCTCCTGATACACCTGTATACAACCACTCTTCTGCAGAAACTGCTCCTTGATTATGTGCATAACCTAAAACTCCAAGCTTTTCTTTCATAGACATATCTCTATACTCCTGAGAGTTCTTTGTTAAGGCTATGTGATTTGCTGTAGTATACGCTTTAAATGCTCTATCTTGTAGATCCTTGTCTTTTCTAAAAGCCTTTCGTGATTTAGCATCGTGTTTTAAAGTTATGCCCAATATTCTTGCTGCATCCAATTTAGCAACCTCGCCCATTTGATACCTACCGTCATAATGTTTATTTGCTCCTCCTCTAATGTTATAACGATCTGAACTTTCCTTTTGTGCTATAGTCTCTCTAAATGTATTAAATAAACTTTCTGGAATATTTTCTACTTTGGCATCAGGTTTAGGTGGATCAAAATATGCAGGAGCATTACCTGAGTTAAGTAAGGCTATTACTTCCGCAGTTAGCTCACCTGTTATAGGTAAATCAGAAGCCTTTTGTAACTTTCTTATAGCTCTTGCTGAACCCTTACCTAGTATGCCATCTACACCCTGTGGCTTGTACCCTAAATCAGTTAAAGTTTGCTGTGCATCTTTTACGGTTGTTCCTGTTTTTACGGCTATTCTAGGGCTACCCAGCCCTCCTTCTGGTATAGGATCAAGCCGCACCTCATCAATATTAATGCGGTCACTATCAACATCAACACTTTCAACCTCATCTCTAACCTCTCCTAGTTTTTGTGAGTCAAGTCCGTATTGGATATCTTGTACACTGCCCTCTGGCGGTCTTAAATCCAACTTATCTAGCAGTCTACTTTGTAAACTGTCTATGTCTAATGTGGGATCAGCTTTACGCATCATACCCATAGGCATTTTTATTATGCCTTGCTTCTCTAGACCGTCACGGTTAGCACTCAGTATATCTAACACAGTAGATCTATTTACGTTGCTAAATCTAGGTGCTCTGTCTACACGGACCTCCTGAGTAGGAAACTCATCAGGCTGATAGTATAATGGATCAGACATATCATTTAAAACACGAGTTGCAGTAGACACTGGTGTTTTGGCTGGCGGCAACTCTTCTTGTTTTATTGGCTTGTTGGCTATAGACCTTTGACCAAGACCTTTTTGTTCTCTGGCATCAAGAGCTTCTTCATCTATTTGTGCAAAGTTATTTCTTATTACGTTTGCTACAAAGTTCTCAAAGTTGTCTTCCATTACAATAATCCTCTATTAATGCTATTATGTAGCAAATATGCCTACTTTACTCGTTGCCATGCCATTAACTATAGCGCCCAAAAACGTACCTGCAGCACTCGCTAAACCACCACTTTTTTCACCATCAGAGGCTATGTTTTGTAGGGCTAATTTATTTTCTCTATCCATAGCATTGTCTGCTGTTCTCCAAACATACTCCATGAGATCTCTTTCTTGTTGCCATAACTCAGCGATACCTGCTGCTGTAAGATTGTTAGCAGCCATAGCTTCACGCATAGCAGCCTCATTATCTGCAGCATTGTTTATTGTCGCTATACTTTGTCTCCATACAGCATTAGCTTGCGCTATCACTAATTGATTTTGTGCGTTGAAGATATCACGTTGTGTATCAAGCTCTGCCTGAAACTTAGTCATACTATTTTCTTCACCTGCATTAAACTGTTCCATAGCATTTTCTTGTGCTAGATTAAATTGATCTACTTGTGTAGTTAAGCTTGCAAAAAACTGTTCCGCTTGATTGGCGCTCTCAGCATTAAATTGTAAAGATGCGTTCTCAGCGGCTTGGTCAGAAAATATACTTTGTACAAGTGATTGTGCTTCAAACATAGTAGCTTGTTGTTCGTTGTCTAAATTAGACATGTCCATTTGTAAAAATGCTTGAGCTTGTTGTGCTGCAGCTTGTTGTCTGTTGTTTAGGTTAGTCACATCCACTTGTGTTAAAGCAGCAACGTCAGCTAAAAGTTTAGCTTGTCTGTTATCTAAGTTAGCTAAGTCAACTGTTTGTGCTAACTCAGAGTTTCTGATAGCACGAGTTTGCTCTGCTGTGAAGTTTAGATTGGCTATCTCTGCAATACGTTCTGATCTTATAATATTTACTTGTTGTTTATTAGTAAGCTCTTGACCTTTCATAGCTGCTTCTATCTGTGCATTTGCAAGAGCAGTTTGTTGACGTGCAGATAAGTTTTCTACTTCGATGTTTAACTTATTAGTCATGTTAAACATTCTAGTTTGTTGTTCGTTGTTTAACTCTATTTCTCTTTCTGCTAACTGATTAGACACATTAAACAAAGATGTTTGTTGTCTGTTATCTAGAACTCTACCTTCCATAGCTGCTGTAGCAACAGCATCCTGTATAAACGCTTGTTGTTTACTTGTAGCGTTTTGCATCTCTGTTTCAAATGCTTGAGTGCTTTCTATTACAGCCATCTGTTGCTCGTTAGAAAGAACTTGCCCCATCATGGATGCTTTTACTTGTAGATTAGACAACGCAGTTTGTTGTGAGTTAGACAGGTTAGCCATCTCTACTTCTAGATTCTGTGTGGATTCTAGTATAGACATCTGCTGTCTATTTGTCAGGTTCAAGTTATTTACTTCTGCGTATCTAGAAGCGTTAGCTAGTGCCACGTTCTCACTAATACCCAGTGTTATATTTTGTAGACCTGCTCTAAGTTGTGCCTGTGCTAGTACAGCCTCTTGAGTGTTACTTAGGTTAGTTAACTGTAAGTTAGCATTGTTCATGCTGTTTTGCACTGCCATAGCTTGTCTGTTATTTAAATTCTGTAACTCAAACTTCTGTGCTGCTGCTGCGTTAGATAAAGCTACAGCTTGTTTGTTACGAACATTTTCCATATCCATAGCTGCAAATGTAGCTGCATCAGCTTGAGCTATAGGTATAGCGCTCTCCATAGCAGCTTGTATCATGGCGGCTCCTACCATAGAGCTACCACCTAAACCTCTGGCGTTCATAACTTCATTAACTCTACGTAAAGCTCCTGCAGCCCATGCAGGTGTGCCATCGTCAAATGAAGCCATAAGTTTTTCTAGCTGACCCTCTACTGTTGACTGTGGGCTAACTTCACCTAAAACAAACTTTGCTTCTAGTTGTTGAGAAAAAGTAGCTGTTTGGGCCTTACCTTTGGAGTCTTCATTTAGTGCTGTAAGAGTTGCACCAGTGACAACAATCTCTTCTACATTTAGTATTTCGTTTACGTCAACTAACTCAGAAGCAGAAACATTTGTTTCCTCTGCAGTTACATCTGGTTTAAACTCTGATTTCTTTTCTTCTGCACTGGCCTCTTCAGAAAACTTAGCAGCGTCTGCCACTTTTGTAATGGAAGCCTCTGCTGACTGAGTAGGGTTCAGTGTGTAATCTACTTCTGCAGTTGCTTTAGGTGTATCCCCTGCAAACTTAGCAGCTTCTATATCACCTTGCTGTTCAATCTGTTCAGTAGTTGATTTAACATAACTGTCAAATATCTCTGCAGTAGGTAACTCACCGCTATCTAAACTACGTTTTACTTCTGGTATCTGTCTTATTGTATCAAGAGTTTCAGGTGACAAACCAAGCTGTGCTAAATCCTGTGGACTCATTGTTTCAGCTTTCATCAAAGCTTCGTCAGATGGTGTTCCTGTTGCAGAAGCAAAATCTTCTAGTGCAGTTTTTACCTTTTCTTGAGATGTAACTGCATCGTAAGTTGCCTCACGAGGATTTTCTGGTGTATCTATTGCACCAGCTTTAGTGGCTAACTTTACAATTACATCATCAGCATCTAAAACCTGACCTGTTTCAGAATCTATAAGCTGCCCATCCTTTTCAGTTATTTTGTATACATCTTGATCTGTTACTAGGCTTGTAGGGAGTGAAATAGTTTTAGCTAAAGATTCAGCCACACTAGGAATCTCTGTAACTTTTACACGCTCCTCTGCAGCAAGTAAGTCTGCGTAGGTACTTTCTATTAAAGATTGTGCGTTTTCTAAATTTGTTTTTGCAGTGTTGTACTCTTGCGTTAAACGTTCTTTTTCTTCTGCAGAGACTAAGTTACTGTTTGCTGTAACTGCTGCAGTTAATATATTTAATCTACCTTGTGCAAACTGTTGATTCTGATGCCCTGTACTTATAGAGATACCTAAATCTGGATATGATATTTGATAATACTTACCAGGTTTAGTAAGTTCTACTTTGGAGTCTTTTGTTATATTGGTATATTCTTGTAAAGTAGATTTAGTCCATGTTTTGTCTTGATCTAAATTTTTATTCTTACCATCTGTACCTTCATTGAAGTCAGTTGCAAAAGCACCTGCATAAGCTTCTTCAGAGTTAGTGTATAAACCTGATGGATCTGTTAAATCATTAAAAGCTTGTTGTGCATCTGTTAAAGTTTTCTGTGCATCTGCATAAGCTTTCTGTGCTTCATCTAAGATTGATTGAAGGTTATCATCTATAACTGTATCGTCTACCTTTGTATCGTCTACCTTTGTATCGTCTACCTCTTCATCTGTTTCTTCGTCTTTTTTGGTCAAATCTATGATAGCGCCTGTCTCTTCTACTTCTTTAGTATCATCAATAACAGTTGTATCGACATCAATATCTCTCCCATCTAAAACTGCAGCAGAATCATTATCAACAGGTAAACCTATGGATGTCCTATAATTTTGAACTGCTTCAGAGTAGTCTGCTGCACTTGTGTACTCTTTTCCTTGAAAATGATATGTGTTAGTATTTGGATTAAAATAGTTTTCTGTTGAACCAGAGCCAGTACCAGAGGAAGTTCCTGTTTTAACCATCTTAGATTCAATACCACTGCCAGGCTCCCCTGCAACTTTAGTGTACTCTATACCATCAACAACAACTTTATCTCCTATATTAGAACCTATAGAAGCATCTTTTAAAGTACTATGTGTGTCTTCTTTAATTGTTGTTCCTGTAACTTCTGTGCCAACTGTAGAAGTACCTGTAGTACCTGCTGCTGCACCTGTAACTTCTGTGCCAACTGTAGAAGTACCTGTAGTACCTGCTGCTGTCTCTGCTTCTTGAATTACAGCGTCAGGTATATTAGCTTCTGATTGTAATTCTACTAATAATTTTGAGGCTAATTCTGGATTTCCACTTTCTTGTGCTATTTTAATTTGATTAATGCGATTATCAAAGTCTTCTGGTTTAGGTGCAGCACTTACGGTTCCAACATTTTTCAACAACTTATTTTCTGCATTATATTGTTGTGACTCTTCTTGCAGTTGATTTACTGTTTTACCTTGTTTTTCTGCTCTGTATTTCAAAGTAAGATCATTACCTTGTTTGTGTACAGCCGCCTCTATACTATATGGATCAACAGATTTTGCTGACATATCTGTAAAAAACTTATTATAATCATCTCTAGAGTTTAACTCTACGTTTGTATTCTTAGCGTGATTTAAGTACGCTTCTGCAAAACCTTTTTGAACCCTAACTTTACTACCATCAGGAAAAGTAATCATGGCCGAATCGTCTTGCGCACCTGTGGCTACATCTGTTAATACAGGTCCACCTTCGTTCATACCGATACCTGACAGGGGTTCACCCTCTACACGTTGCTTGGCTATTTCAGTATAGCGTCCTAGCATAGAACCAGCAGAAGGTGTGGCTGCAACAAATGCATCCATCTGTTCTTTTCTTGCTGGGCCATCATACCCTAGTTCAGTTAGTAACTGATATGTTTGTTGAGTATTAAAACCTTTAAACTTAGCCATTTATGTCACCATGTATATTATTAAACCTAGCATCGCTGCTCCAGTTATTATGATTAGTATTGAAAGAGTCCAAGTAACTATTGCTTCTTGTATCTCTGCTTTACGATACTCTTGGTCTTTCTTCTTCTTGCGTATCTTTCCTTCAGTAGCAACAAGCTCATCCCATGCAGATGGCCCCATGCTGAAACTGATCCAATCCTTTAGCTCTTTTCTCATAGATTCAGCTTTTCTTTTAGCTGTAAATATTTCTAGAGCTTCTGCCTCAACAGATCCTCCATTAAGTGCTTTCCACCAAGGAGGGTTTTTATTTTTTTGTTCAGCATAGGACAGGTCACTCATAGCACCTGCCCATTGTGTCAACTGTCCTGACATATCTTGTAGGTCTTTACCTACTTGAAAGCCTTTCTTGAGCGCATTAAATGCTACAGTCGCACCACCTATGATGGTAACTGGGTCCACAAGCACTCTCCCTACTTTTAGTGTGGTTTATTTAAATGTCATCCAAACTGCTGTTGCTATAAAAGTAAGTACTGCTACTGTTCCCATTTTTACTGTCGTAGCCCATATACTTTTTTTAGTTAGTCTCCAAGCATCTAACAGTCCACGCATCTCACGTATATCATTAGCTGCGCTGGCATCCTGTAAACCTAACTCATGCAATGCTTTACTTGCACCTTTCTTAGCAGCACGATCTAACATATTTTCTAGTTGTTCTTCTGTTAACTCTATCATTTGGCTATCGCATAAAAAAGATATTTTGCATTACTTACATTCATATAACGTGCTGAATCGTAGTTTATTATAATCCCAGAGTCAGCAGGATCAACTATGTCAGAGTCTGTTACTTTTTCACTTGTGTCATTCAAAAACCAAAATGTATCGTTTCCTGATACAATCCCATGATGATCTGTGAACATTAACCAAGGGCTAGTTCCATCAATTCTTTTAACGATAAATAAAGCACACCCTGAACTAAACCCACAGTCAATTGTCTGATTAGTACCATTACCTGTGAAAGTTCCAACCTTTGAAACACCATCGACTGTGCCAAATAAATTAGCAATATATCTTTGACCCGACTGATTAACCTGAGTCCAAGTGCCTAAACTTATATTGGTATCTGTTGGTGCTGTACCATTCCACGCTGTTGAGATAGTTTGTTCATCAAAGTCTTGGTCTAAAAGAATATAGCCGTTTGTTGTTGATGTTAAACTTTTGTGCCAAACAACCCAGTTACTTGTACTGCTTGTCTTCTTAATCCACATCATCTCAGGAGCTATCCCTAAATTGTGGCCCTGCGTTCTGTTTGCTCCTGTACCATTCCAATGAACTTGATCATAATAATTTGGTGCTCTTGACCACATAATTCCATCGTAGTTATCGCTTTCTACACCTAAAAACCCATCATTAAAATCCCACTTACGATCTGTGTCATCTTGAGCCGCGCTGGTTGCTTCTGTAAAAAGTTTTTTATGTCCTGTTAATCTATGATAAATTCTTCTATTTGCAGTGCCACTTGAGGTGTAAAGATTAAGCACTAGGTCAGTGATAAAATTACTTTTATATTGTGGTATTTCATCATCAAATCTATCTACCACGGCAAACACGTTACTTGCTTTTGTAGGAATTGCCATTGGTCCTCTTCGTATTGCCATGTACGCATAGGTTTGCGTTGCATTAAAAATGTTAATGTCACCCAAAAGCCCAACCCTAAAACCATTATTAATGGGTATGATACCCCCTGCAGTTCCATCCCCACTTTCAGCATCATTTGTATTCCATTGTAAGTAAGGATTATTAGAAATACCGTCTGCTGCCCCTCCTGTTAACATGTTTTGAACATGCCAGTTTCCAGTTGTACTGATTGCTTTAGCCATAATAAATTGAGCTTCAAATCCTAGATTTACATCTATTTCACTAGCAGATCCGTCTGATTGATACGTGCCGCATTTGATGATATCTTGATCCCCTGTAATACCAAAACCACCATCGCCATTATTATGTGCAAATAAATATGCCACGTAACTTGAATTATTTCCATTGACTGCTTCATCAGTGCCTACATAAAAATTACTTGCGTTTGGTTGCGTTGTTGTAAATAAAGCGTTGTTTGTATTTTTTGCATTAGTATCATTTAGAAGTAAAAATTCACCTGCGCTTAAACTATTATGCCACACTATCCAGTTTTGTTCATTTTGCGAACTAGTTTTCTTAACTATAATCATCCCAGGAACGGAAGCTAAACTATGGCTTATTGCTCTATTGTCGCTTCCGTTGCCTGTCCATGTTATTACATCAAAAAATTTAGGAGCCTTTTTCCAAGACCACGACTGATAAAAATAGCTTGAATTATTTACCCTACTTTGAGTGCCTACCCTAAAACCATTTGCAGTAAAGTCTGTCATATAACCAGAAGAAGGTGTATTATCTGTGGTTGCACTAGAATTAAGGAAATTATTTGCCCCTCTTACTGTATCGTTAATAATATGGCTTACGGCACTACCACGAGACTTAATCCAAACCATTCCACTTTCAGCAGTACCAGATACATAATTAACACCTCCTTGAGCAAAAGAAACTCTTCCAGTGGCAGTAAAGTCACCGCCAGTGCCTAAGTTTTTACCAATAGCGTAGTCCTCTGTTAAAGGACAGTACATAATAGGATTTAATGCAGATAAAGTTGAGACAGCAGTAGCGCCACCGTTAGAATCAATAAAAATCCTACGATTAGATTCTGTAGATAAATCACGATAGGTGTAGTCAAGAAATACATGAGCTAATCTACCTTCTAAAAAATCGCCAGAGCGACCAGGCCCTCCTCCAAGCGTATGATATTGACGGCTAAATTCTATAGGGTCATTGTCGTAATTACTAAAAGAAAAGTGATTTGTCTCATCCGTATCGTCAACGTAAATATATCTATTTGAACTATTTCCTAACTCCATAGATATTAAGATATGTACCCAGCCAACTTTAAGATTAAGTGAGCTAGATGTTGCTGATAATCTTCTACTAGATCCTTGCCAACCATATATAACTATATCGTTACCGTTTTTAATAAACACCTGAAAAGAATAAGTACCATCGTCAGCACTATATATGTAATGATTTCCACTATCATTCCTTCTAAAAACCCAAGCACTAAAAGTAAAAGTTTTACTATCAGAGTTACTACTAAAGTCACTATCTCGCCCTAAGTAATCGCTATTACCTCCAAGCCTAGTACTAGTGCCTAAACCAAAATTTCCAAGAGTAAGACCTGTTTCGATGGTAGTGCCATTTTCTTCAACACCTTTCCAAGAGTTAAGGCTAAAAAGGCTTTCTACATTTGGGCCTTCAGCAGGTCCTCCTGCACCACCGCCTAAAAGCTGCATCATTATACCTGACATTAACTTACGTTCCCTGATATTACGCAGACAGTTCCGCTTATAAATAAAATTGTACAGACCCCTCTAGTTGCAAGAGTCACACTGCTTTTATCTTCATCTGTACCTGCGATATACGCAGTTGTAATTGAGCAAGTCACGGTAACATCTCCGCTTGTGTTGTTAAAAACAGAAACAGCATCCCCTGCTGAAAATGTACTGTTTGGAATTGTTATTGCACCACTTGATCCAACCTCTATAAAGTTACCTACATCTCCTGTAGCTAAAGTATAGCCTGATGTTTTGGCAGAGCCAGACTGAGGGATGGCTCTTATTTTACCGTCTGCATCGCTTATAACAAGTGAAGAATCAATAGTCATAGCGGTTGAACTGCCATCTCCGATACGAAACTCATCAGCGCTTCTTGCTACTTCTAAAAACCAATTGTGTTCTGTTCCTCCAGAAGACTTCCCTTGAATTTTTAATTTTGTTGATTGGTTGTTATTAGCTGCTAATATTTCAGCACCACCGTCATGTGCTTGTGAGTTTGAAATAACGTTGCCACCAAAGTTAGCTCCTGCATTAAACGTAGCTGCTCCTGCTGCTGACATATCAAGGGTAAGGGCAACTATTGTACTACCACCATCTTCTCCACTAAATTTAATGTCTTTATCATTAACAAGTGACCTCATCTCAAAATCACTACTGTTATTTTTTAATAGACCAATACTTGTACCACCATCCTTAAAAAAGAAATCACCACCATCAGCATCAAGAATAATATCACCACCAACGTCTAAGGTAAAATCACCAGTTTCAGATAAACTAGCACCAGTTAGAACAGTATTACCAACTTTAATCAAATTATTAAATGTGGCTGATCCTGCGTCGGACATATCAAGGGTGAGGGCAGTTACAGTTGATCCACCATCGTTGCCTTGAAAAACCATATCTCCATCAGATATTGCAGAATAAAAATAATACCCTGCATTATTATTACTTGCTAATTGACCAAATTGAGTGCCACCATCTTTTAAAAGAATATTTCCACCATCAGCATCAATAGTAATATTACCACCAACATCAATAGTAAAATCTCCACCATCGGATATAGTTGAATCATTGATTGTTATATCATCTACAGTTAGAGCAGTTAGTGTACCTAGTGATGTAATATTAGTTTGCGCTGCTGTTTGTAATGTACCAGATAATTGAGTTGCTGTCAACCTTCCTGTACTTGGATTGTAAGTAAAACCTGTATCAGTTTCTAATCCTTGACTTCCTGTAGCACCATCAACAAACACTGGAAAAATAGTTTCATTTGCAGTATTGTTTGCAGATATAGTTACTTGTGTGGCTAGGGCTGCTGTACCTGTAGTATCCTGATTGAGTGTACCCACTGTAAAATCTAGAGTACCATCACCGTCTTGATACGCTACTGTAATGCCACTTTCAGTGTTGCTAGATACCATAGCTCCTACAGTATCCTGAATAACTTCTGATAAGTCTATATTCGCACTGCCATCAAAACTTACACCATGTATGTTCACTGCAGATGCTAAAGCTGTAGCAGTTGCGGCATTACCTGTTGTGTCTTGATTAAGTGTACCCACTGTAAAGTCAATCGTATTATCAGCGTCTTGATAAGTTACTGTAATACCGCTTTCAGTATTAGAGGATACCATTGCTCCCACAGTATCAGAAATAAATTCGGCTAGAGGTGTTTCATTAACTGTTATTGCATCTGCCTCTAGTGTACCATCTACATCCACATCTCCAGATATATCTAAAGAAGCCGCAATAAGCCCATCAACCTGTAAGTCTTCGTGATTAGAACCTAACTTTAACTCAAACTTTGGGCCTGTAGTGTTGTATGTAAATGTAGCATCGTCACCACTGCCACCTTCTAGTGTAATACCTGCACCGTTGACTACAGCAGATGTACTGTTGCCACTATCAAGAACAATGTTGTGATCATTAAGATTTACAGTCGTAGAGTTTACTGTTGTGGTTGTGCCTGATACAGTCAAGTCACCTGTAACTGTAAGATTATCTGCGACTGTAACCTCTGAGGTGCTGTGTCCTAATGTAAT
>Ga0098045_1000164_pt1 | contig 28533 bp, 46 predicted proteins | sample 11_taG_FD_77071 | JGI IMG/M metagenome (GOLD analysis project Ga0098045, IMG submission 77071) | Marine viral communities from the Subarctic Pacific Ocean - 11_ETSP_OMZ_AT15265 metaG | ecosystem: Environmental > Aquatic > Marine > Oceanic | place: Pacific Ocean | collected 2015-01-16 | reverse complement strand
CCCTTTTACTCCTTGTTGGATTCCCTGATATTTGTTTAAGATTCTTTCAGGTATAGAACCTTTTGTTTTAATTGTCATAATGTTACCTCCATGGTAATGAGACAGTTATTATTAAGTATTATCTATGTACTAACTGTACGTTGAAATAATACCACTTTGTATTCAAATTTTTAAATACATATATAATTATACACATAAATTATATTTTGTCAAATTTCTGGCTCAGACACAAAAAAGGAGACCTAAGCCTCCTTTTGAATAATTAAATTTAATTATTTGTTTTGTGCTTTAACTTCTTTTTGTAAAGCGGCGATCATCTTGTCTTTAGTTTGTCTAGCATCTAATGTGACACCAAAGTCTACTTTTGCAAGTTGATCTAACTCTTTTTTAGTCATTTTGCTAAGAACAGTTTTAGTAGGTGCTTTGACCTTTTCTTTAACTGCTACAGCCTTAGGTTCTGCTTTTTTAGGAGCAGGTGCGGCCGCTGGTGCTTTTGCTTTACTGACTGGAGCATCACTCTTGTTAAAGAATGCTTTCCATACAATAAAACCACCAATGGCTACCAAAATAACTATTCCAATTGGACTCATTTCCATGGTTAGAACCTCCTCAGGTAGTTATCAAGTTCTTCAAGTTGAGAATATCTATCCTCATCTAATGGGTGCTGAAGGTTAAGCGGATTAAACCTTTTATATATTGTAGATGCTAAACGTTGCTTAACACTTTCAACAATGGCTTTATCCTTCTCATTTTCCGGTTCTAAGTCGTTGTTCTTAAATAATGAGAACATCGCAATATCGAACTCTAAGTAACTGAAACCAAACTGGTCCTCGTCACCATTTGCTACACCTAACCCATCTGTTGGTTTAGCGGAAACTATTGACTCAGGAACTCCTAACACTTCTGCAAGTGCAGGGACTTCCCAACTTTTTGTTAATGATTGTATGGGAGCAACATCTCCAACATCGCCATGCAATGTCCAAAATCCTGCCGCCAACTCACTAAAATTATCTGTACTACCAACTATTCCTTTGTTAAGGCTAGCCAAATTATATAAGGTAATCATCCTCATTCTGGCCCTAACATTTCCTAGTCTAACTCTTGTGTCTCTGTCATGTGAACTTAAATCTACACCTTGTGGTGCTTCTTTAGCCAATTGGTCTAGCAATCCTAAACTGTTAAACCTAAATAGTTCATATCCTTCTGTTAAATCTGCGTGTATGTGATTAATACCTAATGTTTCACATGCCTCACGACCTCTGTCTGTTTCTGCTACAACTTGATGTATAGGCATAGTAACACCTGTAACATTCCAGCCTGCTTCTTTGAACAATGCTCCTGTTACGGCACTATCAATGCCTCCGCTCATACCTATGAAAATGTTTTCTAAACTCCATTCTTCTCTATAGGCTTTTAAATTATCTACTAGTCTGTCTTTTAATTGTTCTATATTATTATGATAGATACCGTCATCTGTTAAGTTCCACAACTGCTCCTCAAACCAAGCGGATATTTCAGGGTCTCTGTTGTATCTTAATAATGTTGTTTTGTCTACCATACTCATATTTATTATAATTAAATGCTATGTTTATATTAAATGGTTAAAAATACAATTAAAATGTAAGTTAAGAAGTGTAAGAACTGGTCAACACCGTGTACCATCCAATATAAATTGTCCATTGGCGTTAGTTTTTTACTTTTCCAAACATTACTTTTTACATAATCAATGTGATAATGTATTAGACTATCTAATGCACCAAACACTATTGCAGGTATAGGTGGAATAAAGAATAATAGTATTAAAAATGTCAAAAATCCGTGTATTTTAGCATGAGCAACTCCTCCCCAAGCACCATATATTCCCTTGTCTGGAAACATCCATGATCTTTGTAAAAAGTAATCTGCTAAAATATGTTTTGTGAATAAAAAGGTTAGTAGGGTTATAGGTTCCATATAAGAGTGTCGTCAACCTCTGTAATGTTATCTGATTTGGTGTCGTCTGCATAAAAACTGCCGTACTGTTTAGCATCTAAATAATACATCCATGCCTTTCCTTGTGATGTTTCAGTAGGTATTCTATTGTAAAAGTCTGGATAACCTTCTATTGCATCAAGTTGCTCCATGACTTCGTCGTCTACTTCCCAGACTTCTCCCTGTATATATTTTGTTCCAGTACGGAATACTCCTGGAAATGCACCAAGGTCTGCCATTGTGTAATCAGGGTAAGTTGTTTTTGCTTTACCTACAATGGTAGCACCTTCTCCAAATTGGTTAAGACCTCTGATGTCTCCCCCACTTTTTAGTGTACCGTAAACAAAAACTTTGTGTAATTTAGCCATCTAATTTTTCCTCTAATGCATTTATCCTTGCATTCATAGATGATATTAGTCTGCTTGTATCTGCATCTACTGGAACTGCTCTACTGGCTACTGCCATGCCTTCCAGCTCATCTATCTTAGTATTTAGTTCAGCAATAATTCTGTTTTTTTCGTTTATTAACTCAAGTAATTCTGACTTGGTCATTTGTGTTGTGCTTTTAACTGACATAATATTCTCTCAATTTACTTATTATTACATAATTTAATGTTTTTGTCAAGTGTTTGATGGGTGGAATACTCCATACTTTGTTAACCATCTCTTGACATATCTATATGCGTTGTCTATACTATTCTCGTCTGCTTCTAAATGATTAAAACTTATTTCGTATTTGTTAAACATATCATATAGTTTATTGTCTATTTGTATTGCTCCATCTATACCCTGAGCCCTGCCTGTCTCATCATAATTTTTAGTAGAACGTTTCATCATAAAATTAATGTTATCGTTTCTATTAAAACATTCTAAAGACAATTGGTCTATTAGGTCGCTGTATTTAGGAGTACCATATGCATCTCTATATATTCCACTAAGTAAAATAGGACTATCAGTAACACAAATATCTATTTGGCCTTCTAATCTCATTACACTTCTGTTCTGTTTAGCCATGATGTATAGTTGGTCTTCAAGTATTTCTATATTCTTTTCCCAAACACACATCTTTGCAAATTCGTTTACAAGTTCTACATTCATACCATCACGTTTCATAGCATGGAATAAACCTGTTGCCTGTGTTGTTTTCCCTGAGTCTGGTCCGCCAAAGAAATTTATTACAATCACTTTATCTTATTCCAAACTCTTTCGTGAACGAAATACATAAACATTTTAATAAACATGTCTGCCGCACCTACTATCATGGATGCCTCTCTATACATGTGGGAGGACCACTCTGGATGTATGCCTTTTAATACAAAGTACGTTACTAACATTGTTATACAAACTGCGATTATACGCCATGTAATTGTTTTTGCTATGCTTCTGTTGATGCTGTCTGCCATACTCTTCTCATTATGTCGTACAATACGACTACACTTAATCCACTTAATAGAAATCTAATATCAAATATTAATGCTTCTAAACTGAATGGAGGATACAATTGGCCTGTGTTTGCCAGTACATGCCAAACTAACCAACTTCCTAAAAGTGATTGATATACTTTTCCTTTTAATATTTTACTAATAAAAGGCGTAACTGCCAATGCGGTATAAGTAAACCACATCCAAGAACCAAAACCTAAAAACATATCACTAACAAGCATAACACCAAGTGGTACTAAAAATGCTAGATTGTTTTTAGTTAAGTATGGGGTAAGAACTGCTAAACCTAATAATGGTTCGCTGTTTGCAGGTAGCGGAAGTAATCTACTAATTACTAATGCACCAAATAATAATAAGCCTGTTTTAATCGTTTGACTCAGCATGATTTACTCTCTTCCTTAAACTTGTAGAACTGAAACTGTGATCTCTTCCATTAAAAACAATCTTACTACCTCGTTGCTTTGCAATGTCTTTGCCTGTGAAGTCTTTGTTTTTATATTCATCACCTAAAACTCTAACGTCTATTGGTAATGTAAGTAATAAATCAATTAAGTCTTGTTCTGTATTATAAATTACTATTTCATCTACATATTTAACTGCGGCCAGTTGTATTTGTCTTTCAACAATACTTTGTACAGGCTTGTTCTTTTCTGGCCTATCTTCAGTAGGGTCGTTTTGTAATCCTACAATTAAATAATCACAATGATGTTTTGCTTCTTCTAACATTGTAACATGGCCTGCATGTAGTAAATCAAATGTACTACAAGTAAATCCTATTTTACCACAATCTTTATAACTAAGTTTCATCTTTTAATTTAAGTGTTGGATTACCATTTGGTTTTAAGTTGCCTGCCTCTATACCACAATTTAAAAAAGGTGTGTTATCTATAACTCTTCTTAGTTCTGTATCTAACTTATCACCATAGTTCATATATTCATTTGAATACGGAACTTCTATTTGAATTGTCGCTCTTATTACTTTATCCATTAATGTTTTGGCCTATTGTTTCTATCATTAAAGTAAATGTATATAAGAAACATAAAGACTAATGCTATTATTGTGTAGTCTATCATTCTAAAATTGTATAAAATCTTCTACAGTATTATCTTCTGCACCACTATTTACCACAACTCCCCAAAGTGTTCCACCTTTACCGGCACCACAGTCTAACCATATTATTCTGCCACCGTTTGCATTAGTGTGATCTAAAGGTTTGTCCTGGAAGTTATCAAAGTCAGGCTCACCTGTTAAAGGTGCAGGGTCATGTCCAACAAATAATGTTATACCTGCTGGTACACTATCCTTCCAATCATAAGTTCTAAAAGGATATAGTTGCCCTTTATGTTCAAATGTTCTTTTGTAGTCTGCTTGTCCAAACATCATAGTATTCTGCATTTTCTTTGTAAAGACATCTCCTTGATCTATTGCTCTCCAAAAGTCTGGTTCCATACCAGCATGGGTAACAAAAATGTTATCTTTCATTTGTATAAAGTCTTGACAAAAGTCTCTGACAATATCCTCAAAGTCTGCTTTAAACTTCTCTCCGCCTTCTTCCTCAAATTGATCTGTAGTTACAATGTTAGGTGGGCCAAGTATTACATTTGCTCCGTCTATATATCTTATTATTTTGTGTTCATGGTTTCCCTTTACCATACTAGCCTTACCTTGTTTAAGTAAATCTAACATTACGTCACAACATTTTGCACCATCAGGGCCACCATCTATAAGATCTCCCACACTGATTAAGTGTAAGTCGTTTTCCTGTGCGTATTGAACTGCTTTTTGGAATGGGCCAAAGTCAGCATGAACATCGCCTATAATAAGATACTTTTCCATACCCTTATTATAACAAAACTATTCTAGATAGTCAAGTGGTGATGCAATATTATTAAATATGCTGTCTACTTCTTTTGAGGGGACATACTGAAACTTTGTTCTAATAAACTCTGATAGAATACCTTGTATGTGTATGATTAGCAAATTAGACATAATCTTATTGTTAGTCAGTTTAAGAAACTCTATTTCTAAGTCATCAAACAACTTGTTTACCCTTTCAATAATAGGTTGCTCAGTATCTGATAATGCTTCTCGTGTCAGTAACCTTGCAAAACCAGGATTTTTCTCTACAAATAATACTAGGAAGTAAAAAATGTTCTTGACTCTTTCTAAAGGTGTGTTAGAGTTGACTTTAATTTCAGTAACTTTATCTGCTATAGTTGTTTCTATATAAACAAACAAGGCTTCGAATATTTCCTGCTTGTTTCTGTAGTGTTTATATAATGCAGATTCAGTTACATCGGTCTTTTGTGCGATCGTTTTTGTTGTAATCTTGCCACACTCAGGTGCCTCAAGTATTTCAATTAAGGCTTTGAGTATTTCGTGTTTTGTGTTTCTTATAGCCACACTCATATTTATAAGTAACGTTTTATGAAATGCAAAATAATGATAAATACATTTGTACATTAGAACAAAGTTGGTATAATCATAGGAGTAACTAGTGGCGCAAGTAAAAAATTACGGATTAATTGGTGTAGGCACCGAAGTACAATTAGGTAAACAAGGGCCTAAAGTTAAAGGTGATTCAGATACTGATGTAGTAAGTGTAACAACGGAAGGCGATGCTCTTACCGTTATAAGGGCCGCAAACGCGGTTTCTTCATCAGATCTAGTAACTAAAGCACAGTTAGATGCTAGTGCATCAGGCCAATCAGGAGCAGAATTAGAGCTGGGTGCGGCAACTGACAGTAGTTATACTGATGGTGCGTTACAAACTTTAACTTCCTCTACAAAAATTTCAGACGGTATAGATGCACTCAATGAAGCATTAGAGAATGTAAGAAACGATACATTTGTTAAGGATGTTTCTTTTACAGCATCACCACTAAGTGGTGGTAATCCATTAGCAGTTACATTAACAACAACTGTAACAGGAAATGCTAATAGATATACAGTTGACTGGGGCGATGGTAGTTCAACTACAGCAACATCAGATAGTACTCCAAGTCATACATATACTGACAATACAAATTCACCATATGATATTACTGTAACTGCATTCAATAATAGTGGATCAGGAGAAGGTAGTACAGCATCAAGTACAAGAACAAGTTATGTTACTTTATATACAGCAACACCTGTAGCGGCATTTGAATTGTATACAGCAAGTTCAGGTGGGTCAGCATTAACAGGCGATAACAGAGAAATAGATGCTGGTGAAACAATTTATTTAAAAAATACAACAACAAATTCAGGTTCAGCAACTTGTACATACCAAATTAACTGGGGCGATGGCACAGGTAATACGTCAGTCACTTCAGGTGGAGACGGTGACGTAGGTCAAGCAAGGGTTGGACATACTTATTCTTCAGACAGTGGTACTGGTAGAAGAACAATTACAATACAACAAACTGCTCATAGTACAGCAGATCCAGGTGAAGTTGGTAGTACAGCAACTGATCAATTAAAAGTTTATGATCCAAGCATAGGTGCACCAAGTGGATTAAGTAGTAAAACATTATCATTTGGTGAAAGTACACAAGGTTCAAGTCCTTACTTAGCATATGGTTATACTGACAATGCTTCAGAAGATTCAGTAACAGTAGGACAGTCAGTAAGTAGGATTACAAGTACAAGTGCTGGTGGTGATACAGATAGTGCTACATTAACAAGTTTTGCCTATAATGCCAGTGCAGGTAACTTACATGCAGTTGTAGACGGAACAATTAGTGGTACTATAGCATTATCAAGTGGTAGTGATGTAGGAAGCAATGGTAATTTAGAAATTACATCAGAGAGTGACTATCAATCACTAACATCAGCAGGTGCTAGTACAAGTTTTGCAAGTAGTACATTCTCACCAGGTTTATATAAAGGCTTTAAGGCCAAAGTATCTGCAACATCAACAAACTTAGCAACTGGTTCACACAGTTTTAAACTAAGTCATGATGTAACAGGTAATACAAACGTTGTTAGTTTTGTTAAAGATGACTTAACTTCAACAGGTGTTGTTGACTTTAGTGGTGCAACATTGGCACAATCAAGTGCTGGTACCCTTGCATACGAATCAGGTATTCCTTACTACACAAACAATGCAGTATTAACATTAACAGGCGTACAACTCTATAATTGGATAGGGCAATGTTATAAAAACGACAGTACTCCTTTTGATGTAACAAACGGAACAAATTCAGAAGGCACATCAGGTAGTGTAATTACTACTGCTGGACATAGTTATTCAGCATTAGATGGGTCCTCAACATATTTAAATAGTGGTGTCCCAATAGCAGATACAGGTAAAGACAGTAGTAACAAATATACTATTGGTACAATTACTGTTAATGTAAGTGCAGGTGGTACTGGTATTGAACAATTAAAAGCAAGAATTAATAATGTAAATGGTACAGGTAGTTATGCAGAACATACTGCAACCAAAGTACAAGCATTAAATAGTTCAACAGGTGTATATGAAACAATAGCAGTAGCAGACAGTTTAGGTGCTACACATGATGACGACGGTAAACGTATTACTGGATTTAGTGGTACAGGAGACAATCCAACGTTCAGTAGTTCAACTAATTACTACACAGATAATGTTTGGAGTGGTGCTGTAACAGTTGAAGGTACAAGCGAAGCAATTACTCGTTGGGGAACATTATCACACTTTGATACAGATTTAAGTTCAGGTATTTTACCCGCAGGTCCAGACTTGAACACAGGTAGAAGTGGAGCTCAGTACTTTACTTTTGCATTTAGAAGATCAGCAATGGCTAACTTCACAGTAACACTTTCTGGTAAAGTAAGTGGCTTCTTTGTAGCGGCTCCCAACACAGATATAGATGACGCAAGTGGTCTTAATGGTTGGATTGATGCTGGTCAAACATATGGTGGAGCAGGAACCCCTGGTAGTGATACCGGTAATGGTGGTAACGGCTCCAACGGATGTGCGTTTACTTCTGGAGACAGAATTATAGATGGCACAACTTACAGTAACGATTCGTTTACATTAACACTAGGTGATCAAAACGGTACAAACAGTTTTGGTAATAACATATTAGTAAGAATAAAACTAGAGGACGGAGACTCCTTAACAGCATTAAGTATAGCATAATAGGAATATAAAATGGCAATATCAGATACTCAAAAGGTTGATTTACTTTGGAAAAAGGTAGGTTTCGGCAAAATGAAAACCGATACCAATGCAAATAAATTTGCTCCCAACGAAGCAAATGCATCAGACTTCATTATTAAGTCTACGCAAATATGGGCACAAGACTCTAGTATTCCTGCTACAATACCTAGTGCTAATAGTAGTGTTGTACATGTTTATTTGGATTCAGTAAGTGGTGCTACAGAATTTGTAGAAGATGGTACTGCTACTGATAACCGTACATGGAAAACAAATATTACTAACTGGATACCACCTACATTTGGTGCAACATACCAGTTAAAAGTATATGCGGCTCCAAGTGGAACATCAGATCCTCAAACAAATGGCACACAACTATTTGAAACAGGCTCAGGTAACGATGACCAATGGTACTTTGACTATCAATCAGGTATTTTAAACTTTATTGGAAGTAACCTACCAACCGCAATAGGCACAGGAACAAGTAATGTATTATTTGCCGCAGGTGCAAAGTATGTAGGTACATTTGGTGTTACTACAGACGTTACACAAACTGCAAATACTTTTGTTGGTATTAATAACTTGACAGCCTTATTTGCTAGAACAGATGTAAATGCTGGTGATATTATAGAAGTTAGTGACGGTGGTGACGGTGAATATGCTATATACATGGCTAAACAAGATGACCCATCATCAACAGGACATTTAACTTTAGTAAGTACAAAAGACGGTGCTGGTGTTGACTCACAAACATTAAGAGCAAATGTTACATTTAATAGTGGTAACGTAAGTTTAGGTGATCTAAGTGCTAGTTCTCATCCTACACAAATTATAGTAGATGTTACAGATGCATTTGATGGTTCAACTGTATTGTCAGTAGGTGATGACAACGATCCGGATAGACTGTTCCCAGACTCTTATTTAGATCTTAGTACTGTAGGTTCTTATGTTGTAAGTCCTAGTTTTGTTTATACAAATGCCACTGATGCTTCTAATACTGTTAAGGTATATATTACTGCTGGAACAAGTACAGTAGGAAATGCAACTATTATTGTAAATTATCAGTAAAACAATTCTTCAACATCTATGTTACAAAACCCTGGGTTTCTATCCCAAATAACAGGTCTATGATATTTACTTGTTGTTGATTCTCGCATAAAATCCTCTGACCAAACAAGTTCTTTTTTATCTAGACTATTATATAAATCTGCTAACCAATAAAGTTCTTGTTGGTATGCTGAAACATATTTAGAATATAGTTCCCTATTGTACTCTACTTTAATAGGTTTTTTCCATTCCTCATGCCAAGTTATCCCATACTTAAACATATATTTTGCGATGTAATAACTTTGTATTGCATCATCTAGATTTTTTCTTATTAAAAATATTGGTCTATCTGTAATTTCTAATATACGTTCTGTTAATCCAGGCTCCCTAACTTTCATATGCCATGGGAATACTTTAATAATAAATTTTTGCTCTTTGGATAACCGTTTTAAGGCACCTTTTGTTTCTAAATTTGTATTTTGTTCATGGAACAATTCGCCATGTTGAATATAATCTGGATTCAGTTTATGTAAATGGTCTACATAATTAGTACTAGCAGATCTCCACATTGTGAATACAGTTATCATTCAACTCTCGCAAATAAGTATTCGTTCTTTAATATTTTATAGAACTGTCCCTCACCTTTTGATACATTATTATTCCAATCCTCATCTGCGTTACCATCTGCATCATCAGAAATGTATTTGTAACATTGGAAGTCTACATTCATCATTGCACATACCTTGGCAAGGGCATAGGCTTCCATATCTATACAATTAAATTTATTATCATTTACTAGATGTTCAAATAAATCTAATCCATCTAAACTTTCGCAGAATTGATCTTGTGTTCTACATATGGCTCCTTCAGTACCAAAGTTAATTACATTAGATACTGCTTCTTGATCACCAAAGGTTATACCAGGGCCACCTACTAATGTGCCACAGTCCATATCTCCTTGTAAAAATGTAGTACATTTTATTAGATCACCTTTTGTTACATTAAAGGCACCACCTGCTGTGCCATAATTTATTACACATTTAATATCAGGATTTTGTGTTAAATATTCTGTAAGTTTATGTGTTGCATTAACTTTTCCTACCCCTGTAAATAACATTCGCTCTGGTAACTGATTAGGTAGTTCGTCCCTTAAAGCAGTAACAATTAAGTAAGAATCGTTTGGTGCTCTTAAGTGTGAAAAATCAAATTGTAGTTGTTTAGCCATTATAGTCCTTAAATTTAGTTAAGTATGTTTCCATTTGTGTTTTTAGTTGTTTCCATAATATGCTATTCATATTGAATAATACATAGTTATTTCTTTCTATCTTTTTCCTTGTATCTGATTCTGGATTAGATAATATTTCTTTATAATAATCCAAGTCGTTTTTAATTATCTCTTGTACTACTTCGTATCCTCTTATTACGGGATCAGGTTGGTTATCACAACCTAAATTAAATAGTTCATCATGTGGTAATATACCATATGATTCCATTGTACTATGAAACCCTACTTCTCCGTATGTAATCCAAGGATGTTTATTCATTATAGGAAGTATACTTTTTTCAGTAATGTATGCTCTTGAATCTATATTTGTTAGTTTAGGTTGATTAAATACATCGTCCCATTCTGATTTAAAAGAAGAACCTGACATACTCTCACAAATTAAACTGATACAACTATCATCATATACATATCTAGGATGAGCTCTTATATTATTTCTAAACTCTACATCTCTGTCTAATAATCTATCTTTAAATGTAGACACACCCTCGACAGCAAAGTCACAGAAGTCATTGTCCATTTCCCTATAATATTTTAATATAGGTTCAATGCCCACATCAAATGTAGGAGCTCTGTAAGTTACAATGTTTTCATCTACAAGAGAAACTCTACCCTCATCTTTGTTTGTTACTGATAAAGTATATCCTAGTATGGAATATAATATATGTTTGTCCGCTCTCCAGTTTGCCATTAAACAATTGAATAAACATATTTGTCTATCATAATCTATATGAGGAAAGACATGTGTTTGCTGTTGTTGTAAACTAAACATTTTAACAAACAAAAAAGGAAAAGGCATGTAACGTTCGTGGTACTGTTTATCTTCTAAATTTGTTGAGCAGTCCATTAAAAATATATTATCATATAAGTTAAGGTACTTGTCAATCACATCCTTTTGCCAAGGCTCTTGTGTAGATAATATAATACATTTTTTATATTTGTTTGCAGACTTTCTTATAATGTTACTAAAATTATCTGACCTATGGTGTAAACTTCCTACGTTTACTACAGGTATAGAATTATTTAAACTGTCAGTCCATTTGTATTTAATACCTAAAATATTTAAAACATAATGTATGTCAGTATGTGTTCCGTCATTATCATCGTTCCATACGTCAGCACCATCTTCTCTGCTAACAAGATTTTTACCTATTTGTTTATTATAATATAGATTTGTTGTCATCGTCTGTTATACAAATACCTATTACTTTAGGTGTTGATTCTATTATTCCTTCTATAAATTCACTTGGATTATTAAAGTCATGACTAATACACTCTCCTATAATATGTCTACCAGGTGTGTATATAGGATTGTTTAAGTCAATGTAATCTCCTACATTATTATCCTCTATCCATTCTGCATACCTATCCTCTATATTATTTCTATGATGTATGTCGTCTTGATGGTGTATCCAACCATATGCTACCCAAGGATGATGTTCTATTTGTTGTGAACATGCATCATTCTTTACTAGTGCTATGTCGTTAGTCCAAGCACAACTTACTAAGTCTTTACCTACAGTACCAAAGTCTAGTTCTAACCAACCCTTTGGTTTGTGTACTATAAAGTTATCGTAATCTTCTGGTAGCATAGGAATACAATAAAAGTCTGGGTCGTGATCTCCTGACGGTGGTGCAAAGTTTAGTTTGAGTGCTGTAAAATAATGAGGGTGTGCTTTAGATAGTTTCGCTAAACAGTCCTCTCTATCCTCTCCTATATATTGAAATACTTTTTCGTTGTAGTGTACCAACATATTAATTGTTTGAAAGTCTAAATACATTTCATCGTAATCTATATTACTTGGTAGTGTGCCGTTGTTCCTCATGTCTAACATTACAGGCAACTCGTTTTCAAATAGATCATGTAATTTGTTTAGTTTGTCTTGATGTACATTGTTTATATCTTCTTCATCAAGCAATAGTTCTGTAGGTAATTGGAACCATATGTTAGGAGTGTTATTAACTTTGTTAATAATCTCATTCATCTTTACTCTTGATTCCATTATAGGTTGTTCTGTAGGCTGTCTATAAACGTCATAGCCTAAATTAAATATAAAGTCCTCATTGTTATCTCTATAATTTAACCCTGCTGTAACTGTCTTTTTCCAGTTGTCTATAAACTTTAATGTTAAGGGTAATTCGTTTAGTTGCCATGTGATTACCTCTGTATCAGGTATATGGAATAACTCCTCAGGATTTAAACTGTTAGGCACATTCGAATAGTTCGTTGTGTAGTAAACTACATCACCTTTACCATATACTACATGATATCTCATGCCTGCCCCATCATATAAAATTCATATAGTCTTTTAATATGTTCTATATCTTCCAAACTTTTACATATAATGTTTTCGTTAGCAAATACTAGTTCTGTTTTATGTTGAACTGCATCCTGTAACAGTTTCATTCTTCTAAAAGGATCGTCTGGAAGTCCAAATACACTATAGCACACTATACCATTTATACTTTCAGATAATATATAGGATTCAAAGTTAGGTTGCCAGTCTAATGTGTCGCTCTCATATTGATAATCGTTTATGTTTATTTGTTTTTGTTCACAGAAATTATTTACAAACATTCTTTGCAAGTGAACAGGAATATCCTTTGTGTACTTGCTGTTCCAACCTGCATAAGTTACCCACACCTTATCATCATTAAGTTCTATCTCTTTATTTCTCTCTCCTAAAAATCTAAAGTATCCTCCTGGTAACTTTCTATTGAAACTTCCGCCCTTTAATAATATCCTACCGTCCATACTTACTCTAGTTTGATCAGTAGTATTATTAAAATTTCCATGTATAACGTTACTATCAAAAAGGTATGTTTGCCCTTGCTTGATATTGAGAGGTTTGGAATTTTGCATACATAACTCTTGTGTGGCATCTGTTGTTAAGGATTCATCTACTATCGTTTTAGATATAACATTAGAGTCTGCTTGAGATATTACATACATTGAATTAGTATCAAAAGAATCTGTTATAGGAGTCCAAACATTTTTGATACCAGGACCGTTTCCTGTCCATGCATCTTTATGAAACCCTAATAGTCTACCGTTGTTTTCCTGATCAGGCGTTACAATCCTTATATTTAATGTACGTTGTACCATCCATTCTAAATCTGTTCTGTCATATAAAATATGAGAATAATATGCATCTATTTTTTCTAACATATCATCACGTTGACATGCTTTTTGTAAATGGTATATAAGTTCAGGAATATCTGTTTGTTCTAAATGTATATGTAGTTCTTCAAAGGATTTTAAATGTGGATATTTTTCTTGTGCAATAGTAAGCCAAATATCTTTCCAATTGAATTGCTCTATTGGATAGTCTATTGTCTGGTTATCCCATTCTAGTCTGTATTTGTTTGGCATCTATTATAAATCTTCGTAATTATCTATGCTCATATTTATCGACAATAAATATAGATATGAGACTAGAACGGCTTGACTTCAATACCATAAAAACAATATGGGAAAACAATCTATGGCCAAACAGAACAAGTGCAATAGAAACTCATAGTGTAATGACGTGGCCTTATGAAGGTAATCCTGAACAATATGATATGGATATATTTAATTACCCTGCTACTTTTTGGGGAGCCTATTTAGATAATAAATTAGTAGGTGTAAATTCAGGACACAAAACTACTGACGAGCAATATCGTAGTAGAGGCATATGGGTAGATCCTGAGTATAGAATAAGAGGTGTTGCCCAAATGTTATTCCTAATGACAGCACATCAGGCCAAAGTTGAAGGGTGTGAAATGTTATGGAGCATTCCAAGAAAAATCGCCCTGCCAGCCTATACCAAATTTGGTTTTGAGACTGTGGGCGATTATATTGTTACTGAAACGTCAGAAGCAAATATCTATGTTAAGTTAGCCTTTTGATTGTTGCTCTAACCATTTTAACATAGTATCAGCATCACTTACTTGAAAAGGGTCTCCATCAGAATTATCATCTAATCCTGGTTCTACCCAAATCATTTCAACAACTCCGTTGTTAACGATCATTGAGTATCTCCAACTTCTCATACCAAAACCAATATTAGTTTTGTCTACTAAGAATCCCATTTTTCTAGTAAAAAGTCCTGCTCCGTCTGGAACAGGCTTAACGTTTTGTACACCTAATTGTTTAAACCAAGAGTTCATAACAAATGTGTCGTTTACACTAATGCAATAGATATCATCTATTCCATGTCCACATATTTGATCATAGTATGCATCAAATGTAGGAACATGTGTACTTGAACATGTTGGTGTAAATGCACCTGGTAGTCCAAATACTGCAACACGTCTATTTGCAAACATCTCGTTTGAAGTTAGATCATACCATTCAAATCCTGGTGCTTCGTCTATCTCACGTCTTGTTTTAAATACCACTGGTGGTACTCTGATATCAACTGCCATTATCCTCTCCTATTTAGGTAGTTTCCCATAAGGGTTTTTGTATTTCTTTGCTTCTGGTGTATCCTTTGCCGCTCTCACTAACCAATACAATGGTATTAAGTTTAGCACAGGTACAAAGAAAGCAATTACCCACCAACCACTATGACCTCTGTCATGTAGTCGTCTTACAGTAACACTTAGTGATGCTGGTAATGTTGCCAATAACCAGATCGCTACAAATATTCCTGCGTTGTTATTTTCCGCAAATGGATCTAACCAATTAAAGAATGTAAAACCTATAAGGCTATCTATTCCCATTGCCACTAGAGCAATAATACTTGCGTACAATGTAAAGAACCAATACTCTGGTCTATTACTTCTTCCGCTCCAGTCTTTCCATCTGTCTACTAATACTGTTTTCAAGTTATTAGTAATGTGATTAATTATATTCATTTATTCCTTGTTATATTAAAAACTATATTTATTAGTATTTAAAGTATACCCATCTGATATTTGGCTTCGTCTGATACATGAATATCAGGATTCCAAGGGGGCTCAAATGTTAGATTTAACTTAATCATGTTTACACCTTCTGTACTTCTAACTGCAAATTCTGATTCCATCATAATTAGTTCACCAAAAGGACAATTAGGTGCAGTTAGAGTCATTAGAACTTGCACATCGTTTTCTTCGTTTACACTGATGTCATAAATTAAACCTAAGTCTACTATGTTGATTCCTATCTCAGGATCTACAACTCGTTTTAAGTTACGGCGTACTTGCTCTGCTAAACTAATTTCGCTACTGCTTTGCATAAAGAATCTGATAATTTTTGTAAGTCTTCTTTTGTATTATATATACCAGGACTTACTCTTAGTACACCTTTTCCGCCACTTACTTTATTTACAATAGGATGAGCACATAACTTTCCAACCCTAACAGCAATGTTATCCATTCCTAACAAAGCACTCACATCACTTGGATGATATCCATGGCATGTAAAACTGTAAACATATCTTCCGTTTTGTCTGTAATTAGGATATATTAATTTTAATCCTTGTATGTTAAAGATGTCAGTGTCGCTCATAGCAAAATCTAGTTTTGTAAAGTGTCTTGAAATCTCATTGTAACCAACAAATTTAATGTATTCAGCCGCAACACCTAACCCTAATATACCTGCTATGTTTGGTGTACCTACTTCGTGTTTAGCAGGACCGTCATAAAATTCTACGTTACCTTCAAAGTCATAATGGCTAACAGAACCTCCGCCTAGCCTTACACTTCTCAAACGTTCAAATGGTATTCTACTATACATAAATCCTATGCCTGTTGGTCCATACATTTTATGACCACTAAAAACAGCATAGTCAATAGTATAAGGATCAAACTCATGTGTTCCAATAGTTTGACATCCATCAACTATAACCTTAATCCCTTGATCATGTGCCGCCTTACATAGTTTTCTAAAGTTAGTTCCTATACCAGTTACATTACTATGACTATGTATGGCCAATACTGCATAAGGATACTGTTCAAATAATTTACATGCTTCTTCTGTATTAATAGTGCCACGTTCTGTAACAGGTAGTACAACAAGCCTTCCATTCTTAACTGTTCTTCCCTGTGCCATCCAAGGTAATATGTTTGCTGTATGTTCTGCTTCAGTTGTAATTACGACTGGTGCATCTTTATGCCACTCTGCAATCATGTTTAAGCCTTCTGTAGCACCTGCTGTAAACATTATTTGTTCTGTTCTTGCCCCTATTAGTTCTGCTACTTGCTCTCTGGATAGTTCTATATCTGCAGATACTTCTTGACTAATAGAAAAGTCTCCCCTATTAACATTACATCTTTGTTGTTCATAATATCTATTCATACGATCTAAAACACTTTGATGTGTTTGTGTTGATGCCGCACTATCTAAATATACTAGATCAGGATTGTTTGCTAATGTTGGAAAGTCTTGTTTCATTTTAAAAATGCTTCTTTTAATAATTCTGTTGCTTGGAAAGTATCTATACCTTTACTAGTTAAATAGTATAAATCATTTTCGTTTATGTTACTTATTGTACAACCGTGTGTACACTCTATTTCTTTGGTATTAATATCTAATTGAGGTTCTGATACAGCACTTGCCCTATCACTTAACAATAAATTTTTATTGGTAAGGTGTGCCTTAACATCTGTTGCATCATCGTCAACAATAATATTACCTAAGAAACTACTATACGATTTATCATCTAATACAGATTTAACGTCTATATTGCTTTCACTTTCTATATCTTTGTGATGTACGTCAACAACTATATTATTAATGGATTCATTCTTACAATTAAATCTGCCCTTCACATCTGTTTTACAGTTTCTATATGAATCTATATAAAGTAAATCCTGATTGTATAAACTACCTGATCCTATTGTTTCTATATCAAACTTACTGTTAGGGAATTGTACTACTTGAGTCTCTATAACATTAAGACCTTTTTCCTTATTGGTTTCATCATGATATCTCGTAACTTTTAGTTTACCATGTTCTCTAACCAAATAGATTATTTTATATATTTTACATCCTTCTTTGTTTTCAAATGTTTCTTCTATGGTGACATTGGCTCCTTCACCTACATCTATAATAGCAACCACACAATTTAAATCGTTATCCTTATATCTGTCTGCATATTTTACAGTAATTTGAGACTTTGCTTGGTTTTTATATCTGATCCCTACAGGTCCTGTGGAATGTATTAATGCTAAATCACCTATTCTTCCTGTGGGTTCAAAGTAGTCTTGATACAATTTTAATTTGTTACCAAATGTAGTAGGATTATAAAAGTTACACTCATACTTTCCAGCGAAGTAGTCAGAACTTGTAAGATGTAAATATCCATCATCTATTAGTACAAGACTTGTTTCATTATCTGTATCAAAGGATTTTATTTTTGGATTAGTTGTATTTGTATGGTTACGCAATACATCTATCTTCATATTCTTATAAAACTTATTGGACAAAGTATCGCCACTCTTACTTAATGAGGAGTAAACTTCCTTTGCAATATTGTGGAATGGAGACTTCTTATTAATTAGGTTGTTATGTCTCAACCCAACATCTAATAATGAATGAAGATCTGTAAGACTATATTTTACTTCCTTCATCCTCAAATCCGTTTTCTAATATATTGTAAGCAATATCTATATTGTCTGTTTGTTTAGCATACCCAGACCTTTCTATTACTGTTAATGTATTAGGGTTCAACTTTTTAATTAACTCCGCATAATGACTTATAATAATTAAACATTTTCCCTCTTTACTAGCGAATTCATTTAATTTTTCTACTAATACTTTAATAGCATCTACATCTAATCCACTATCAGGTTCATCTAGTATTGCAACTTGTGGGTCTAACATATCTAATTGTATTAGTTCGTTTTTCTTTTTCTCACCACCACTTGCTTCTAAATTTAATTGTTTCTTATCCCAACTAGGATCTAATCCTAGATCGTCTGAAAGTCCTCTAAACTTTGTTAAGTTATCTTTTATAGATATTGGTCCGTTTTTTGCTGTCAAACATTGTTTAACGAATTGAAAATTACTAAGTCCCTCTATTGGAGTAGGGTTTTGAAAACTAACAAACAACCCTGCTTGGGCTCGTTCATATGTTTCTAAATCTAATAAGTCGTTGTTATTAAGTGTAGCACCACCTTCTACCTGATAACTAGGGTTACCCATAAGAGCATGAGCAAATGTACTTTTTCCTACACCATTAGGTCCCATAATAATATGTACACCAGGGCCATACTCTAATGTTAATTGTTTTAGAATAGGAGAATATTCATCAACTTTTATCGATAAGTCTTGTACTACTAACATCAGTGATTCCTTCCTCCATCAAATACACATACAAAATATAATCCTATATCACTTGTATTATATACTTTGTGAAACTCTCCATCATTAATACAAACTACATCGCCTGCACCTACAGTAAACCGCCTATGGTCTATTTCCATTTCGCCTTCACCTGATACAAACATATATACTTCTTCTTGTCCTTGATGTCTATGTCCATTTGTTTCTTGTTGAGCTCTTAAAAATGTACTACTTAAAATTAAATTTTTACCAAAAGCATTGTCTTTTAACAAATAAGTTTCGTTGTCTTTAATAACTTCTCCGCCTATGTCTCTCATATCAACTTTTTGCATTATCCAACTGCTCCTTCCAGTGTTACATTTAATAATTTATTTGCCTCAGCGGCAAACTCTAGTGGTAAATGTTGAAATACATCTTTGCAAAACCCATTTACCACACAATTCACTGCGTCTTCCTCATCCAATCCTCTGCTTTGTAAATAGTATAATGCATCTTCTGATAACTTTCCTGTTGATGCCTCATGCTCTACAATACTGTTGTTATTATACTGCATAACTACCGGTATTGTCAATGCCCTACTGTTATCTAACATTAAACTGTCACATTGTGTATAGTTCCTACTGTTGTCTGCCTTCTTTCCTATACGAACTTGACCCCTGTAAGTGTTTGAACTATCTCCAAAACTTATGCCTTTGGATATAATGGTGCTTTTGGTATTCTTACCAACATGCAACATCTTTGTTCCTGTATCTGCTTGTTGTTTTCCTTTTGTTACCGCAACACTATAGAACTCTCCAACACTATTGTCTCCTTTGAGTATACAACTTGGGTACTTCCACGTAACGGCACTTCCTGTCTCAACCTGTGTCCAACTTACCTTACTGCTTTCTCCCTTACACATTGCTCTCTTTGTTACAAAGTTTAGTACGCCACCAACTCCATTCTCATCTCCTGGATACCAATTTTGTACTGTTGAGTATTTAATTTCTGCCCTGTCGTGTGTTACAAGTTCTACTACAGCCGCATGTAATGTATTCTCATCATATGCAGGAGCCGTACAACCTTCTAAGTAACTAACATAACTGTCCGCATCTGCTATAATCAGTGTTCTTTCAAACTGTCCTGTATTACGAGCATTGATGCGGAAGTATGTGTTTAATTCCATAGGGCATCTTACGCCTTTTGGAATATAACAAAAGGTGCCATCAGTAAAGACGGCACTATTTAGGCAAGCAAAGTAATTATCCTTTGAAGGGATAACACTACCTAAATACTCTTTTACGAGTTCGGGGTGTTCTTGTATGGCTTCACTTATACTGCAAAATATAATGCCATGTTTTTTTAATTCTGATTGGAATGTTGTAGCAATACTAACACTATCAAATACAACGTCAACTGCTACTGTGGGTATTTTGTTTTCTGCTTCTATACCCAATAAGGAATCTCTTTCGTGTAATGGTACACCTAACTTATCAAAAGTGTCTAATATCTCTTGTGGAATATCTTCTTTGTTACGGAATTTAGGTGCTGAGTAATAACTTAATGCCTGATAATCTATAGGTGCATAGTTTACATGAGCCCATGTAGGTTCTTTTATTTTTTGTAAATGATCAAAGGCCTTTAACCTAAATTCAGTTACCCATTCAGGTTCGTTTTTTATAGCACTGAGTTTTCTTACTACTTCTTCTGTAAGTCCAGGTTCAAAGTCCTCAGTTTCAGTTGGTGTACTGAATCCTGCTGTATACTTATTCTTTAATTCGTCTAGGTTATTCAATGTTCTCCACCACTATGGTTAAAGGATATTTGTTAAATCTTGTTACCTGAACTGCTTCTTGTTTCTTTTGCTCAGCAATTTCATAGCCGTAAGTTCCAGCAATACCTTTTCCGTCTTCATGTATTTGCATCGTTACATCACGAGCCTCATCAATAGTTTTATTGAATATCTCTACAAGTAACTGAACAACAAAATCCATAGGGGTGTAATCGTCGTTTAATAAAACAACATTGAATCTTTGTGGGAAATCTAATTTAGATTTGCTTATTGTGTTTAATTGTGTCTCTGCCATTATTTTGAGTGTTTAGGTAGTTTTGCTTCTACAAAAAACTCATGTTTTCTTTTAACAGGATTATACTTTTTAATTCTCATCTTTCTGTTTTCTTGAATTAAAGTTTTTGTTTTTACAAATGTGTAGTGATAAGTGTGACTATCCCTTGTTTCTCCTTCTGGGATAAGGTATAGTAACGTTTTTTTCTTATTGCTTTTGCTTGCCATAATATTTAAGTGGGGAGAGTATATTTCCCCTCTCCCCTATATTTATAATAAAGTTTAAGATACTTTAATTTTTTGTGGTTTTAATGCATCAGGAACATTTCTAAATAATTCTACTTTAAGTAGACCGTCCTCTAGTTTTGCACTCTTAACCTCCACATACTCAGCAAGTTTAAAACTTCTCACAAAGTCTCTTTCTGCAATACCTTTATGTAAAAACTCGACATCGTCCATGTATCCGGACTCATCAGGTTTAATAGTACCAGTAATTAATAAGTTTCCGTCTTCCAACTGGATATCTATTTCGGACTTTTTAAATCCTGCAATAGCCAATGTAATGGAATACAGATCATCACCGTCTTTACTGATGTTGTATGGTGGATAGCCTTGTGAATTATTAGATGAATTCATTTGAGTTTCAAACTCATTGAATAGTCTGTCAAATCCGACTGTGGCTCTATATAGTGGGTTTAGTGTATCAGAAGTGATACGAAATTGTTTGCTTACCATGATTATCTCCTTTTAAAAAGCAAGTTAATTTATTTTACTAGTTCTTTTTAAACCCTATTGGCGAATAAAAAGATCGCGGAGTGAGGTCGTTTCTGTTAGTGTGTATCTGTATCTCCTCACAACACTTGGCAAACTTCTTGGTTACTTTGAGTGTTACCACCCTCAGTCCTTTGTTGGTTGCCCCAAAAAAATAATGCTAATAGCATCATTCTAATCTTGGATTAAAAAGTCCGTGCTCTTTTGAAGACCTATATTGCAAAGCCCGAGCACTTTTGAAGACTTAATCTTCCTTGTGCTAAGTCTATAATACAAGTACCTAGTTCTTTAGCACGACGTATGTTTTCCTCATTCTTACCATTCGGTTCGTTTCTCTTACGATCTACTTACCTTGTGTAAGTCTGTTTCCAACTTACGGCAATTCAAATTTTACAGTAGACTTTAGTTTCTTACGATTCTATTGCCCTTGCATTATTTGTTTTGCAAAGTTATTTATCTTTTTACTACTTTCTACCCTTATTTAATGGCGGTAAATTACCATATTCTGTAACAAAATGGTCTAAATATACCATCTCTAAGTCTTTATGTATAGATCTTTCTACAATTTTCTCTTCTCCCATTACATTTACTGTAACAGTAGTAACAGGTAATTGTTTTGCCCATACACTTACTTTGCCTTTCTTTACAGCAGAATAAAGTTCCTCTCTAATAACTGTATCAGTTGTACAACCATTTATGTACCTTCCCAGTCTACTAAAAGTTCCTTTTTTCCATCTAGGATTTTTACCTTTAGTTTCAAGTAGTAAAGGATTTCCTGATTCACCACACTTTACTATGTTATTATCTTTAACAATAAAGTATAGCCAACTCTTTTTATCAGGACCTACGAAATTATAATCAACATTCTCATAGTACCATTGATCATCTCTGTCAGGATGTAATATTACATCACATACCTTACTAAATCCATCTTCTATGTAGTTGTTTATTTTCATGCTTATAGTATAGCAAGACTGTTGCAGAAGTCAACAGTATTTTTATGAAATTCTGCAACTTTTTCTAATGTAAATTCGTCTTTGCTAAATCTCACAAATGCACCTGAAGTATTGTTTCTCCATTCAAAGTCTATAAGACCACTGTCATTTAACATAAATGCAAGTTCTTCACAGTTTTTATCTGTTTTAGTCATCTCTGCTTTGCCTTTTACTCTTAGCAAAAATGATGCACTAGAGTCTAGTAAGTCTACATTCATTTTATACTTTCCAACATTTTGCATACTAACATACTCTTGTGCAACTTTATTGAACTGCCCAGGGTATGCATCATGGATAGATTGGTGTGATTGGAGTTTAGAATCTTTACTTTCCATAGACTCTCTATTACTTAATACCTTAACTTTTTGTTTTGTATCATATGGTCTCATAGATGTAAACCAATTTACACTTATATCATTACCATGCTTATATATTTCAGGGTGTACAATATAAATTTTAAAGTTAGATGTTGCATTCATATACTTTACAAAGTCTCTCATCTTTTCTGTAAGGTCCTCACAAATAATAACACAATCTTCTGTGCCTTGATCAAAACCATACAGCATAATTTTACTTGCGTGTACATCATCAAGCCAGCCTGTAGCATCTTGACATTCTATAGCAAACAATACATTATCATCTGTATCAGTTGCAACAAGATCTATTCTTTTACTACCAGCAGTAGGAACTTCATACTGCATTTTAAACTCACCTGTGTAATCAACTGCTTCTAATAACTTAGAGGACCATTCGTGATTTCTACAAACATCAGTAGTAAATTTTACTTCACCACCGTATTCTTTAATGTTAATTTTTTCCATTACGCAGACTCCTTTTTATAGTTAGCCATTTCTTCTTTAACCATTTTACGATACTCGCCCATTAACTGCCAGCCATTAAGGTCGCCTACAGTTTGAATATCAAAACCATAACCTGTTTTCTCACTTCTGTTTGGTGTGTAAGAAACTTGGGTGACTGAACCAAATACTATTTTGTAATATTTTTGTTCGTAGTAGTCGCCTCTTTTGTCACCCGATATCCAAAATGCATTGTCTGTTCTTGCAACTGGACTTAGTTTGGCACCAGTACATCTTTCTATAAACCTTTTTAAAGTTTCAGTAGGCTGATAATCTTTTGAAAGAACGGTTGTGTTTCTATCTTTAATCATTACGCCGCCTCCACTTCAGTTTGTAGTTGAGGATCTTTACGATCAAACCAACCATTAGCAGTTTTATACTGACATTTGTAGTCATTTCTAGTACCACCCTCACCAGGTACCCATTGTTCCGCTCTGCTAATAATAGCAGGGTTCCAATAAGATTCATCACCAGGAGTGTGATGGGTACGACATTTCCACTGCTTGTCCTCATAATAGAACTGTGTAGCAATTTCCCAACTCTCACAAATTGGTCCTTTTCCGTCGCCATTTTTACCAAGATCACGTATCTCCCAGTCGATGATATACTCTTCGAAAGCCTCGTTCTTACTTTCTATTAGTTTACTTAATGTAGGTATGCCATCAGTAACAATACTATTGATATTGGCTTCAGTTAAGTCAGTAACAAAATAAGTGCTACCACCCTTAAACTTCCAATGTGCTTCATCTACACCATGTTCATAACCTTCGTTATGAGCCGCATAGTTTTCTCTGTATTGTGTGTTTATTACTAATGTTTGCATAATTTAACTCCCTTATTAATTTAAACTATACATATAGTATAGCAGGAAAACACATATTGTCAAGTGTTTTTATGCTTTTATTTGCAATTCTTTTTGGTTCATTTTATCAAACCACTGACGCATAAAGTACTTTCTAATGATTGCAACTATTGTAAATACTGTAGTTAAAAATATAGTCATCATTAAATTATTTGCAGAGTCGTTATCATTTATTCCTAGTAACGTTGCTATCCACAATAATACAAAGTTTAAAGGGAAATTAATTATTAATGCAAATGTTGTGTCTACTACTGCTTCTCGCATTGCTTGTTTCTTTTTTATGCTATTCATGAATAAAATATCCTTCCATATCTTTATTAATTTTTAACTTGTTTAATGGCTGATGACCAAACATAATTTTAAATAATGCATAGTCTTGCTCATCTTCAAATACAGCATCAACAATTAATTTTAAACTGTAGTCTGAGTCTCCCCAATTCCTCTCAAAACTTATTTTTGCACCAGACTCTTCAGCCCATTTCCAATATTGTTTTAATGTATTATGTGTTGCGGAGTCATGTATGTAATCATAATCGCCATCGTCTTTTACAACTGCTTCAATTATTCTTACTTTCATTCTTACTTTCTTCAAATTTAAATCCGTCTGGTCTGGCCTTATTAGCATACCAAGGTTCTTTTGTCTTAGACCTTTTATAAAACATTGCTATACCATAAGCACTAATTAAAAACCAAAAGAACTCTATAACCATACTAGGTTTGTTTGGTGTTTCAATTAAACTTACAGTAACAAGTATTGCTACAAGTAAGTTGTTAAAACTGTACCAAAAACCTTTAGGGTCTATTCTATCTAATTGAAGTAAGGCGTATGTTACTATTAATAATGCTACTCCGGTGTATCCAACAAACTCAGGTATTGTCATCTTTTTTATCCTTTTTCTTATTTCCAAAAATCTTTTCCCAATTTTCAGCATATTTTTCTTGATCAGTAGGTTTCTGTACAGAGCCTTTGCCTCCGTGCCATTGTCCTTTACTCTTTCCTATATTTTTATCTTCGCTCATACAAACAACTCTGCTAAGTTCATTAATACTGCTGTACCTGTAATAGCACTACCTATCATAATTGCTTTATCGTTCCATACATGCCCAACATATACCCAAGCAATTGAACTTAAGGCATAGGCTACTTTGCCTAATGTCATAAAGTCTGCACTTTGTAAGAAGACTCCTGATACTGCAAGTATTGTTGCCAGCCATTTAATATAACTGTCTATGCCACCTGTTGGTGTACTAGGAGAAAATATATCTACTTGCTCTTGTGCTTCAGCAAGTTCCTCTTTTAATCTATTACGTTCTGCATTTAGTTCACGTGCTAATTGTCCTGCTCTACTAGTTGAGTCTATCTTCTTAACTTCTTCTTTATATGACTTTTCCATTAGTTACCCAAAAAATATTTTAATAAACCTGATGCAAGTACAAACATTAACACACCATTTAATAACAACAATGCTCTATCCTTCCATAAGAGCCCAACAACCATCCAGCCTGTGACTCCTACAAAACTAAAGATATTATCTAACAAGTTAGCAATTTGACTGTCTATATCTGGTCCATTTATTCTAAACATAGCAGATAGTAAAATAAAGAAACTTGCTGTCCACTTTATATACCAACTTGCGTCTTGTTTAGGTGTAGCACTTTTATATATTCGTTTACTGTTTGCTATTTCGTCTGGATGAAACTCTTGCTTATTTGCCATGTACTTTACTATTCCTTTTATATTGTCTCTTGTTCATTTCTTTATCAAACTCTTTCTCAGTCCACATATAGATTTCTTTATACTTTCTAAAGTGTGGTATCCTTTCGTATGTGTCACAGTCAAAGTCACAGTTCTTACACCATTTTTCTATTGGGTGATTGCATTCAGGCCACTTCCAATCGTGTGGAATCTGTATGTAAGAACTCACTACTGCATGTTCCTACTAAATTCTAATTCTTGTTCCCAATTTTCCTTATTACTAATGTATTGGTCTGTGCCTTTTTGTGCAATGATTAGTCGCCCACCATCCATATCTAATCTGATACTATCTGTTTTTACAATCTCACCATGCCTTCCTATAAAGGTTGCTTCTATATTTCCTTGTTTATCTTCTGGGTGTAGATTTTCTATTAATGTTACGATTTCTTCCTTCTTCATCCTCTTCTCATTCTTGCTATATCTTTTGCTTGATCAGTGCCTTTCATAACTGGTACTGCATTACTTTTGTGCATAGTAGCAATGCCTTGTATAAGGTCACCTGTGTACTTCATAGGCTCCTTCTTAGTACCATGGCTCATGCTCTCACTATTAAATGTACCTGACTTCATTTGCTGTTCCATAAGACTAGGATACTTTTCTCTATGCTCAGCATCTTGTTTTACTCTCCAATTAGTATCAGGCTGTAACTTTGTAAAGTGCCTGTAGTCTCTTGGGTCTGGTCTTTTAGATGCTGTACCATAACAGTAGTCAATATACTCTTGTAGTGTGTCGTATCTCATATGATGCATGTGTCTACGTTTCATAGATCTATTATGCTCACGCCATCTAAGTTCCAGCTCTTTAAGTTTACCTTTAGTAATCTTAGCCTTATACTTTTTAGTATTAATCGTAGAAAACCTGTTATCTAAATGCATTGTCATACACTTATTATAACAGGTTGTATTAGTTTGTCAACTATTTTGTAAGATTTTTATATACTGATTTAGTTAAGTCACCGTATATTGGTGCAAGAATTAGTATAGCAATTAGAAGCAATCCGTTACCTATTTGCTCTCCTGTAAGTCCAGCATTTGTACCTATGTATTTAATACCAAATATTACACCAGTAATTAATGTAAATGAACCTAATCCTATTAATGTGTTTATAAATGTTTTCATATGTTATTCCTAATAAGTGTAAGATTAATTTCTTACTCTCTTATAATAGCATATCTTGTGTCTTTGTCAACCTTTTTATACTATATATAGTACATTTTGTACTATTTAACTAAAATCTTTTAACATTTTTGTTATTTCTAATGCGTGTTGTTCTTCCATACCAATTTGACCTCTGGCATATTCTTCTAACATTATACTTGCATTTTCAACTTCTTCTAGTAATTCTTTGTATTTGTTTACTGCTCTAACTTCATGTTCTAAACTTTCAGTTAGTATTTGAATAACACTATGATCATGTGATTCTTCTATAGGTGCTATTTGTTGACTAGGATGTCCGTCAAAGCCTGTGATATATTCACCTGCAATCAAGGCATGTTGTAAACTTTCTGTTGCTTGTTCCTGTAGGAATGCTACAATAGGAATCCTGTTGGGTCCTGTTATCATTAACGAACTGTGAGCATAACGTACAACTCCTGCCATTTCTAATTCAACTATCTCGTTGAGTAACTCACATACTCTTTTTAAATTTAAATCTTTCATTTGTTATATTTCCAAGTTATCCATATAGTTGCAGTTACCATAAATGCAATTAGTAGTGTTAATCCCATTACCTAGGTAGTCCTGCTTCTATAAAGGCACCAATTGTTTCCATATCCTTTGCGGATAACATTCCTGCCTGTGCCCACATAGTGCTACTCATTGCACCAACCTGTTCTTTATTTTTGTATTGTACAAGTCTGTTTACAATGTATGATTTGTCTCTACCTTGTAAACTTGGAAATGGTCCCATACCACCGCCATCTGCTCCGTGACATGCGGCACAACCTGCCCATAAACTTCTAATGCTACTGAACTCATCAGCACTTGCTAATGCTTGTTTGCGTTGTTCTATCTCTGCTGGTGTTCCATACAGTTTAACATACTCAACATAACATTCGCCTGTACACGAACTGTTACTTGATGCTCCACTGTATGCCATGTTAGGCATAATCATAATTATAAAAAAT
>Ga0098045_1000162_pt1 | contig 28757 bp, 30 predicted proteins | sample 11_taG_FD_77071 | JGI IMG/M metagenome (GOLD analysis project Ga0098045, IMG submission 77071) | Marine viral communities from the Subarctic Pacific Ocean - 11_ETSP_OMZ_AT15265 metaG | ecosystem: Environmental > Aquatic > Marine > Oceanic | place: Pacific Ocean | collected 2015-01-16 | reverse complement strand
TATTAATTCTATTAATTCTATTATTTTTTTAACAAACTTATTTAACGATTAATATACCGATAATTGTTTTGCATACAAGCAAATGCGTTTCCTTCTTTACAAGATTTCATATCACCATATAAATAATCGGCAAATGCTTTTTGGTCGCTTGGAATGGTTGTACTTGCTGTGGTATAAAATTGTCTGTCTGCTTGGTCTAAATTATATTTATCAACCAAAGAATGGAATAATTTGGTATTTGTATCCTTGATGGTTGGGTTTAATTGTTGTACTGCTTTTTTTACCAAATTTTTATTATTTTCCATTACAGAAGGTAAAAACGCAGGTGGTGCTGGTTTTCTGTTGGGATTATCATTAATTTCAGTAAGTAATACATTTCCATATGGATTGTTGGGTGTATTTTCATAAAAATTATTATTGATATATTTTTTTAAAGATGATTTTTTATTATTCTTATTGTTTATGATATAAGCTGGTTTAGTATTAAACATATTTGTAAATCCATTATATTCAGGGGATTTTACATACATATAACATACAACTAATATTGATAGTAATGCCATAATAAATACCATCCAATTTTTAGTAATGATTGTAGTTGGAATAGTAATTGCAACTAATATAAAAATCAAATTAATATAATTTAATTGAAACGAATTATTCATAGTTGGTTTATATATATATATAATTATGTATAAATATATTTATTATTTTCCAATAATATTTTAATTAAAAAATGATAATTAACACAATAATTATATATTTATTTATTATTGGATTAATTCATTATTTATTTATTTATTTAAATGAATTATATGGAATATTTAATATATACAATTCTTTCATCAATTTAGGCAGTATATATCAAAATATACATAATCAACAATCACAACAATTACACGATATATCAAACGAACCTAATACATTACATAATAATGATAATAATAAAAATAATAATGATGTTAATAATAATAATAAAAATAATGATGATGTTAATAATAATAATAAAAATAATGATGATGTTAATAATTCATATAAAAAATCATTAAAAGAATATGCTCTAAAACAATATGACATAATAATATGTAAATAACTCTTTTCGCAAACTCTTTTAAATAAAAAATAGTAATGTGTTAAAAGTGGTATAAATTTATATATATAATTTATATTAATTATTTTATAATAAGTAAGAAATGAACGATAAAATTGATTATGGTAAATTTGATAATATAATGTCGCAATTTGTTCCTGATTTATTAGAGACTTTTCCTGAATATACGCCATTAGTTAATAAATGGTGGAAAAATGAGGATAATTTTAATGATATTGAAGATATAGAAGAAAGAAAAGAAGTATATGCCCACGAACATAAGAAATGTCTTAAATTTATATATAAATATTGCACTTCTAAATTAACTCCACATACATTACTTATTTTACAAAAAGATGATTCATTATTTAGTGACACATCTATTGATACTGAATTTTTACCGTATTTACATTTTCGTAATTTATGGGCATTGGAAGTTAGTGATTCTACACGTAATAAATTATGGAATTATTTACGATTAATATTGTTAAGCATTATTGGATGTGATGATTCTGAAAATAGCAATGAAAATTTACAAGAACAAATAAATAGTGTTTTAGAAGAATTCTTAAATATGAATGATGAATTAAACGCAAATGATAATAGTAATGATGAAGATAATAGTGGTACTAAAAATGATGGTTGTGTAAATAGCGATTCTTTTCAAAATATGATGAGTGATTTATTGGATAGTAAATTAGGTTCCATAGCAAAAGAATTTAGTTCTGATTTTGCTTCATCATTAAATTTAGACACAAGTAATCCAGATTCTGTAAAAGAAAGCTTAGGAAATTTAATGAAAGACCCTTCCAAATTAATGTCTATGGCAGGAAACATATCTGAAAAACTATCAGAAAAAATAAACAATGGAGAATTAGATGAAAGCGAATTAATGAGTGAAAGTTCTAAAATGCTTGAAAAATTATCGGGATTAAAAGGAACCAAAGATATCAACCAATTATTCAAATCCATGGGTATGGGCGATTTAATGGGCAATTTAGGTGGTGCTGGTGGTGCTGGTGGAAAAGTTAATGTTGGTGCTATGGCAGCTAAGCTTAAACAACAGGTTGCTACTGAACAAATGAAACAACGTATGAAGGCGAAATTAAATAAAAAAAAGGCATCTGCGGCTGAAAGTGAAAATAAAGTATTTACAGAAGAAGATGAACGCAAACGACAACAATGTGAAGATGAATTATTAGAAATGATTGGCGAAAGTAATGACACCAATAAAAATACTAAAAATACTAAAAATACTAAAACAAACAAACAATTAGCTAAAAAAAATAAAAATAAAAAGGCTAATAAAGATTAAATCATTAAAAACCCCCCACTCATTACGAGTATGCTAATATATATCTGGTAGTGGTTGGATAAATGACTAATAACCGATTCTGGTATATATTCAATTATAACTAATCTATTTATGAAAATCCATATAATACTTAAAATAGTTAAAAATATAATATATAACAACTGTTTATATGTAAATAAATCAAAATATAATAAGGACGGTGGTTCTATCATATCATTTGAAATAGGTAAAGTATCAATACATTTATCTTTTGGATCAACAATAACCACCTTTTTCTTTTTAATTGAATGAGTGGATTGTATGGAATCAAGGTCATTATCGTCATTTTCATCGGCACCAGGTAATGATAATAATCCTTGTTGTTTTGCTGTAAATAAATCATTGATTAATACTGTTTTTTCATCTGAGTCCATTTATACAAAAATTATTATTAAAATATATAATATTTTTTCAAATTAAATATTATATATTATCGCATTTTATTATTATTATTGTGTATATTTATTATTGTGTATATTGTGTATATTTATTATTGAGTTTATTGTGTATATTTATTATTGAGTTTATGTAAATAATTAACACAATTAATTTTTAGGAACATCTTTTAGTGCAAGCTGAATAACTGCCAATGAATTTTCAAATTTACATAATAATGGCATATTATTTTCAAGACATAATTCTAATTGGTCTGTAATGCTGGCAAATTTAGCAAAACTAATTAAATACCGCAAAGCATAATGCCCTTGAATAATTTTAACTGGATTTGAATTTACAATATTTAGTTCCTTTTCTTTAAAGGTAGATACAATTTTTCCTAAATTTCCTTCTGTACTAAAAGATAGCACATTGTTAGCAAACTCAATTTCCAATTTATTAGAATTTTTACCGTGCGATTTTACACATTGCATAAATAATTGCGTAGTAAAGTTAATTGTTGTTGTATATACTAATGCTGGATACTCATCTAAATTTGGAACTAAATCAATTGTTGGAATACTAACTAAATTATTCATATAATTATTTTCAAAATAAATAGACAAGTAATTCACCACACCATTATTATAATGATTTACATCGTTTGGAATAAACATCGTAATTGTATCATCAGAAGTACCACTTGCCAAAATTTGAATCAATCTATCCACATTTATACCAACACATATTTTTGGAGCATCAATCTGATATAATTGAAAATTGTTTCTATCCATATATATGGAAACCACGATTAATTCTGATGTTTCTAATTCCAATATTTTTACACCAGTATCATCAAAAATTAGGTTGGCTTCTCTAATTCCACAATTATTTAATCTGGACATTGTCGCTCTTAAAGTATTTAATTGAATACTTTGAATTGTAAGGATATTATTATCAAAATCACACATAATAAAAATATTATATAGTTTTGTTTATATTCATTTATATTATTTTATATATAATTTACAAAAAAACATAAATATATTATATTTTATTATGTAAAATTTAATCACACAATTTAAAAAAATGAATTATAAATAAATAATTTTACTATACATATAATATATATATAGTATGATTATTCCAGTTAAATGTTTTACTTGTGGAAAAATTTTAGCCGACAAATACGAATATTATTGTAAAGAAGTCATTAAACAAAAAAAAGAAAATGGCGTTAATCCGGAAGATATTATGTACCTAACAAATACCTTGCTACAATCAGAAGATGTTAATAATTTCAAAACAGTTGAAGGAAAACTATTGGATAAACTTGGACTTACTAAAATGTGTTGCCGACGTACTATGCTTACTCATGTAGATATTATTTAATCCTTTGTAAAATATTTATTTAACATTAAAAATAAACCGACATTTCTACATTATTTTTATAAGTATATCCGCATTTTTCATAAAAAACAATGTTTTTTTTTGCACAATTTAATATACATTTATAACAATTTTTCATATGAGCAATATCAGTCAAATGACTAATTAACCATTTTCCTAATTTTTGACCCCTATATTCATCATCAATTACTACATCTTCAATATGTCCCACTTGTTTATACGAATGTGATAATTTTTGCTCAATTAATAATGTTGCCGAACCTACTATTTTATTATCTTTTAAAGTATCCACTATAACATAAACCATATGATTATCATTTAGTAATTGCATATATTCTTTGTTTTTACCATAAGATAATTCACTCATATTAATGTAAAGCAACGAAGAAACCATTTTAAAATACGAATATGTTAAATCCGTCAATTTAATTTTTCTTATGACAAAATTAGAATGCATATCACCCCACTTTTTATTTATATATATATTCATTAAAAAATATGTATATATTCCTTATTAATAATAATTAAATATATTCGCAAACTCTTTTGTTTATTTCGTTTTTACATTCTAATGAAAATAAAAGAGTTAATCTTCATCAAATAAATTTGCGTTATCTTCATCATTAATATCATCCAATTCATCAGCTTCCGCTCTTAATTCATCAAATTCAGCATTATCATCCATATTCATTTCTTTTCTTTCCATATTTTGGATATTTGCCATCATTTGTGCGTTGTGGTCAAAATTACTCTCCACATATGTAAGTAATCCTTTTTGAATTCCAACATTCCATACATCACCCAACTTGTGTTTTCTCATTTCAATATCTGAACGACGGTCTTCATCAGACATGTCACGAAGCCTATCCATCACTGTGAATTTTTCAAACGATTTTAATTTATTAAATTTAGCATTTACTGTTTCATAAGTCATATTTATTCCTTTTTTTTCCTTGACAAATTCCCCAAGCACTTTATGTATCATTGTAATCATCAATTTATAATGTTTATCAACATTTTCATTATTATTTAATAAAGAATTTTCACTTATTAAAACAGCAATAACTGAATATAACAAATATTTAAAAAATAAACTATAATAATGCGTTTCAGTATCTTTTGAAAGAGATTTCATTAATTGTAATGTAGGGACTCTTTCCCCGATTAATACAAATATACTATTTAATTCCATTAAATATGGGAAATAATTGGCAATTGATTGGTAACTATCAAAATTATCTATATACAAGGTTTCCTTAAAATATGTATTCAATTTACTCCTATGATTTTCCGCTATTTTTACCCAATATGGCGAAATTATCACATTCTCCTGCGATGCATTATTATTGTGTTTTATTAATGATGGTATTATACTTCCCAAGGTTTGCAACACATTTTGTAAAAATGGAACATATTCTGACGATGAAATAACCCAATTATCTACCAAGGCATCCACTTGCACATTCACATTTATTTTTTTACTCATATACGAACTTACTCTTTTTTGTACCATTAAAGCATTTGTATTAATAGATTGCTCCATAAAATCCATCAAATTATACACTGGCTTTTTATTCACATTTGTTTCAGGCAATTTTCCAATTAATTTAGAATAAGCAGTTATATCGGGACATAATTGAGATTTTGGCGATAATGATTCCAAATATAATTCTATTTTTTCCTTTAATATATTTGAATTCACATCTTTATCTCTTAATAATAAATAGGACGTATTAATAATATGATCCTTTGCCATCTGTTTCATCAATTGCTTATAATTTTCATCAGTATAAATAGCCTTGTCTTGATTATAAATATCCATTAATATTTTATGCGTATCAATATCATCCTTGAACAATATACTTGGTTTTTTATTACAAAACTTTTTCAATAAAACAGGTATATCATATATATTATTGAAATTACAATAATTCGCAAATGTAATTATTTTTGCTTCTAATGTAACATTTAATGCCGATTTATTAATAAATTTATTTGTTTTTGTATTATTACCCGTATTTAACATACTTGGCATTATCTTATTTTTCAACGTATTCAAATAGTCTTGTATTACTGCAACTTTATTAATATATACAGGCATTTCCTTTGATTTGCCCATAAAATAAGATAAAGCAGTTGTTTCATCGGTAACTAATTCAGAACAGCAAGAATTATCAACATACGGAATTCCAGATGCGGTTTGTAATAATACAGGTTGTTTTTGTACAATGGTATTGATTGTATGGATAATAGCAAAAGAATTGGCAATCATTGTAATTTTCAAAGCATTTAATTCTTTAACAGAACCTTTTTTATAATTTTGTATTAAATCAGCAGGTGATACTAATACATTGGCAGGTGCTATTTTCATTTGTTGTAATGGTGGCAAAAAAGTATTCCAATTAATCAATTCATATTCCAATACTACATTAATTTCATTTTCCATATTATCAAGTATTTGCTTATTTTTATCTTGTAATTTAATGCGTGAAACTTCCGAATGGGGTAGCAACTTATTAATTGTATTGATAATATTTTGCTTAATAAAATCTAATTTCTTCTTTTCCAAGACAACCCAAGGAAATATGGATGACCTTATTTTATGTGCTATACAAGCAACATAATTTACAAAATCATAATCGTCGTTATCAATAGTTAATGGAAATCCAGAAAAGGATGATTTACAACCGGGAAAAGTGCGTTTGGTTTTAATAGTGGGGATGGCGGATTGAACGGCAATGATAAATGTGGCAAAAGTGGTATATAATAAATTTTGTCCAACATAATTTTCATAAGAACCAATATCTTTTTGTGATTTATTAATATGTTGTTGTCTTGAAATATTATAATTTTTTTCATTTATTAATTTTTGCATCCAAATGGAAACAGTTGTTACAATATATTCCAATTGCTCTTCTATTTTTATTCCCATATTTGACGACAATGCCGTTGCAATATTGATAATCCTTTTAAATTCGGGATTTTGTGTATGTGCTATGGATGTTTGCTTTACATTAAAACCCAGGTTCATTAAATTCGGCTCTGTATGTATTACATCCCTTGTTTTGTTAGCAAACCCACCCTCTTCAAAACCCTCTTCCACATCATACTGTATATTTACTATTTCAAACCCAAAACACTCCCAAGTATCTCCATCATCACTCAGCTTTCCATGCTTTTGTAATATACCATCCAATACAGTTTTATAATTATCAGGGTTTTTTAAAAATGTTATTGCCAATTCTTTGAAAAATACAGGAATCAATTTAGTACTTGTTTTATTACAATACAACCAATTTACATCTTCCGATAATTTATTAGCTAATCGCGTATAATTATTCGCAAATTTTAATATATAATTTTGCTTCTTTGAAAAATCACTTATTCCTAATACCCAATCACGTAATTCCAAATAAGGACTATATACATTATCTCCATTATCTTGCACATAATCAATTCCTATTTTATATTTAAACACATCATCCTTTAACGCATATTGATTATGCAACGCATTTAATATTGGTAATACTCTTGTACTATTTAATTGTGCATCTGTTAATTTCAACAACAATTGTTTTATTGTATCATTATATTGCACTTCAAACGCATCTAAGGTATCTTGATAAAATCGTTTTTTGATATTTTTGCGTAATTCAGTTGTTGTCATACATTTTACATCGCCATTAGCCGTGGTTTCACTCATACAGTCTTTTTGTAGCATACATAACATTTCTAAATCACTTTCATATACGCCTGTTAAATAAGGATTATGTGTTGCTTTCCATTTATTATTTACTCTTTTATAATAAGTATTTGTATCATTTATTGGGTCATTTAAAATAGCATAATCACCTTCATTAACGATTTCACGTTTATAATATAAATTGCGAGCAAATCTGTTTAATTTTAATTCTTCATTCTCTTTTGACTCAGAATCTGTCATATATGGCATTATTATTTTTTTAATGGATGTAATTACTGATTCATCTTCTTTTGATTCATTTGCTTCATTAGCACCCAATTCTTTTGAAACAATATCCAGCAATTTATTAAATAATGATGTATCTGTATTATTCATTACATTCGCCCAAACTGGATACATATCATTATCTAATTCCATTACTTCAATATCATTATAATTTTTAGTAATATATACTGGTTTGGCACATTTATTCGTTTTAACACTTAATTCTACATTATCCAATTCAGTTTGAATAATATTTAGCCCACTATTATAATTCAATAAATCTTTGGTTTCTAATAATAATGCGTTTGTATAATTATACCCACCATCCATACGCAGCATTTTTAAATATAAAGTGATATTATTGTCACTATTATCATATTTATAATTTTTCATTAATTCATACTTTAAATTATTATTTTTTATCCAATTAAATATGAAATTTTTATTTTCAATATTAGATTTATTATTAGTTTCACTTTCTTTTAACATTGCCTCTTTTATTAGACTTTTATGCATCTCTATATTCATTTTTAAATTTTTCTTATAATTAAACACATTTTTATACACGGAATAATTAATCAAATCACCCAACTGTTTCACAACATCATCCGCAAATACATGAAATACTGATAATTGCTGTATAATATTATAATAATTATATAATGTTGGAATTTTATTCGTATTTAATAATTTTTTTGCTATGGAATGTGTAGTTGGCATTATCATATTTAAAAAAGTATCATATAATTCGGGTGTCATATCTACTTTATTATTCCATGTGAAAAATACAGGTACCGTAAATAATTTATCATCTACTTTCTGTTTTTTCTCATTTAATTGTTCTTGGGTTAATGAAACCGTTTTAATTGGTAATTTATCATCAGAATATAATAATTTATTAGGATATAATCCTTTATTAACCGTATCGGTACTATTATTTACTTTTTCTAAAAGATTAATAATTTCAGATGTAGCATAATCTCTTTTTATCAATTCCCATGGAAGTACTAATAACCCTTTTTGAGATATAACAGGGTCTGGAACTAAATGTGTTTTAGTAGCATTAAAAGTGGAACTAAATGATTGGACTGTATTTAAATAAGTAGGATTTGGTGTTAATTGTTTGGTATAATACTTATAAATTCCATCTTTTAATTCAACATTAAATTTATTTTTCACAGAGTAAAGCAATACAGGTATAGAATCATTATATTTAAAAGACATGCATTTATTTGCCATACAATTTGTATTTTTCGTGTATGAATATTGCCATAGATTAGTATTATTTTTTAAAGTGATAAATTTGTTTTGTGTAGAGGGTTGGTTAGAATTAAATTCATTTATATATGATTCGTACTCTTTCAAAGAATATAATACTGAATCAGGAGACAATGTATTATCATCAGGATTATTATCATTAACAACTGAATCATCAAAAGAATTATAAATAATGGGTGAATCCATACATACATTGCTTATCCAGGATAATTTTGGATAATGTTCAATTGGTTTGGGATATTTTAAATAATTAATAATTGGTTTATATTGGTCAGTTATATTTGGAATAGTTAAACCAATTATATTTCCATATTTATCATTAATGCTGTTTCTATTATGTAATTGTCTGTACCTATCAACAATAGTATGAATTCTTTTTAATACTTCTGGTGTTCGCTGTTCAAAAGTATAATTATTTAATAATTCACCCAACATATCATTCAATTGGTTATCCAAGGAATATCTAATTTGTTTTTCATTTCCAGCAAACTCATAAACAGCACCCTCTATTACATTTCCAAATTCAATGTTTTCAAATTCAATCTCTCCCACATTAATAATTTCATCATCTATAACCTCTTCTTCTTCTTTTTCTGGGGTTTCCGGTTTATCGCCAATAATATCTTCCTCTTTTTCTTCTTTTTCAGGGGTTTCCGGTTTATCGCCAATTATGGCAGTGGAAAGATTGTCAATCACTTCAATCTTTTGAAAACCGTCATTAAGTAAGAATTCAGGAATACCTTCATATTTAAAATCAATAAATAAGGTTTTTTTTAATACAGGTAAATAGATTGTAATTGAATCGTTATTTGTATTTTTAATGGTCCCTTCTAATACATAATTTTTATTGGGTCTTTTAAAATAAAGTGCTATATTTTTACCTTTTAATAATCCATGTTGTGCTGCATATCCATCTTCTGGTTGTCTATATAATAAATTAATACTTTTTATATTTGAAGATGGCAACTTATCTATTACGTATTCAATTCCTTTTTTAGTTGTAGTATCAATTAATTTTAAAACATCATCTGATATAAATGACACATAATAGGTTATTGATTCATTATCGTCATTAATTAGTTCTATTATATCCCCTAATTTTATCAAAGACATTATTAAATACTTTATTTATATAGTATAATATTATATTATTTTGTTTATAATAAAATATAATATAATATACATAATTTTTTACCATTTAAAAAAAACACTAAAAATAAATAATATATTGATAAAATCAGGACATTTTAAATTAATTATATGTTTTCCTACTTTTCTTGGTTTTATTGGTTTTCTTGCTTGTCTTTCTTTTATTGGATTTCCTACTTTTCTTGCTTTTTCTACTTTTATTGGTTTTTTTGCTTTTCTTGGATTTCTTATTATTTTTATTATTCTTTCTTTTTATGGTTTGTTTTCCACCATATTGCTTTATTAAATTCCAAACATCATCTGGCATTTTTTTTCTATCTCTTAATCTATTTAGTTCGGTATCATTTGTAGGCAATTCATTTATAGATTTATTTGGCATATAAAAATTATATTCCTCATCTTCTTTTAGTACAACATTGTTGCTAAAAGTAAGTGGATTTAATCCTGTTATAGTTTCTTCGCGCGAATAATTATTATTATTTGGCATTGTTATGATAATACTTTGATTCATAAGCGATTCATTAAAATTTTTTAAATATATTTGTTTAGAAAATGAATTTAATGTTTTGTTGTAATTATTAATAGAATTTTCATATCTTTCTTTTGTTAATTTATTCATTTCATATAAACTAACATTATTTATTAGGATAGAATTACCAATACTTTCAGGTAAAGTAGTTAATTGATTATTTATTAATTCAAGACTTATTAATTTTGTAAGATTTCCAATACTATCAGGTAAAGTAGTTAATTGATTATTATTTAAATAAAGATTAGTTAATTGAGTAAGATTACCAATACTTTCAGGTAAAGTAGTCAATTGATTATTATCTAAATCAATTTCTTTTAATTGAGTAAGATTTCCAATACTTTCAGGTAAAGTAGTTAATTGATTATTTATTAATTCAAGACTTATTAATTGAGTAAGATTTCCAATACTTTCAGGTAAAGTAGTCAATTGATTATAATTTAACCAAAGTCCCGTTAATTGAGTAAGATTACCAATACTTTCAGGTAAAGTAGTCAATTGATTATTATCTAAAAAAAGAAAATTTAATTGAGTAAGATTACCAATGCTTTCAGGTAAAGTAGTTAATTGATTATTTTCTAAACTAAGATCACTTAATTGAGTAAGATTTCCAATATTTTCAAATAACGTATTCAAAGTATCATCTTTTAATTGACTACTTGATAAATCAAGAATGATGACTTGATTATTTATAGGAGAACCATCCGCACACCATTCTAAAAATTGATTTTTGTTCCATGATACCATTGTAAATAATTATATATATATATATATATATATATTTATTTTTATTAAATGATTTATCTTTAAATAAATACGCCAATTAATATGATACAAATTAATTATATGTTTTCCTACTTTTCTTGGATTTCTTGCTTTTCCTACTTTTCTTGGTTTTCTTGCTTTTCTTGCTTTTCTTGCTTTTCTTGGATTTACACCAATTATATTAAATTTTAAACAATTCATAAGATTTTAAATACTTTCAGGTAAAATAGTTAATCAATTCACTGATAAATCAAGCTAAGTAATACTTTTATTGAGTTTCATTCCGTCACTAATTCACTCTAAATAATAATCGTAAAACCATATTATCATATTTAAAAAAACAATTAATAATTAATTATGTATATTATTATATAAAATTATTTTAGTATATTAAAAAAAACATACATATATGTATTTATAATAAAGTATATAATAATAATAAAACAATGGATAAATATAAAAATGCGACAGTTGCCAAAAATATGTTATTTGAAGATTTACAAAATCAAGGAGTACAACCCCATTTAATTACATCGTGGAAAGAAAAATTAGATAAGTACATATATGTTGAATCAGGTGATGATTTTGATGTCGGCAATTATTATCGTTGGATTAATCTTACACAAGACCCTTTACATTTAAATATGGGTGCATTATTATCAAACATAAATATAAATGCCAATGTATTATTAACAACTATGACAGATTCAGATACAGATAGTAATACAGAAAGCGATTATACTTATTCTGAAACGACAAATACGACAAATACAGTAGATGGGATGTATAATTTTACATTTAAATCTTTTATGAATAAATATTTTACAATATCATCAGAAAATACCTATTTTTTTCGCAAATTAACCAAAGATGAATTAGATATTGTCAATTTATTTACCATATTGTAATTAAATGGTTTGGGTTTTATTTAATTAAAAACCCCAAACACTTACAATCTATAATTATTAAAAAAATGAATATATGTGTTTTTATAGACAATAAATGTAGCTAAATAAAAAACCATAAAAAAATATAAAATTTATTTAGTAAAAAAATGAAATGAAAATATATAATGTAAGTATAAGACTATATAGATATATAAAATGTCAAGTGAATATAGCGTATTTTTGAATGAGCATAAGCATAATAAACAGATGAGTACGCCTCATACTCATACGCGAATGTCTGGCGGTTCATTCCAAATACCTGATAATAAATTAGATGAATTTTACAAATTATATAAAAGTTCGGTATTGGGAACTAACCCTAAAACTGATTCATTGACTGAAAAACAATATAAAAATGGAATTACTTTATTGGATTTTGATTTTAAATACAATCTTTCCGTCACTGAACGTGTCCATACAATGAAACATTGTGAATTAATTATTAATACTTATTTGATTGAATTGTTTAAATATGTGGTGATTGATACAGAAAATGAATCTAATAATAGTAAAAAAATCTATATATATGTAATGGAAAAACCACACGTAAATACGTGTGTCGATAAAAATTATACAAAGGATGGTATTCATATAGTGATTCCGATTAAAGTTCCTTGTGATATTAAAAAGAAAATAAGAAAGAGTTTGATTAAAACATTTCCAAATATTTTAAGTGATTTGAATACACAAGTAATTAATAAATGGGATGATATTTACGACAAAACGATTGTTTATGAAACAACAAATTGGACATTATATGGAAGTAAAAAACCAGATAATGAAGCATACGCATTATCCGCGATGTATTCCTTCCAATATGCAGTGAATGATAATGATGATGGAGAAAAGGAATGTGAATTTACAATTACTTTGGATAAAACCCCAATTACACCTGAACTTATTTCTAATCATTTTAGTAAATTTATAGCAAGAACATCTAATTTTATTACGAGCACGCTTATTAAACAACCGCAGGCACAAATATTAAAAACGGAAAATGTGGATATTAATATGAATTTAGAAAATGATGATATTATGGACCCAATAATGGGTTGTTTGATTGAAGCCGAAACAGAACCAGAAAATACATTAAATGATGGAAATGAAAAAACAGGAAGAATCAATACAAATTTATATTTAGATGAAACATATGTTTCAAATCCAGTCATTTCAAATAATCATACCCAATTTAATAAGCAATTACACACAATTACCAGTTATAAAAAGTTAGAAGTACGTATTAATCAAATGCTACTTACTTTTAAAAATGAAGGGAATACAGAATCCATTGAGGCTCATGAATATGTGACTGTTTTGGGCGAAAAATATTATGCGGATGGTTCGTCACATAGTGAAAATAGGGGAGTAGCATTTGCGTTGAAAAATACAAATAATAAGTTGTTTTTGTCTTGGGTATATTTGCGTAGTAAGTCAGATACATTTAAATGCAGTGATATTCCGCAATTGCATAAATTATGGAACGACCATTTTAATATTAATGGAAATGCCAGTTATACAGTGCGTTCGTTGCGTAATTGGGCATTTAGTGAAAATAGAACGGCAACCGAAGCAATTTATAAAAAAACAAAAGGATATTATATCAAGGAATGTATTTTGGATTCAAGTGATTGTTCTATTGCCCGATTATTGCATTATTTACATAATGATAAATATGTATGTGTGGGTAAAATTGATTCAGTTGATTGGTTTACGTTTAGAAATCATCGGTGGGAAAAGGACCAGGTAAAATCGTTGCGTAAAGAGATTTCCGCATCATTGGAAAGCGAGTTTATTGGATATAAACATACTATAAAAGAATTGATGATTGCTACAAATCCCGAGGATAAAATGTATGAGGAATATAAGCATATTTTGGATGGTACTAATCAAGTGTTGAAAAAGATTAAGAGTTGTACGGGAAAAAATACAATTATGCGTGAAGTTGCTGAGTTGTTGTATGACCCAGAATTTCTAAATAAAGTTGATGTGAATAATGATTTGTTGGGATGTGCGAATGGTATTTATGATTTCAAGACGGCAACCTTGCGTCCAGGTGTTCCAGATGATTTTGTGACGAAATCGTGTTTGATTCCTTATGTAAAATATGTTCGTGGTGAAAATAAGGAAAATGATGAAATTGCTGACCAAATTAACGAGTTCTTTCGTAAATTATTTCCAGTAGAAGAATTACATGATTATATGTGGGACCATATGTCTACTCTTATGCACGGTGGAAATCACGATAATACGTTTCACGTATATTTGGGGAGTGGTTCAAATGGTAAGTCAATGTTGGATATTTTGTATAAATTAACTTTTGGCGAATATAGAGGTACTTATCCAACATCGTTATTATTTGATAAAGATGTAAAATTGGGTGGGACTTGTTCGGAATTGTTTGCCTTGAAAAATGTACGATTGGCAGGTGCATCAGAGCCTGGAAAGAATGCGGTATTGAATGATGGGCGGTTTAAATTAATTACAGGTGGTGATGATATTACAGTTCGTGAGTTGTTTTCAACATCGGAGAATTTCAGTTTAAAATGTGATTTTACATTGGGAACAAATGTATTGTTTGATGTGTTGTCAAATGATGATGGTACTTGGCGTCGTATTCGTTTGATTGATTTCATGTCTAAATTTGTGGGAGAAAAGGAAAAATATAAAAATAAGAGTAAATATATTTATCCCAAGGATTTAAGTTTGGAGAAAAAGATGAAAAACTGGCCTGTTGTATTCTTATCCATGTTATTAGATAAATATGATACTCATAAAGGTAATTTTAGACCTTGTGATATTGTTACTCGTGCTTCAAATAAATATAGAGATGGACAAGATAAGATTAATAGTTTTATTAATGAATGTATTGAAGAAAAAATTTCACCCGAAGGAACTAAGAATGCTGATAAATCAGTGGTTACAAAAACGTTATTAAATGCTACATTTAAGAAATGGCACGAAGAAAATTATGGAAAGCACGGAGCACCAAAAAGTCAGGAATTATATGACGAACTAACCACAACTTTTGGGAATTTCAAGTCTAATAAATGGTATAATATTTGTATCAAGGATGATAATGAAATTGACGAATTAGAAAATGAAGTGTCTGCTTCTACAGAAATAAATAACAGTGTTATTAATTAATTATAGTTTGTCAGGTTATTAATGTATAATAGTTTGTTAGTTTTTAGTTGTTAGTTTGTAAAAAATAGTATTTTATCAAAAAAAAATGAAAATATTATTTTTTTTATATAATTAAAATAATTATAATTATAAATCATTTCCAACAATGAAGATTGTTTTGTTTTGCGGAGCTGGAATAAGTTATTCCGCTGGAATTCCTTTATTTACAAATGAAACATTTACAAGTGAAGAACGCAAATCAGTAGAATGTATAAATTGGTTCAACCGATTTAGTGAAATTATGAAACCTTGCAAACCAACTGAATTACATTATTACTTTGCAAAATTACAAAAAAAATATGGGTCCAACAATGTATGTATTTATACGCAAAATATAGATGATTTGTTTGAAAAATGTGGTGCCCATGTAACCCATTTACATGGAGAAATAAATAATGGATTAAATGACATTACTTTATATGGAGAAAAAATGCCCAAAACTAAATACGAATCATTTATAGAAGATTTGTTTTCCTTGTCAAATGAAGATATTTATATTACTATGGGAACTTCTGAAAAAAGCATATCTGCGGATACTATTATTAAACCCATAAAATGCACAAAAATATATGCTAATCCTAAAAACGAATCTTTAATTGACGAGTCACAGTATAACTTTATATTACATGAACCTTTATTATTCACACAAAATTTAGAATCAATTATTAAATACAAAATATAAATGTATAATATATATATATCTGTTATTAATTAAAAAACACATGAAATCAATTAAAAAACGTACAAACCCAACTAAAAAACGTACAAACTCAACTAAAAAACGTGCGAAATCAACTAAAAAACGTATAAAACGTGTAAAATTAGGAGGAAATAATATGTATTACATAAATAAACAGAATTTATTAAATTATTTGCCATTAAAAACTACGATTAATAATAATAATTTAGAAATAGTAATTATAACAAATAAAAATTTTCCTTATTATGAAAAATATATACTTGAATCAGATGGAATATGTGACCGCAACATAATATCTAATTTATATGAGCAATTGACATTACAATCTATGGAAGAAGATGATGTAGTTGGTGTATTTATTATTGATGGTAATAGTCATATTATTAGTTTTGTGGTGTTTGATTTTAAATTGTCTAATATAAAATATAAATTAGAAATAAATAATAATGATAGTAAAACGTTGATAAATTATAATGATATAGAATTAACATTGATTTGTTCTAATAATGCTAAAAAAATTAATAAATTAACAAGTATTTTATTGAAAAGTTTATTCAATTTATTAAGTGAATTAAAATATAAAAATGTATTTTTATGGATTGCTAACAAACAAAATAATAATAAGGCAGTGTCATTTTATAAAATGCTTGGATTTGACTATTTATCAAATAACAATAATATAATGAAACTATCATTATAATTTTGTAAATAAGTAAAAAACAAAAACAATTATTTTAATCTGGTGTTTATTTTTTTATTATAATAAAATAAAATTATTATAATAATTTTTATTTTTTAATTGCTAAAAAAGAGTTTGCGAAAATTATATATATTTATTTCAATTCTTTTTTGCTGAATAATTGTTTAATTGGTCGTAATATTTAACAGGAACCCTAATTTTAATAACCTCTTGTTCTACGGTTTCTTTATCAAAGGAATTGGGTTGATTAAAATAAGATTGTAAATCACTTAATATATTTTCAGATTTATTATTAATAGGATTTGAAAAATAATATTTCATCACATAATAATTAATTATTTTGAACAAAACAAATAATATAAATAATATACTTAAACTATGCGTATCAAATTTAGATAAATATAATATCCATATAAATAGTGCAATTAAACATAATTCACTTATTATAAGTGTTATAGTTTTTAATTTAAATAAGTATTCGTTTAGATATTCTGAATAAGCAATGTATATTATAAAAATAGTTAATATAGATATTTCGGCAATATATTTAGTATTCATTCGTAATTAATATATATATATAATTACATAAATAAAATTAAATTATTTTTAAAAAAAATAATAAAATAATAAATTGATATGTAAATAAATGTAAATTTAATTAAAAAACAGCAAACATTTTAATGGTTATTTATATAATTTATTACTTTTTTTGCTTTTATTGTTATTCCTACTTTCTATACTTTTTATTGATTCGTTTTACATCAATTATTATTACATATTTCCAAAGAATAAATAAATCCACATTACCCTTCTTGGCAATGTGCTGCAATTATATGACTACCACCATCTAATACATTTTGCGATACTACACTTACAAATTCATTAATTGTTTTATTTATTTTGTATGTATGATTTGGCAAATCAAGTTAAATTAAGTCCATTTAATTGAGTAAGTATTCCAATGAGAGCTGTGTTTTTGCCAATGCTTTCATGTAAAGTAGTCAATTGATTATAATACAAATTAAGTTTAGTTAATAAAGAAAGATTACTAATGCTTTCAGGTAAAGTATTCAGTTGATTATTATCTAAGATATCTAATACTTTCAGGTAAAATAGTCAAGTTATTATCATATAAATAAAGACCAGTTAATTTAGTAAGATTTCCAATACTTTCAGGTAAAGTAGTCAAGCTATTATTACATAAATTAAGTTCAGTTAATTTAGTAAGATTTCCAATACTTTCAGGTAAAGTAGTCAAATTATTATTGATAAATTAATTGAGTAAGATATCTAATACTTTCAGGCAAAGTAGTTAATTGATTATGACGCAAATCAATATTTTCTAATTTAGTAAGATATCTAATACTTTCAGGTAAAATAGTCAAGTTATTATCATATAAATAAAGACCAGTTAATTGAGTAAGATATCTAATAATATGAGGCAAAGTAGTCAGTTGATTATTATTTAAATTAAGATAAGTTAATTGAGTAAGATTACCAATGCTTTCAGGTAAAGTAGTTAATTGATTATAAAACAAATAAAGTTTAGTTAATTTAGTAAGTCTTCCAATACTTTTAGGTAAAGTAGTCAACCGATTGCCATGTAAATAAAGTGTGGTTAATTCAGTACAATTTCCAATGCTTTCAGGTAAAGTAGTTAAATTATTATTATATAAAATAAGTTCAGTTAATTTAGTAAATTTTCCAATATGTTCTGATAAAGTAGTTAATTGATTATAACATAATTGATTATAATGTAAATCAAGTTTGGATACACTGTAATTTATTGGACATCCTTGTTCTATCCATTGATTATAATTATTATAATCCCATGAATAATTGAATGCGCGTCTAATTGATTTGGTCGCAAAATTAATATATTATACAATAAAAAATAATATATATATATTGTTTTTTATAACACCTTTTAATTCATATGATTATAATAATACATTTCACATGATTAATACAATTAATTTAACATCTCCATTTTTTCCCACAATTAATACAATTTACAAATGTTGTCATTGGTTCATCTGCTGAACGAGTTTGTAATTGATAATAGGTGCATTTTTTAGATTTACAATTGTTACACGTATAAAAGTTAGTGGTTGCTTCCACTTCCGTATCATATTTGGCAGTATTCATTAATTGCTGTCGTTCAATCATATCAGACCATTTAGGTGGATTAATGTCAAAATGCGACATAGATTCCAAATTAATATATTCATTTTCAAGTGTATCGTCAAAATTGTTGATTTTATTTAAAAATAACTCATTAAACATGTTCATATAAATAGTATGTAATCGTCCATTATAGATTAATATAAAATTTGGATTTGTCCAACTTGGAAAAGTTTGTTTATTCAGTGATTCACATATAGAATAATTATAAATTGTTTTTTCTATATTTATACAGTTTTTTAATGAGGTTATTCTCTTATTTAAATGATTTGTAATTTTTGCCCTATATTTAGCACAAGACCCCAAGACACAATTATCATTAATATTATACATATCTAAATCAGTGGTTAAAGCATATTTATCTTGTATTAATTCACTAATTTTTACCAAATGTTTGGCAAACGAATTAGCAAGCAATGTATGATATGGAACTTGTTTATTTTTTTTTGCTTTTTTAATAGGTTCTGATATTACTGTAATGTCATCTTCATCTTCTACTTCTACTTCAATATCATCTTTTAATTTTGATACAATTTTATTATCATTATCATTATCATTATCATTATCATTATCATTATCATTATCATTATCATTATCATTATCATTATCATTATCATTATCATTATCATTATCATTATCATTATAATTATCATTATTTTCGTCAAAATTATCAATATCAATATTTACATCGTCATCTTCTGACACATATGAGATGATATCATCATCTTCGTCGTTGTTAGCGACCGTATTTTGTTTTGGCAATAGCACAATAGACATGTTATTATAAGTAAATACTTATTATATTTAATTCATTTTTTTATAAAAATTAAATAATTATAAATTATATTATTTCAATGATTTTTAATTTATTTATTTTTTATTATGATTGTGCTACGGATGAATATTCACCAAAAATTAAATGATTACCTAAATAATTGGGTTTTAATCCATATAATTTAATATTTCCAGGCAAATCCCAAAATCCAACCCAACCAGGATTTTTTTTAACAGGAATTTCAGGCAATACCAAATCATTATCTGATGTAATGGAATAATTAAGATATTCACATATTTTCATAGGAGATTCTTTAATTTGTTTATATTCATACAAAGCAAATACTTGATGATTACGACTGTTTAATATTTCACATCTGGGTAATTGTATTCCCCATAAATTGTTACGTTGCAATTCAATAGGTAATGTGTAAAATAAATAATCGGTATTAATCAGTTCATTATTAATGGTTTTAATACCAATTAATTTACCATCCAATACTATTATATTTTTTAATTTAACTTCTGATTCACACCATTTATTAAAAATACCTGTAAATGATGATTCATCTGTATAATCTTCTGCTATTTGTTCCATTAAATAAACAATAAATGATTCAATTGTTTCGTTTTGTTTATTCGTAAATGAAAAAAGATAATTGGGCATAACTGCTGGTTCTTCAATTTTATTAGATAAAACGTCACCAACATATGTTGATTTGGTTTCAAACATTATCCATTTATTTGTATTAATAGCTTTCATATAAATTGGATATAAATCTTTTAAAGCACAAAATTCAATTGGTACGAGTGCTCCACCATATTTATATAATAATTTCATTAAACCAAGTTCTCTACATTTTCCTTTGACAGGTTTGGGTATTTTATTCAAGGTTACTGACCAATCAGGCAAAAGATAAGCAAAACTGTCGTCAGTGACAAAACAAAGATTGAAAGATTTATAACAATGCATAACAATACTTTGTGAAGTAATGAGTAAATAGGGTTGGTTTAAATCATGACTGGTACGAGAATAAAATGAGTGCCATTTACGAGAATTATATTCGTGTGGTACATATATCCATAGGAATGGTTTTCCATTGTCAGTCATTTGTTCAAAATTATCAATTATTGATAAATGAGATGTTTGTGCGTTATAATATTGGTAAGTAAATACTAATACGAGTAAAAGTAAAATACAACCGACACCGATGGTTAATGTTGTCATAACTATTATATATATTAATATTATTATATTATTTAGTTTTTTAATTTAATTTATGAATTAATTTTTTGTTTATTTTGGACATTCCATAAAACAAAAAACAAACAAAATAATATTTGCCCAATAAAAAAGGGTTATATTAAAATAAGTAACGGTATAATAATCGCAACCCTTAATAAATGTTAAATATACGAACGAATATTGTAAAAAATTCTTCATTTTTTACAAATGTTTATATTAAATAACGGGTCCCCTAAACTTCCTGGGAATTGCTTGTCAAAAATAAAAAATAAAAAATAAAAAATAAAAAATAAATTAAATCATAGGCAATACATTTGGATTTGCGCTATAATTATCTTTTGCTTCTTGTCGTGTATTCATATTATGTTGGAAAGGAATAATTCGTTTTTGCTGTGCTTGTTCAATAGTAGTATCCCATCTATGTTGTTCTACATTGCGATAATTTTTTGACGGATGTGTATCCTTTGAATACATTGTATATTCGGTTGTATTAGTAGGATATTGTATAGGAGATGACATAATTGTAGTATGCTTTAAAGGCTCAAAAATATTATTTTTTGTAGATGTATTATTATTTAACCCTTTTAAATCACTTTCCAAATTAACAGTATTATTATGCATATTAGCACCCCATTGTTGTAATCGAATGTGTGGGTCACTAATATAAGCAGGATTAGCACCTATACCAGGTGTAGAAAATAAACGATTGCTAATATCAGTAGATTGTTGTAAATTTTTTTCTGTTCGTGCATCGTCGTAAAAAAAACGAGTATCCATTACTATATATTTATATATTTATAAGATATTATATATATTTTTTTATTTAAAAATAATATTAATCATATACTTTGTAAAAAAATAATATTAAACAATTATTAATATTATTAATCTCATTTCATCCAATACACACTATTTATTTTAAATACGAAACAATACGAAACAATACGAAACAATACGAAACTTAATTGTAATAAATGCCGATGCGTGCATTGGTGCTAATACTACATAATGAATCCAATATAAACAAACACCCATCTATTTTTTGTCGTGAAGTAAAACATTCGTTATACATGTTATACATAATTAACAATAATTTATATTTTAAATCCGTGGAAGTAGTAAATGAACTGGACAAATCCGCCGCATTTGTCGTATAATATTCTTGTTCGTGCGACAATGCCAAAACAAACGGATTTCGTTTCACATTTAATCTATGTTTTTCCAATTTACGTGCTAATTTAAGTAATTCCTTGTCACATAAATTTAAAAACCAACTGGGTTTGGTATTATAATATTCTGCGATATAATCAACATTGTAAAATACTTCTCTTGCCAATTTAGACACTTCTTCCGCAGAATAATCGTAATTTACGGTGTAATAATAAGCAATGTTTCCCGTATTTGATTGATAAATTTGCGAATTATCGTGCATAATATCATATTGGATTTTATATATATTGCGAATACGAACTACTTTATTAAATAGTAATAATAAACGATTTGATATAACTGAACGATTATATGGATTAATTAATTTTAATTTATTGTTATTTTTACGACACTGGTCAATTAATACTTTAAAAGAGTACTGATTATAAGTATAATATATATTATTATTTTCGTAACAAAAACAATCGTATTTATACATATTTTTCAATTTTTCCAAAGTATAAAAATCAGTATCATTAGCACTATTATTTATATTTTTTACATTTACAGACGACAAATATACATTTATTAGTTTTTTTCTAAATATTGATTGTAATTTTACCACACTTTTTAATATTTTTTCCTTATATACATACAATTTTAAATACATTTGTTTCTTATTTCCAACAACAAATAAACCATTATGTTTCAATAATTGCTTCAATGCTACAACATTGTACGCACAATAATAAGTCGCATTGAATACATTATTACTTAAACTATCCACATATTCACTTGATTTTGATAATTTCGCATCTTTTGTTAATGTTACTGTATATTCATTACATTCTACTTCATAACGTGGGATAATGTCTTTCAATAATCCATTAATTGATTTCTTGTAACTTGTTATGATTTTATAATCATTTGATTCTTTATAAAAGTATGTATTATATTTCATATTTTTCAAGGTATTGCCAGCTATATAATTATAGTATATATTATTTTATATTTCATTTTTTTAATCTATTATTACATCAATATAAATAATAAAAAAATTACGTAAAACAATGATTATTTAGCATTTTTATAATAGTCCAGTCCATTAAAATATTCATATATTAATTTATATAATCAATATGTTTATTTTCGCCATCAATAGTATATTTTCCAATTTTTTCCAATTCTTTGTTTTGCAATATTTTATATGAATCATAAATATTTCCACCATTATCAATATAACACACTATTCCATCTATTAATTCTCCAACTATCTCATTCATTTTTACTTTCAATTCGGTTGGAATTTTTACATCCACATCACATTTATTCGTTATTTTAACATGTGTTCCGCAATATAATGAGTCTATACCTGATTTTCTTGTACAACGCTCCCCTGTTGTAATTAATGCCATACATTGTGTATTTTCTACCACTATTTCTTCATTTTTTAATTTTATAACCTTTTCTTTTTTTGTATTCATATCCGTCTTTTTTGTCTTTTTATATTCAGATAACCAAGTTATTAATTCATCAGGTGTCATATTAAATTGATTAGTTCCATCTTCTTTATTCACAATTAAAGCGTTTAATAATTCTGTCTTTAACATTTTTGCCATTTTTAATTATACTCTATTCAAATATTGACTATATCATGTTGAAAAATTATACTTTCATTTTTTTAATTAATATATTTTTTATTATATTAATTAAATAATAACCCTTTAAAAATTAAATATTAATTTATTAAAAAATAAATATATATTTTAGTATATATATATATATAACAACAATGGTTTATTATAGTGGAAGCAATGCAGCAAGAAACGCAAATTCAATTTCTAATCGTCCTAATGGCGGTGGCATGAAAAAAGCAGGAATCGCATCCAGACAAGGATGGTTTATGCAATCTAACCCTACATTACGCAGGGCTCCCCAGACTCTACCCTTGAAGACTGTCAATTATCACATTACCCAAACACAGAGATATGGATACCAGGCTACATTGGGACCTATGTAAATATTTATTTTATTACACAATTTTTTAATTTTGATTATTATCAAAAATACACATGATAAATTAAAAAATAAATATAATTTATTAATTTAATATTGTAAAATATATTACATTAATAATAATCCGTAATTTTTATGAAACAATATTCATTCAGTCAATTTTTATTTATTTAATATTACTAATTTTTAGGTAAACTATTTATTATTTATTTAGGTAATTTATATGCAATAATTTAAATAAAAAAGAGTTTGCGAATTATGTTTTATTTTTAATAAATAAGTCATAAACAATTTTTAAATCATCTGTTATAAGGGCACAAGAATATAAATTGGTTTTAAATGCATGCAATTCCAATGTTCCATGCTCTATAAATTCTTCCATATATATATCTATTTTGTTTTGTTCAACATTATTGTATAAATGTACTGGAATTTTATTATTTGTTTTCATAAATAATAATAATTCAGATAATTCACCAAATTGTTTTACAAGCGTATTATTAATATATAATTGATAAAATTCCATTATATATTAAATTAATCAAGTTTATTTTTTTAATATTACGTATTTTAATCTGTAAAATCTAATTTAATTAAAATATATATATAATAAATCATAATAAATCATAATAAATCATAATAAATCATAATAAATTATAATAAATTATAACAATAAAAAGGTATATATATTTATTTTGTATATTACTTGAATAAAAATTAACACATGAATAAATCAAATAATAATTTAGTACTAACCACTAAAAATATAAATTTAAAATATGTTTATCCACTTGATTTATTTATTAATTTTTTGAAACAAATCAATGATTCACCAGCATTAAGCAAAGAACAACATATTAACAAATTTTATTTTACATTAAATTCGTTTAAAAAAGGCATGTATTTAAATATTATTAATCAATTTGTATCTTCATGCAAACCATATTATTATACACACAAACACTATTATTTAAAAGAAAATATAACACCAAAACAATTAGTAACCATTATGAGACATATTGCTAATTTACACAATATATCTTATACTTTTAAACGTGTTTATCAATTTTCCAAATATTTTTTGGAATATGTGTTCATTATGGAAGAATAATAAATGATTGCGATTATATAATACAATCTATTTATATATGTAATTTATATAAGTTACAATAAGTTGTATTTGAATATGTCTGAAAATAATTATTGGGGTCCATCTGTATGGATTTTCTTACACACCTTGGTTGCACGCGTTAAGGACGAATCATATGATAACATAAAACAATCACTGTTTAACCAAATTAAATCTATTTGCACACATTTACCTTGTCCAGAATGCACAGAACACGCAACCGGTTATATTAAAACTGTTCAACCGAAACATATTACTACAAAACAGCATTTAATTCATTTTTTATATAATTTTCATAATATTGTGAATAAAAATAATCGTAAAAAAATGTTCGCAAAGGAATCACTAACTTTTTACGAAACAAATAAACTTAAAAATGCTTACAAATCATTTATTACTAATTATACTAAATCAGTACATAACCCACATCAAATGAATTCTAATGCTCAACGAATACAAATAGGTAGAGGATTATACAAATGGATGTGTGATAATAAACAGCACATTAATTTGTAAGTTAATTATATCATATATATATTAATTGTACTACATAAAGCAGGAAGTATTAAATTAAATGATAACCATGACGTTGTAATTCGGTTAAAATTAACTGTATTATTAACATTTGATATTATATAATTTGGGAATGATTCAATGTTATTTTTATATAATTCAACTTTATTTAAATTATGGATATTAGATGTTACATTGTTTATATTATTGCAAGTAGATATTATATGTAATTTAGTTTTACAATTTACTGTGAGTGGAATTTGTTTTAATTTATTGTGAAACAATTTACAACCTCTTTTTTGCATATTTGCTTATATATTTATAGTAATGTTTTTACATAAGAAATTACAATCATTTTTTTAGGTATAATTGTGTGTAATTATATATAAAAATGTGGTTGAATATTATAATTATTTTATATAAAAATAGCATGTCATTTGAATCACAGCAAAATATTAAAATATTATGGTCAATTGTTCAAGAAATAATAGAAGAAAAGAATATTACTGTTAATAAAAATAATAAATTGTCTTTTGTATTTGATAATGTGTATCAGAATGTAATTAATATACCTCAATATAAACAGTTATCTATTCATTCAATTGACCAACTTAATAAAGAATTTATTAAACAATTTATACAATTCTTAAAAAATGATAATATATTTACATTGTCTGATGTATATCATAGTACTGATATGAATAAAAATAATAATGATTCAATTAATAAAGTATTTAGTAATAATAATATTGATACAAACGCGTTGTCAGAGGATATAATTACATCAAGAATAAATGAATATGAAAAATATACTAATAATTTTTAAATTTATTTTATATTGTTTATAGATATATCCACTCAATCTAATAAATCAAATTCTCGTAAAATAAATAAAATAAAAGCCATCAAATTCACACGAAAAATATTGAAAAATAAATCAAATACGGATTTTTTTTTAAATATAATAATTGAAATACACATGTGGATATATACACTCAATTCAGTAAATCCAACAATTATATGGATGTTGTATCAAATTAAAATAAAGTACTATACTTAGTATGTTTATTTAATACATCGATATAATTTGCGTATTGTGTCACAAATCCAATTCTTTCAGTATTTCCATTTGTATAATTAATTGGTAATATGAGATTTCCATTTTGAAATATATGTGTTTTGTTCTTCTTCGGTATTATAAACATAAAAATCAGAATTAATAAAAATATCAAATGTTTGTTTAGACATTGTAAATTTACGTAAAAATTCTTTATATTTGGAATAATATGGTTTAAATTTGCTATGATTTTGTGTAATAATTGGGATTTGTTTGTTAAAAATAGATTTTAATATGTGTTTCCATTCACGAATGTCTTGGAACCGTAGTTTAATTAAATGAATATTGCGAAATGTTTTTTTATTATATTTTAATTCAAAATTAAATGTTTTCATAATAGGTAATCTAAAATAATGTAATATATGATTTAAACTATTATATGTTTCCGGATATAAATTATCTTTATTTTTTAATGCCAATCCATTATATTCGTTTATTAATTTACGCACATCCATGCGGTTCCATTCCATTTCACTCATTTGTTTTTTATTTTCAAAAAAAGAAGATATACTACGTTCAATAGGTAAGCGATATACATCAATTACGTGTATTTCTTCATATGTTTTAGCACTTTCTATTATTGATTGATATATAGTATATTGTCTTTGGTTAGTAAGTAATTGAAAACTATGTGGATTATGAGCCCGAAACAATGGATAATAAGGCTTTAAGGATGCTTCCAATGTAGTACTACCTGATTTGCCGCCGCAATAAATATATATTTGGGGCAATTTACGTTTTTCATACAAATCATTAATTGTCTGGTGTTTATTCGCACTGGCATATTTCAATTGGAATTTAAACATTTATTTAAAAAATAATATATTTAAATATTTAATATATTATTAAAATCTATTAATTTAACACAATAAACTAAATTTTTTTATTTTTTTAAACATAGGCTCGCTAAATATCAAAACATAGATAATCTAAAAATACCAATTAAATTGATACAAATATATTCACATACTCTTTTTTTTAAATAAAAAACATTATTATATATAAAAATAAATTATGATACATAATATATATATATAATATAATGAGTTTTATTACCGGAACAGTTATTTTTTCTTTTCCCACAACTGAATGGGATTCAGCAGGAAAACCACTTCCTTTTACAAATACAAGCGGTCAATTAGTTCTAAGTACTACATCAGAAGTTATTAGTGGCACATATAC